>Ga0272440_1001795_pt1 | contig 17224 bp, 12 predicted proteins | sample SSMMMBAug17_FD_192440 | JGI IMG/M metagenome (GOLD analysis project Ga0272440, IMG submission 192440) | Marine sediment archaeal communities from Little Sippewissett salt marsh, Falmouth, MA, United States - SSM-MMB-Aug17 | ecosystem: Environmental > Aquatic > Marine > Wetlands > Sediment ... | reverse complement strand
GCGTCCCATATGCATTCCCACGCAGAGCGTGGGAACGAGCGGGTTTGCTTAGCCTGACGGCTATGGGCTTTAGCCCTACGCTGTTCTTGCAATTGCCGAAATCGTTCATTTTAATTTGACGATTATTTTATTTTATAGACCTACTCGGCGAATACTTCTTTATACCCGAAAATTTATGACCGCTTACTTATTTCATCTTATTCATCTTCTTCAGTGTAATCCTGGTTCAAAAACAAAATGAACAATTAATAAATGAGGAATTTATTTTCAGAGATTTCCTTAGGAATGCTCTGAAAATAAGTTCCTCATTTCTGAAAGAGTCCATTCTATTCATTTTGAACCTGGATTACGCTGAAGAAGATGAATAAGATGAAATCAAACACTTTTAAGTCATCTTATTCATCTTCTTCAGCGTAATCCAGGTTCAAAAATAGGAATTCAATATATTAAATGGGGAACTTATTTTCAGAGCCTTCCTTAGAATATGGCACTCTATTCTTAATTGTGTTCATTCAAAAAATTCTGTAAATTCTGATTCTAATATAAAGACACGCTTGATTTCCACTAACCTGAACATACGCCCCATTTAAATAACTATCAATTGGATTTAAGTCGATGCGCATCTCCGGACAAGACATCCCATTCATCATAGAGCATTTGAATCTTTTTGTCTTTTTGTTCCCATAAGACGTTAATGGCATCTTGAAAGGATTTCTTAAATTTGGGGTCATTAAAATAATCGCCAATTAAATGATCATATACCGGTAACACCTCAACTGAAACAATGATATCGGTCACTTTTCCACAAACAAATTGCCAGAATGATTTTTTTCCACCCGGATATACAATTGTAACATTTAAAATATTTTGTATTTGATCTCCCATTGCAGCCAAAACAAAAGCAATGCCGCCTGATTTGGGACGCAATAAATGATTATATGGTGATGATTGTTGCCTGTGTTTATCATCAGTAAAGCGAGTCCCTTCAACAAAATTCATAACAGAAACAGGATTATCCTTGAATTTTTGACACGCGCGTCGTGTAATTTCAATATCTTTTCCTTTAAGATGGGGTTTTTTATTAATCAGGGATTTGGGATAGCGTTTCATAAATGGAAAATCAAGCCCCCACCATGCCAGTCCCAGTATGGGCACCCAAATCAATTCTTTTTTTAGAAAAAATTTCAGAAATGGAATTTTTCGATTAAAGATATACTGTAAAACCAGAATGTCCACCCAGGATTGATGATTTGCGACAACCAGATACCAGTTGTGACGATCTAATGTATCAGTGCCAGTCACGTGCCAATGAATTGTTTTGGTCAGGTGAATATTCCAGGAATTGACACTGATCCAATTGGTGCCCAATTGATCTAAAACATAATTACACCATCGTCGAACACGATGGTGAGGTATGATTAACTTAATTAGCGCAAGTGGATAAAGCAAGGTAGCGCAAAAAACTGTGTTGAAAAAATAAATAATTACCGAAACAATGCCTTTCAAAGGTCCGGGTAAAAAATGTAACATATCGAACTCCTTTCATCAAAATATATGTTTGGATCCATCAAATCAATTTCGCAGTGAATTTTTAATTAAAAAGGCCAAAAGTTTGAAATATCAGGCATGAAATAAAGGCCAATCCTGAATATGAGAAAGGGCATTTTTTTTATCCCCATTACCTGTTTTTCACGAATACACCCTTCCTTGTGCAAGTGATAAAAATTATAATGAGGATATTCAATAATGTCAATGGTTTCGATTGTAAAACATTTGTAAAGAAGTTTCATTTGGACATCATAAGGCATCCCATCAATTATTTTGATTTTGATTTTTCTTTTTCTTTCATAGGTTCTGAAATAATCATAGATTCCACCTTATCTTCTTCATCCACTTTATAGATTTCTTGAATAACAACTTTCTTTTCATCATCTTTAATCTCACGTTCAGCATGAACACCTTTGACAATAGTATTTCGATAAATCGTTCCAGAAACCTTGATAGGTGCATTCTGACGATCATCAGCAATAAGCGCTTTTACTTCATCAAGTTTGGCGAGAAGTTCAGTAATTTCTTTTTCCATTTGAGGCAGATCGCCCAGTTCTTTTTCAAGTTTTTCACGTTCCAGTTTGAATTTAGCCAGCGCTTCTTTCGCTGCCTGGAATTTGGTTTCAATTTCTTTTACTGTTTTAATTGTGAGTTGAAGTTCTTTTTTATTGCCTTTCTTTTTGGCAGCATCAAGTTTTTGCGCCAGTGATGGTCTAATAGCCTCGGTTTTTTCGACAGATTCCTGGAGAGGGTTAATTTTTGCGTTGAGTTGTTCGAGCTGTTCAGTGATATCTTTGGGCACCTTATTTTCTTCTTTGAATTTTTCAAGCGCTTTTTTCTTTTCAACGATTTCGGCCTCAAGTTGTGCGACCTGTTTTAACAAGGATGGATCAATACCAATAATTAGAGTTGATTCAGGGGATGTATAAGAACCAATATCACGCGTTGTAATGCCTTGATATGCACAAACCTGGGAGTTAAGAATTTTCCCTTTTTCAACAATACATTCACCACTTGTATTAACTTTCGAGTCAATAATGCCTTGTGGTGCAGAAACACTGGTCAGAGCCTCAATCTCAGCGCCTTTGATAAACTTGGCTTCAACTTTTCCCTTACTTTTAATCGTTGCGCCGATAACGCCGCCAGAAACAATAACATCCCCTTCAACTTCAACAGTTGCTTTCATAATTTCATTTGCGGTTAATGATGCGCTGATAACTTTAAATCCATTTTCAACAGAGCCTTTGACAACAACCGGGCCCTTAAACCTGACATTGCCGGTTTTCATGTTGACATCACCTTTAACAAAGTATTCCGGTACGACAATGACTTTTTCCTGATTTCGTTCAACTTGTAAAACAGGCATGCCATCAATTTTTGAATTGGCCAGGCGTTTATCATAAGATAATTCAACACCTTCACCGACACGCAGTGTGGCTTGTTTGGCTTTTCTGGTTTTGATTTGTGCGCCATAAACATCCATACCTTGAACACCAGGAAGACCGGGTTTTCGTTCAGCCACAAGATCCCCTGTCTTCACATAAGGTATTTCACCACGATCCTTGAAATCAACTCGTTCTTTTGATTCTCCCTCTTCAGTTGTGACCGGTCGTTTTAAAGGATCGATATCAAATAAATAATTGACTTCACCATCAGTCGGCTCTTCAGGTGGTTTGCCTTCAGCAATGAGCCAGGGACGATTATGTAAAAGTTTCTTTTTAAGAAAATTCTTTATTTTATCTTCTTCAACAACGCCAAACAATACTTTCTTCTCAGCCAGAAAATAATGAATATCTTTGTATGTGGTGTCACGATCCAGCGGTTTTTTTACAACCAGATGCGCTTGAAGCTTATCCTCTGATACAACAATATCTAATGATTCCATCAATGTATCCGGATCCAGCGGGCGATAGCTGGAATCATATTCGAGCATCTTTTTTTTCTCTTTGGGTGGCGGGGGTGGGGTCTCTTCTTTTGGTGTTTCTGGTTCTTCCGGTTTTTCTTCCGACTTATCTGCGTTTTCAGTAACCTCTGATGTACTGGCATCAGTAATGGCGTCATAATTATCTGTCTCGGTTGATTCGGGGGATTCTTTTGGTTCATCAGGCGGAGAGTCCTCCTGAGGGGTATCTGTTGCTTGAGGAGGTGTTTCCCTTTTTTCGGGTTCAGCTTTAGGCGTTGGTGTTTCGGGTTTGGGGGGCTTCTCTTTGATAATCTGTTTCTCTGTTGCTTCAGGCGTGTCATCAAATTTAATTTTAAATTTTTCACCACATTTTTTACAAGTTGCTGTTTTTCCTTCTTTGGATTCAGGAACGCGGTAGGTTTGTTGACACCCGGGACACTTTGTTGGTTTTATATTGCTCATATTTAAATCCCCTTTCTTCAAAGCGCATCAGCATCCATACGAAAATTATCGTTGGCAACCGATACGTTCATCGTTTATATTAAAAACAATTTGTTTAATACATACTAAAAAGTTAAATAACTTATCATCTTTTCAGTATTAACAACTTTTTTATTGAAATTCAAGGGATTTTCAAGATATATTTAATTAATTGTAATTCATTCAAAATAAACCATACTTTTGCATCAATAATATTATGAAAAAAATGATAAAACATTCCAGATCAATAATAGATTTTCATGTTCATTTGTTTCCAGATCGAATGTTTGATGCCATATGGCATTATTTTTCATCTGTGTACAACTGGCAAGTTCTGCATCATTTGTATGCCAGAGATTGTATAGATTATTTATTTCAAAGAAATGTGCGCCCAATAGTTTATGCCAATTACGCACACAAAAAAGATGTGGCAAAGGGGCTGAATCACTGGAACAAGGCCATTTTGGATGAATATGACGATATCTATTGTTTTGCTGCATTTCATCCTGATGATGACAATGCAATAGGGCTTGCAAAAGATGTATTGGATCATCCCAAAGTATTGGGAATAAAACTGCAATTTCTTGTCACGCAATTTTATCCGCACGATGAACGTCTATATCCATTATATGAATTGATTATAAAAAAAAATAAACGACTGCTGCTTCATATAGGCACCGGACCGGCTGGAAATAAATATGTGGGTGCAGACCAGTTTGAGCCGGTTTTGCAACGTTACAATGAACTGCCTGCAAATATAGCGCATATGGGGGGTTTTGAATACCAACGATTTATGGATTTTTTAGCAACCTATGAAAATCTTTATCTGGATACCACATTTTCATTTTTACCCAGAAAAGAACTTTACTTTAGCCTGGATACTTCCTGGTTGCTGAAATACAGAGATCGTATTGTATATGGCTCTGATTTTCCAAATGTCATATATCCTAGAGAGACTGAAATTGAGAATCTGATTAAGCTTGATCTGGACACCAGATTTTATGATCAGATTTTTTATGATAATGGAATGGATTTGATTCAACAATCAATCAGCAAATGAAATATCTTTTTTACAATAAATGCATAATACAAACCTGTATCATTAGTAACTATTTGTAGATTTTATTTAACACATCAGACAGTTCATTTTTGGTATATGGCTTTGGCACAACACCGCTAAAGCCATAATCTTTGTAATGTGCCATGATAGGATCATTAGAGTATCCACTTGAAACAATAGCCTTTACCTGAGGATTAATTTTCAAAAGTTCGACCATTGTTTCTGCACCACCCATTCCGCCAGGTATAGTTAAATCAAGAATTACAAGGTCAAAAGGTTTTTGTGATTGATACGCTTTTTGATAAATCTGAATGGCCTGTTCGCCATCAAAGGCAATTTCAACATCATAACCCATACGTTTGAGCATTCTGGCAACCATTTTTAAGATAGGCTCCTGATCATCCATAACCAATATTTTTCCATGCCCATCATGTTGCACATCATGAATAGCAATTGGTTCCATACAACTTTGTTTGAAAGCAGGTAAAAAAACAGATACAACTGTTCCCAAACCATATTCAGAAGAAACGAAAATATGGCCATTATGTTTTTTGATAATAGAATATGATGTTGTTAGCCCCAATCCATTTCCATTTTTTTTTGTTGTAAAATATGGGTCATAAATAAATGAAAGATTCTCTTCTTTAATGCCAGTACCTGTATCTTCAAAACAAATTTTGACATATTGTCCTGGAGATAAAGATAAATCGCATTCAGGTTCAATGTCTATATTCTCACTGCTGATACTGATAATGCCCCCATTTGACATGGATTGATCTGCATTGATAACCAAATTACTGATTACCTGAGTGAGTTGGCCAGGATCAACTTCCACTGCCCATAAATTGCTGGCCAGTTTGAATTCGCATTTAGACTTTGCACCGCTGGTAACAAATCGGGATGCTTTTTCAAGAATGGTATTGATATTACATAATTTTTTAATTGGTTTTCCACCTTTTGCAAATGTGAGAAGCTGGTGTGTTAAATTTTCTGCTTGTTTTGTACCAATCATAACATCAGATAGGACGTCAAAAAGTTCATCACCTTCTTTTAAACATGAAAGCGCATATGAAATGTTGCCAGTAAAAACATTCAAAAGATTGTTAAAATCATGGGCGATACCACCTGCTAACGTTCCAATTGCCTCCATTTTCTGGGTTTGTTGGATTTGCTTGTCCAATTTATTACGTTCTGTTAAATCCAATACACTACCCAGAAAGTATAAAGGCTTTCCATTTGCATCATGAACAGTGTTCGCATCAAGCAGGCCATCAATTATATTACCATTTTTATGAATAAATTTTTTTTCCATGCGAAAATGATTAATCACTCCGGTTGCCAGTTGTGATTGTTTTAGCAAATTTTCTTTTAACGTTTCAGGAGCAGTAATATCTTGCAAGTGCTTACCAATCAACTCATCTTCGGTATAACCAATCATCTGGCAATAAGCCTCATTCGCACTTTCTATGAAAAATGAGAGGCTAACTTTTGCAATACCAACAGACATATGTTCATAAATTTGACGAAATCGTTCCTCACTTTCTCTAAGCGCGTCTTCAGCTTTTTTCCGATCAGTGATATCACGAATCAGTCCTTCAGTTCCAATAATATTACCATTCTCATCGTTTAATGTTTTAACGCTCGATAATGACCAAAAATAACTACCATCTTTTGTTTTCATCAAAATTTCAAAATTATGCACTACGCCCATTTTGTGAATATTTTGAAGTATCTTTTCTCTTTCATTGGCATTTGCATATAGGCCTGTCATGTGGAGGCCAATCATCTCATCTGGTGACTTATAACCACACATTTTGGCAATAGCCATGTTTGCCATCACAATAAAACCATTTATATCAGCTCTTAAAAAGCCATCAATCATAAACTCAAATAATGAACGATATCGTTGTTCGCTTTCAATCAAAGCTCTTTCTGATTCCTTGGTTTGTTTGTCAACCCTGTTTTGCAATGCATCTTTCATGAACTTAAGTTCATCTTCAGCCATTTTCATCTCAGTAATATCAATAAATGTTCCAATCACGAAATCAACAATGTCATCTTGAGATATAATGGGCACCGCAGATACATTAATCCATGTAATAGAGTGATCTTGTTTAAACATCCCCATAACAATATTGCTTAAGGCTTTTTTTTCAGCCATGACACGCGGGCCAGGCATTTCTTCAACAGGCATGGGCGTTTTATCTGGTCGGATAATTTTCCAGTCTGATGAGTTGTATAATCGCCCTTCAATGTCAGAAAGATTTAAGCCCAAAATTCTTGCAGCAGCAGGATTTGCTTTAATTATTTCGCCATTGGAATCAATAACAACAACACCTTCTGTCATTGAGTTAAAAATGGTCAATAACAGGTTTCCATCTTTTTCTGGGTCATAATTTGTATTCATAATTACTTACCCAAAGTCCTTTCTAAGGAATTCTCTGAAAATAACTTCCCCATTATTGATATTGTTCGTTTTGAGGTAATTGTACTGTAGAGACGTAGCATGCTACGTCTCTACACGACCCTATTTTTTTGTACGATCAAGAAAAATGAGTACCCCAGAAAAGAGACTTATAAGCCCATACAGGAGATAAAAAAAGCAATTTTATTATAAATATTAAGTCTTTAGCTTTGCTCGACCCCATTTAAGCGCATTACAGGCCACCAGTACCATCGATGTACAGTGGCAATAATTTTCTGACTACCAATATTCATTGCGTGAAACAAGGAATACATAACCGGAACAACAACCAAAGTTAAAAATGTGGCAACAAGCAGGCCAAATATCACCACAATTGACATGGATTGCCACCACTGGGTGGCATCACTGGTATATGACATGGCCATTCGATGAAAGTCATAAGAAATGCCGGTAACCATTGGCAATAAACCGAGAACAGTTGTGATAGCTGTTAACAGAACAGGACGAAGTCTAGTAGCGCCTGCCAAAATTACAGCCTCTGAAACTGAAATGCCCCGCTCCACAAGTTTATTGGTATAATCAATGAGTACAATTGCATTATTGACAACCACGCCAGCAAGTGAAATGACACCAACGCCAGACATAATGATGCCAAATGGCGATTGGATAACTGTCAATCCCAAAAAAGCGCCGCCCAGGGATAATATCACTGAGGTCATGATTATCAATGGCTGGGTAACAGAATTAAACAATGTCACAAGGATTAAAAATATTAAAAACAATGCAATAACAAATGCGCGGCTTAAGAATTGTTCGGATTCCTGTTGATCTTCGAACTCACCTGTAAATTTAAGTTTATATCCTGATGGCAATACAAATGATTTTAAACAGTCTTCGGCCTGTTGACGTGCAACTGGCCCTGGAATTTTTGTTTCATCCACATCCGCTTTAACTGTTACCACACGTTCATGATTAATTCTGACAATATCACCAATACTGCCGGAATAATCAATATTTGCAATGGTTGTCAGAGGAACCAATTGACCTGATGGTGATAAAATCATCAGCTTTTTTAAAACAACCGCTTTTTGGCGATCATTTTCACCAAATGTCACTGTGATATCGTAGTCTTCATCATGTTCACGATAGGTAGACACATCCAATCCATTGAAAGCTGTTTTCAATGTATGACCAATCCAGTTTGTAGACAAATCGAACAATGCCGCTTTTTGTCGGTCAATGGATATTTTGATTGTTGGGATGCCTTCAGTGTAATCATCTTTAATATCCAAAACATGAGGCACATTTTGCAATCTTTCTCGTACCTGGCGCGATATTCTACCGAGAGTCTGGAAATCATCACCAGATATTTCAATGTTAATTGGCGCTCCTGTTGGTGGGCCTTCTTGTGCCTTCTGCACAGTTATCTGCGCACCGGGAATGTATTTGACGCGATTGCGAATTTTTTCTAAATCGTCAACAGATGGGGTCAGACGATCCTCAAAATCTAAAAATTGGACACCAATATGGTTGGGTGAATTTTCTTCAAATATGCTTGTGCCAGTAGTCTCTACAGCTTTGATATAGATATGTTCAATATTTGGCAAATCGCTGGGCCCCATAAACTGGCCACCTCTTGATTTCTTATGGGGATTTAGAGAATAGGCTTTTTTGTAATCTGCAATATCAAATGCTTGTGGATCATTGGTATCACCGGCGATACCGGTAATTGCAATTTCAATTTTTTTCATGATACGATCAATGTATTCTAAATCAGCCCCCTCAGGCATTTCAACATTAACATAAGCATCCTTGGGATCAGTTGCCGGAAAAAACTCTACAGCCTTTTCAGCACCCACATAGAACATCCAGATTTGAAACAATATAAATAAAACAGTAAAAGATATGCCAATGACTGTTAATCTATTCTTTAAAGCACCTTGCATGACAATATAATAAAATTTTAGTAACAATCCTTTGATTTCAATAGGTTTTTCACCGGCACGCCTGATGGCATCAGCATCAATTACCTGGCGCTGACCATTACCCGGAACCTTTATAAAATATGCACATAAGGCTGGATTGATTACCAAAGCCACGATAAGACTGGAAAACAATGTAATAACCAGGGTAATGGGCAGATATTTCATAAATTCTCCCATAATACCTGGCCAGAAAATCATGGGAAAAAATGCGGCCAATGTGGTCAGTGTGGAGCCAATGACAGGATATGCAACCTCAGAGGTTGCTTTCATGGCGGCATTGATACGCGGTACGCCTTGCTCCATATACCGGTAAACATTTTCGACAATCACTATAGCATTGTCAACCAGCATGCCCAGGGCAAGGGTCAGACTAAAAAGTACCACCATATTTAATGTAATGCCAAGAGCTTGCAGAATAATAAATGACAAAAACATTGAAAAAGGAATGGCAAGACTAACAAGAACTGCATTTCGCAATCCCAGGGCAAACAGCAATACCACAATGACAAGAATCAAGCCTGAAATAATGTTATTCTCGAGGTCCGCAACCATTAGATGAATTTCTTTGGCCCGATCCATTACTTTTGTTATTTTCGTGTTGTCAGGCCATCGTTTCTGATGTGATGCGATGAGGGTGTCAATTTTATCACAAATTTCAATGATATTTTCACCAATGCGTTTTTTGATGGAAATACTGACAGCTTCCTTGCCATTGAGTCGGGAGCGGCTGGTTTCTTCCTTGTAGCCATCAACAACACGCGCAACATCTTTTAGATATACCGGGTGTCCCTCATGAGAACTGATTACCAGATCGTATATTTCTTCGGGGGTTTCAAATTCGCCAGGAATATGAAGTTGATAACGTCCTTCCCCTAAAGTAATCACGCCGCCTGACGTATTTTGATTTTCTGCAGATAGCACCTGCTGAAAAGCTGTGATTGGAATGCGGTAATATGTCAATTTGTCAGGATCAACCTCAACTTTTATTTCACGTTCCATCCCGCCAGTGACATCAACTTCTAACACACCTGGAATGCCTTCAATATCATCCTCAAGATCGTCAGCAATCTTTTTCAAACAGGGGATGCCGCATGTCCCATTAAGCAAATAAACCACAATGGGCATTTCTGAGAAATTAACCTCAAAAATTTGGGGATCGTTTTCCAGGTCAGATGGCAAATCGTTTTTGGCTTCATCCACCTTGTCTTTGACTTTCTGAAGAACATCATCAATGTCAGTGCCAGGTAAAAATTCAATATTGATCTGAGAAAGACCTTCAGAACTGACAGACTGAATCTTTTTTACCTGATCCAGGCCTTTGAGTTTTTTTTCAATTTGTGTGGTAATGGATGATTCAATATCAGATGAGGCAACGCCTTTATAGTATGTTGAAACAAATACATAGGGAATGGTTATGTCTGGCGAGCTTTCTCTGGGAAGAATAGAATAAGAATACATGCCAAATACAAAAATCATGGCAGCCATTACCAACACACTGATTCGATTCGTGACAGCAGTATCCGAAATAATCACTTTTCCAATTCCTCTATACTATTTATTGTTCTAATGACATGGACTGATTGTCCATTGCTGACATTACGATGCCCCATCACAATAAGATGTTCATCAGGTTGAAGCCCATCTCTGATTTCAACCAGATATTTTTCCTGCATCCCGAGTTCGATCTGACGCATTTGGGCGATGCCATTGTTTTCCACAAAGGCAAATCGTTTATTGTTTCTTGTGAGAATTGAATATAATGGTGCAGAAATGCCATTTTTAATTTCACGTTTGATAATTTCAACCCGGGCAAACATATCAGGCAAGATTTCATAAGATGAATTGTCAACTTGCATTTCCAAATTATACAATCTTGCTGTTGTATCTGCTGTGTTGGATAAAAAATATTTTTTGGCAGTAAACGTCTTGTTCAGCGCATCGATTTTAACTTGAAAATGATCCAGACGTCTGACAGCATCAACATCAGATTCAGGAATGCCCACAGCAATTTTTACCGGATTGATTTGAATAATTTCAACAATAGAATCCGCTAAATTGATATATTGACCATTATCCGCATGTCGTGCATTGACAATGCCAGCAATGGGAGCACGTATTGCGCATCGTTCAAGGTTCAGGCTGGCTGTATCCAGGTTGGCCTTTGAACTTTCCATACGCGCAACAGCCTCATCCAGTTGAGATTGGGTGGCCAATTGTTTTTGATGCAGCTCTTTTAATCGTCTGGCTGAAGCCAATGCGGCTCTATATGATGCCTTGATGGACAGCAGGGCGTTTTTGTAATCTCTCGGATCAATCTTTGCCAGCAGTTGATCTTTGCGGACAATATCGCCTTCCTTGACATCAAGTGCAATCATCCGCCCCTGAACTTCGGATAATACATCAAGCCTGACCCATGCCTTAACGATTCCTGGAAAACTGATTCTATCTTGAATAAGCTCAGGCTTGAGTCTCAAAGTTATGACATTGGTTTTAGGTTTTTCCACTTTTATTTGCGCTGCTTTTTGTTTTGCAAGATCCGCTTTTTTGGCTTCAACATTTTGATAGATCCATGCTGCACAAAAACATAGTGCAATTAACACAAATTTGGGGATCATTCCCCAAATACGAACGATAAATGATTTAACTCTATCAGTTTTTTTCGACATTATTTTTCCTCAATTTGCCATCCAGGACCACAGATAATTTTCATGCCATTCTCATCAATAAATGAAAATGCTGCGCCTGAAGATATATATTAACTTAATCGCTTGTAATTTGCTTTTTCGTGAGTGCCAAGGTATGTTACCTCCAGTTTATTATGATCAGTCAATTAATGTATTAAAGTAAATAATTTTTCGTGTTTGGTCAAGGATGAAATACAATATTATAATCTTAAATGGGGGTCGGACCAAGCTAAAGACTTAATATTTATAATAAAATTGCATTTTTTACCTCCAGTATGGGCTTATAACGCTCTTTTTTGGGGTAAAAAGAGCGTTATGGGGAAATTATTAGTTTTGAACATCAGGCATGATAATTGTATAAATATCTAAGGAATACTCAGAAAATAAGATGCTCAATTTATTTTGATCGTACAAAAGAATAAGGTCGTGTAGAGACGTAGCATGCTACGTCTCTACAGTACATAAACCTCAATATGAACAATTTAAATGAGGATCTTATTTTTCGAGCATTCCTAAGGAATTCTCGGAAAATAAGTTCCCCATTTAATATATTGAATTCCTATTTTTGAACCTGGATTACGCTGAAGAAGATGAATAAGATGAATTATTAAAAGTGTTTGATTTCATCTTATTCATCTTCTTCAGCGTAATCCAGGTTCAAAATGAATAGAATTGACTCTTTCAGAAATGAGGATCTTATTTTTCGAGCATTCCTAAGTATATTTATATTGACTATTCAATCCTGTTTGATATACTTTTATCAATCAATTCAATTTTAAAACCTTTTTTTCAGGAGGACATTATGGGATTAACCCAAATTATTCTTGTATTGTTAATAATTGCGCTCTTTATATTAATCTATTTTGTGGGATCATCCATATCGCTCTGGGTCCAGGCATTGGTGTCAGGCGCCAGTGTCGGCTTGCTCAATATTATTTTTATGCGATTTAGAAAGATTCCCCCAAAATTAATTGTTGAGTGTAAAATCATGGCTGTTAAAGCCGGAATCGCTCTTTCCACCAATGATATGGAATCTCATCACCTTGCGGGTGGTGATGTTCAACGTGTTATTCAGGCGCTGATTGCTGCTGATAAAGCCAATATTGAACTTAATTTCAATCGTGCGGCAGCAATTGATCTTGCCGGTCGAAATGTTTTGGAAGCTGTTCAAATGAGTGTTAACCCAAAAGTTATCGAAACACCTCTGGTTGCTGCCATGGCCAAAGATGGCATTCAGCTTAAAGCGATATCGCGTGTTACAGTTCGTGCCAATATTGATCGTCTGGTTGGCGGTGCCGGTGAAGAAACAATCCTGGCAAGAGTTGGTGAAGGAATCGTTACCACTATCGGCTCTGCTAATTCTCATAAACAGGTCTTGGAAAACCCTGACACCATTTCCAAAACTGTTTTATCTAAAGGCCTTGATTCTGGCACTGCTTATGAGATATTATCCATTGATATCGCTGATGTCGATATCGGCAAAAATATTGGTGCTGAACTCGAAACAGATCGTGCAGAGGCCGATAAAAAGATCGCTCAGGCGAAAGCTGAAGAACGACGCGCTATGGCATTTGCCGCTGAACAAGAAATGAAAGCCAGAGTTGAAGAAATGCGTGCAAAAGTTGTTGAAGCTGAAGCTCAAGTTCCACTGGCTATGGCTGAAGCTTTTCGACAAGGAAACCTGGGGATTATGGACTACTATAAAATGAAAAATATTATGGCTGACACTGAAATGCGTTCTCATATCGGTAAAACTGACATTGCTGAATCTGCCGATGGTGACGATAGACAATAGATCCTTTACACCCCCGCGACATGCGGGTTTGACCTAATATTTCAATTGCAAAGGGATATATTTCCCTTTGCAATTTTCTAATTTCTGGGGGCACTTATGGATATTGGTGATTTTATATTTTTTTTTATTTTCATTCTTGTTATCATTGGCAGGGTATTATCATGGATTTTTAAACAATTTGTCGAAAACAAACCAATTGATAATTCAGAAAATACAGTCGCTAAACCACATAGTATTAAAGATTACTTTGTTGATTGGATCAGGGCTTTAGAAGATCGCATTGATAACAATCAATGGACCAACAGAAATTCTCAATCTTCTGACGATGAATGGGAACCTCACGATACACAAACCGAATATATTGAACTTAAACCCCCTTTAGTTAAGATAAATCACTCCGATCCAAAATCTCAACCTGCAAAACTCAAAAAAGCACTTCCTCATAAGCGGCATCAAAAAAAAATTCATTGTAAGCCCATAAATATGAAAAAAGCGATGATTCATTACGAAATCCTCTCACCGCCTATTTCATTGCGCCAGGAGTATCAATATGACAGACACTTTTGACAAAAATAATCAATTTTTTGTTTTCCGGATTGATGCCCGACGTTTTGCTATCAGATTGGATAATGTGGAAAAAGTGATTCGCGCGATTGAGCTAATTCAAGTCCCTGAATCTCTCGATTTTTTGATTGGATTGATCAACATGGAAGGCCGAATTCTTCCTGTCTTTGACCTTCGCAAACGCTTTTTCTTACCGCCTAAAGAATTGGATATTGACGACCGCATTTTGATTTCATCAGCATCAACAGGCACAATTGCTGTAATTGTTGATTCGGTTGAAGGCATTGTCGAATTTTCTTCTCAACAAATTTATTCTGCTAAAAGTATTTTTCCCAAAATGGATCACTACATTGAGGGCGTCTGGAAGGATGGCGATGATACTGCCATTATTTACGATGTTGACAAGCTCTTCCCGGATATTAATGAAAAAGACGTTGATGAATTGGTTACAGAAATTGATTTATGACACAAATCATTATACCTAAACCCCTAAAATATAACGATACTATTGGTATTGCAGCCCCTGCTGCAACTTTCAATATTGAAAAATTTAACAAAGGGGTAACTGTCATTCAAAAAATGGGATTTCAGGTGGAAATCCCTGAAGGCATATTTGATCGAAACCGATACCTTGCCGGAACTGACAGACAACGTGCGCAAATATTTGCGTCTCTTCTGATGCGTGATGATATTCACGCAATTATCTGCGCAAGGGGTGGCTTTGGCTGTATTCGAATGTTACCATTCTTGAATGTCTCCATCTCAAATGCGATCCCCAAACGCATTATCGGATTCAGTGATATCACGCCAATTCTTAATCTTTTTGCATTCAATTATGGATGGCTTACATTTCATGGCCCTGTAACAACCATGCTTGCTGATGCCGATAATAAAACAATTGAATCCTTTTTCAAAGCTCTGACTGATCATTATCCAGATCATATGCCCCATTCTGATAATGTAACCATTCTGTCAAAAGGCAGTCAGCCAGAAGTCGTGGGGCGATTGTGGGGGGGGAATTTAACAACTCTTTGTCATACGATTGGCACACCATACGCCATCAATTGTCAGAATGGTATTCTATTTCTGGAAGATCGTGGTGAAGCACCCTACAGAATTGATCGAATGTTAACCCATATGCGTCTATCTGGTTGTTTTGAATGTGTAAAAGGAGTCTTGCTTGGTAGTTTCAAAGATTGTGGGGATCTGGATACGATTCATGAAGTAATCTTAGAATCCTTTGATGATGATATTCCTGTGTATGCAAATTATGAATGCGGACACGACCTCCCCAATCTTACATTTCCCATTGGCGCCCGAACGAAATTATCCAATGGGATCGTTACATTTCTTAATTAATTTTTATTAAAGGAATTAATGATGGCAAAAATTATCGTTTTAGGTGGAAATGGCGCTGTTGGCTCTGTTGCGGTCAAAACACTGCACAAAAGCAATGCTTTTGACCAAATCATTATTGGTGATTACAACATGGATGGCGCACAACAATTAGCAGATCAAATCAATGCACCCAACATTTCTGCTTGCTTTGTGGATGCCCTTGATCTTCAAAGCATTGGCAGTGCAATACAGGGATGCAATATTGTCCTGAATTGTGTCGGTCCTTTCTATAATACTGTTAAACCCATCTTGGCAGCAGTTATGTCACAAGAAATTGACTATATCGATGTTTGCGATGATGTAGATGTCACCCTGGATATTTTAGAAATGGATAATGAAATCAAACAAAAAGGACGTAAAGTGGTTCTTGGAATGGGTAATTCCCCTGGAATTACAAATATCCTGGGTAAACTGGCCTCAGAACTCTTGCTTGATGTCACTCACTCTATTGATATCTTTCATACACATGGTGGTGAGCCTGTTGAGGGAGAAGGCGTTATCGGACATCGGTTTCATTGCATGACCATAGATTGCCCCATGTATCTTGATGGTAAAATGGTTTCTGTGAAATATTTTGAAGATGATGGCATTGCTTTGCGCCAGACTTTTAATTTTCCTTTAATCGGTGAAGTACCAATCTATCCATATCCTCACCCTGAACAGGTTACGCTTCCACGATACATTGACTTGAAACAAGTTACCAATAAAGGATCTGTTATTCCAAATGAATACTATAATCTAACGCGTGATCTTTGCGGTTTGGGCTTCAATAGTAAGGACCCAATTGATGTTAAAGGTCAATCGGTTGTCCCCTACGATTTTGCTGTTGCTTATATTTTAAAAGAGCGAGAAAAAATGATAAAAGCAGCTGGGATCCATAAACCACGTGGTTGTGTTTCTGTTGTTGCCAAAGGCATTAAAAACAATCAATTCAAAGAATTTCGCTTTCATCTTGTTTCTGAAAGCGAGGGGCTTGGTGAAGGCACCGGTATTCCGGCTGCTGTTGGTGCTATCATGATGCATCGCGGAATGATAAAAAATAATGGCGTTATGCCGCCTGAAGCATGCATTTCTGCATTGGATTTTCTTAAAACTACTGGCGAGGTGTATGACCTCTCTGGTAATAAATCTGACAGCACAGGAAAAGTTCTCTTGGAAATGGTTGATCAGAATGGTTCTATCACGCCAATTGATATTTCACAGTTTGGCCTTTTTTAATTTTTCAGTATCAAATAGGTGTATGTTCAAGTTGGGGGAGGGCGTATGTACAGTTTAGGGGAAATGAATTTCATACAAGGAATGCTCGATCTCGGCAATTGCAAGAACAGCGTAGGGCTAAAGCCCAACGCTGAATTGAGAAAGGACGCTAAAGCGCCCTCAAT
>Ga0272440_1001794_pt1 | contig 17227 bp, 9 predicted proteins | sample SSMMMBAug17_FD_192440 | JGI IMG/M metagenome (GOLD analysis project Ga0272440, IMG submission 192440) | Marine sediment archaeal communities from Little Sippewissett salt marsh, Falmouth, MA, United States - SSM-MMB-Aug17 | ecosystem: Environmental > Aquatic > Marine > Wetlands > Sediment ... | reverse complement strand
TATTTTAGAATCATATCAAATTCACACACATTGATAAACATTTTTGAAGATATTTAAGCGATACATTATATTTGAAGGATTGAACGTCATGTTTTTAATGAGGTGATCCGGGTCACATCTTGATTATTACATCAAACCTATGTTCGATAATGAATTAGAAACGTTTACCTCGGACATAGGTTCGCAAACGATTTTTGTTCGGCGGGCGAACACAAGGTTCGCCCCTACATTGGTTTTGCTCATATGTTTGATACTGGTTTTTGTTCGAGGCGAACATAAGGTTCGACCAACCAGACGAATAACAAAATATATACTACGATCTACCCGAAAATTTATGACCGCTTACTTAATTATCAGATCAGATTATTTTTAATACTATTTGGGGCTGCCCCAAAAATATTCCTGATATATAATTCATTAATACTCGATATTCAAGTTTTTTTGAAACTAGGGATGAAAAGGGGACGTCTATGATATCTATGCCTCAATTTAAATCTATATTGAGGCATAAAAATTGCGTAGTGGTTTTCGTCAAATTTTAAGGAATAACCATTTAAAATGATTGAAAAATTAAAATAGGGGACTTAATATTCGAGAATTCCTAATTAAAAATAGATTTTATATAGGTTAAATTATTAATTACACAAATAAAGAATTATATAATTGAGATGATTTCTTTGTAACGAGAGTATTGAAGGAGCGTATCCAGCGGCAGATGAAGATATGTATGTTGCCCTTTTCATATAAAACAGATGGAGTTGGGGACCTCTAAGAGGGAGTTAGGGATGTCTATTATTTTATGCTTTTCTTTAAAAGTTCCAACCTCTTGCCGATAAAAGCATAAAATCATAGACGTCCCCTTTTTATGAACCTTTTTACGAACAAAATTTTTCAATTGATAAACAATGATAAGTTGAGTATGTTAAAAGGAATTGAATATGGAGTTGGGGACGTCTATGGTTTTATGCTTTTCTTTAAATTTTTCAACCTCTTGCCAATAAAAACATAAAATCATATACGTCCCCTCTTTATCCTGATATTAATAGTTAATATACAAGATGCGACCCCTTTCCTTCTCATATCAATATATAGGGTGGACAAATGAAAAAAAAACCATTAGGCCATAAAAATTATGGACATATACCGCATCTGCCTGGCAGTCGAATGGGGCCGGGAGATCATAAATGTCATGCGGGCCAGGAAAAAATTGCATTGAAAAAAGCACGGGATAAATATGACAGAATTATTGTTCAGGAAAAGCTTGATGGCTCGAATGTTGGAGTAGCCAGAATAGATGACATTTTATATCCCTTGACCCGCTCCGGATATCTGGCCAATACATCACCTTTTAAAATGCATCATGCTTTTAATGACTGGGTCTTTACAAATATGGATCGGTTTATGTCTGTTTTGAAAAATGATGAACGCATATGTGGGGAATGGTTATTGATTGCACATGGCACATGCTATGATTTACCCCACGAACCCTTTGTTGCTTTTGATATCATGACAGATAAACATAAACGCATGCCATTTGATGAAAGTTCCAAGAGAATAAATAATTTGTTTGTTATGCCGCATGTTGTTTCAGATAATGGTCCAATTTCAATAGAAAATGTATTGAAATTGCTTGGCACATATGGTTTTCATGGCGCTAAGGAACCGGTTGAAGGGGCAATATGGCGGGTAGAACGAAGTGTATTGAAAGATAAGCAGCGCGGCAATATTGCAGGTAGAACGCACAAGGTTGATTTCATCGTCAAATATGTCAGACCTGATAAAGAAGATGGAAAATATTTGGACCAGCAACTAGAGAATAAATATCGTTAATATAATTTCAAACGAGTGTAACCCAAATAGACTGAATTCCTGGGGACACGATCCTTCTTTTTTGACATAAAACCTTATAATATAACATTTTATATCAAAAAATAAGGTCATGTCCCCGGAATTCAGTCTATTTGGGTTACACTCATTTCAAACCATGGAGCCATCCAATGAAAAAAACAATCCTGTGTATTATTGGGATATTCATGCTAACCAGCATGTCTTTAGCTGACATAGTCAGCACCAACCGGGCAATGGATGTTGCCCAAAAATTTTATCAACATTTCAATCCTGTCCAACCAACTGTTGCCAAAAAGCGTATTGATATGAGTGTGCCGCCAATTAAAACGATTTATACAGAAAAATACAATAACCTGGACACGTTTTATATTATCAGCATGACAGAGGGCGGCTTTGTTCTTGTTTCAGCAGAGGATGTGATTGTTCCTGTTTTAGGTTATTCCTTTGATAATGACATTGACGAACAAACAATGAGCCCTGCTGCCCGGCAATGGTTTGATTATTATTCCTTTCAGATTGCTTATGCCATTGCGCAGGGGCTGACCAGTACCCAAAACCAGGATGAATGGCAATCCATTGAAAACAATGATTTTTCATCAGGTGAACCTGTGCCAGCCATGCCGCCCTTGATTGCCACCCAATGGAATCAAAAATCCCCGGGATACAATTATTTTGCGCCAGACAACACCTATACCGGCTGCGTGGCAACAGCTATGGCCCAAATTATGAAATATTTCAATTATCCATTCATGGGTACTGGCGATCATCAATATACCCATGATGACTATGGTGCGTTATATGCCGATTTTAACACCCAGTATCAATGGACTCTCATGCCTGACAGCTTGTCCACATCATCCACAGCAGAAGAAATAACAGCCGTTGCATTGCTACTATATCATTGTGGCGTTTCAGTTGACATGGATTATGGTCTCAATGGCTCTGGTGCATCCACCTATGCTGTGGCTCAGGCATTGCCACAATATTTTTACTATGCAGACACCGCTGTTGAAAAAGCAAAAAGTGACTACACTGAAGAACAATGGACCCACATGTTAATTGAGGAGATCGACAATTACAGGCCGGTATTGTATCGGGGTGAACCCAATGACGCTGATGTTGGCCATGCATTTGTTTGTGATGGCTATCAAGGCACGCAGTATTTTCATTTTAACTGGGGATGGGGCGGTGCATATGATGGCTATTTTCGCTTATCAGCACTGACACCCGGGACCTCTGATTTTACCTATGAGCAGGGGGCAATCTTTGGTATTCAGCCAGAAAAACAATATGAACGTGTCAGTATTGTTTTGGATGATTTTGAGGAGACATTTCCATCCACCGGCTGGTCTCAGGCAGTGGTGTCCCCTGGAAGTCCATCACCAGAGTGGACTCACGTTTCTACCGGCTCGAATCCATCATGCACGCCTATTGATGGCAATTTCATGATTCAATTTAATTCAAATACAACACCAAACGCCGCAGAAGCGCGGTTACTATTACCAGTAATTGATCTCTCCAACCTTGATTATCCGCGTCTGACTTTTATGATGTATCATGAAGACTCCAATTCTTCACTCACCAGTGAAGGAATTACAGTACAAATTTCGGAAGATGGCGTGAATTGGACTGATATACAGTTTTATCCACGATACATCATTGATACCGGGTGGCAGACCTATCGAATTGATTTGACATATTATACTGGCAAAACCGTGTATGTTGCCTTTTTAGGACAGAGTGCCAATGGCAGCAATATATATCTGGATCATATTGAAATTAATTATGCAGGGGCAACCAGTGGTATGATTCTGGAAACATTGGTTTCTTATGCCGGCGCAAGTATTTCATTTACTGATAACTCTTTTCAAGCAAGCACGTATGCATGGGATTTTGGTGACACAACAACAGCCACCTCACAAAATGTGACCCATGTATATACCAATCCAGGCATCTATACTGTTGTTCATTCGGTGGATAGCGGCATGTCATCAGTTACACAAAACATTCATATATTACCTGTCATTATACCATCATATTTACCCGAACATGGGGGGAATTTTGAAAACAACTCTTTACATTTTGGTACAAAACTGCTGGCCGGATCAATCAATCTATGGGAACCTGGAACCCCATCAAACACCATTTCTGATACAGCATCTGGAACAAATGTCTGGAAAACTGATCTGGATAGTAATATTCAACAAGATAACTATACCTGTGCCCTTTACACTCCAGATTTTGATCTTTCTGCAACAGGCTCATATTATGTCAGCTTTAAATATCGAATGGAAATAGCATATAGCAATTGTCCAGGAGCAGCATGGATGGAGTATTCAACCGATCAGGGCAAAACATGGCAGCGATTGGGCGATGAATCCGGCAATCCTGAAGGTACCCAGAACTGGTATAACAAATCCAGTCATAATATCGCGCCTGATGGTATCTGTTGGTGGCATGAGCGCACAGAGTATACGCACGCTATTTATAACATGACTGAACATCTTGGTGAATCCCATATGGCCTTTCGATTTGTTTATAAAGTCGAATCAGCCTGGGAGACAGATTCCTTTGAAATTGATGGGTTTGCCATTGATGATTTCAGCCTGGAATATGAAGCCCCCACTGCAAATTTTACCATGGATCGAGAGTTCTCATATGTTGGAAAGAACATTGAATTTACTGATACATCCACTTTCCCCACAAACTGGTCATGGGATTTTGGAGATTCAACGACATCAATTAATCAAAACCCCAATCATGCGTATTCATCACCCGGTGATTATACAATAACGCTTTCCATAAATAGCGACGCTTCTCAAACATCTAAATGCATTACCATTTTACCAGTTATTACGCCATCTTACCTGCCTGAAGATGGTGGTGATTTTGAAAGCAATCCACAGCATTTTCTGACAAATATAATAGATGGAGATATTAATTTATGGGAGCGGGGAATCCCATTAAATGAAATCTCAGATACCGCATCTGGAATCAATGTTTGGAAAACTGACCTGGATAGTGATATTCAAAAAGCCAATTATACATGTGTTTTAAATACACCTGCATTTGATCTTTCAGCAATAGGCAGTTATTATTTAAAATTCAAGTATCGAATGCAAATAATGGCCTCCAACTGTCCTGGGGCAGCCTGGATAGAATATTCTTCTGATCAGGGTGATACCTGGCAACGACTCGGAGCCAACACTGGTAATCCTGACAATACTGAAAACTGGTACAATCAGAATGAACATGATGTTGCGCCAGATGGTATATGCTGGTGGCACACAAAAACGACTTATACACAAGCCATTTATAATTTGACAAGTTTTACTGGAGAATCGTCCATCTGTTTTCGTTTTGTTTATAAAGTGGATGGAAATTGGGCAGGGGGCTACGACATTGATGGTTTTGCCATCGACGATTTTGAGTTAGAATATATTCCGCCAAAAGCAGATTTTCAAACTACAGTTAGTACTTACTATGTCGGCATACCCGTTCAATTTACCGATCAATCCACCTTTCCCATTAGTTGGTTATGGGATGTTGAGGGCGCTGCTGCAATCAGCCAGAATGTCACCCATACTTTCACAGAACCTGGAAGTTATTCAGTGACGCTGTCAATTAATAACAATGCATCCAGTATTACCAAACAAATAATAGTGTTACCTGTACTCAAACCTTCTTATTCAACTGATGATGGTGGCGATTTTGAAAGTAATACCTTACATTTTTGGTCTGATGTCACTAATGGAGATGTCAATCTTTGGGAACATGGAACGCCTTCAAACACCATTTCTGATACTGCATCTGGAACAAATGTCTGGAAAACTGATCTGGATAACAATATTCAAAAGGCCACATATACCTGTGTATTGAATACACCCGCTTTCAATCTATCCAGGCCTGGAAACTATTTTTTAAAATTAAAATTTCGCATGCAAACTGTATATGGTAATGGCCCAGCGGGTGCATGGATAGAATACTCAACAGACTATGGCAATACATGGCAACGTCTGGGATCAGCATCAGGAAACCCAACTGATACAGTCAACTGGTACAATATTTCTGACCATAATTATGCGCCCGATGGTATCTGTTGGTGTGCCACTATTCCGAATTATGCTGAGGCAACCTATAATTTATCTGAATTTTCGGGTACATCAACCATGTCTTTTCGGATGGTTTACATGGTAAATGAAAATTTTCCAGCTGAAAGTTACCATATTGATGGCTGGGCCATTGACGACTTTGAAATAGAACATCAAACCAACGCCCCTACAATTCATACCCCCATCCCGGACCAGACAATCAATGAAAATGATTCATTTACACCAATCACTCTGGATAATTATGTAACAGACAGCAATCATCAGCTATCAGAACTGACCTGGACAACCAGTGGTGACAATCATCTGACAATAACCATTAGCAATCGTATTGCAAGTATTACAGTCAGCACAATTGATTGGAGCGGCACTGAAACTGTCTCGTTCACTGTCACCGACCCTGATGGCATGACTGATACAGAAGTTGTTGTATTTACAGTGGTTGAGAATGTGCCAGTTATTGATCTTGAATCATTTCCCATTGGCCAGTTGGGCCTGGGAGAGCCATCAATTATTTTTGCCAATGCAATTAAGGAAGCCATGTTCTACCTGGAAAGTGATGAAACCACTGTGGTAGAACTAGACGATCAGGGATGGTTGACACGTTATCCAGAAGGCGTTCCTTTTGTCTGGTATTCCCTTTCATGGACTGATGCCCGAGACGATCAAACCGACCTGGGTTATTATGGTGTCTGGGTACTGACATGGGAAGGTGAAGGTGACATTGTTCTTAACAATGACAACAGATCTCAGGAAATCCTGCTTCATGATACCGGGGCAAAACGTATGGTGGTCAAAATACCACCTGGTACATTTCCACTGGTTGAAATTACATCCATTAATACAGAGGACTATATCAAAAATATCAAGCTGTGGCCGCCGACATCTCCGGGGGCTGGATTTGATTTGACTGTCACCGATGCCTTGGGGCCGGGCGAAATAACCGACAGTCTTGAACCATCTCCCGGTGATCCAGACCCAGTGTTTCATCCCCTGCGTTTGGAACATCATCAACAAGCCAATTTTGGGGTGCTTCGCTTTATGGATTGGCTTCATATCAATGGTGAAGATACAATCAGTGCGGGCGATTGGGAAGATCGACGTCCACGTGACTATGCCACCCAGGCCAGTAGTACGATTTTTAATCATTCAACCAGAGTTTCCAGGCCAGTTGATAATTTTAAAAGCAATTCCGGGATTGCTTATGAGTATTTAATTGAACTATGCAATAAACTGGATAAAGACTTATGGATACAAACCCCACACGATGTCTCTGAAGCATATATTCGTGAACTGGCCCGACTGATCGCTGGTCACAGCGGTCATATGGGGCTGGAGCCTGGCCTGAAAGTCTGGGTAGAACTGTCCAATGAGATTTGGAATCCAGTGCTGTATTACATCCAGCAAGTGGAATACTCTCGAGAAATTGCTGCACAACATTTTGGCGTAACCATTGATGAAATTGAAACCCTGGGAGAAAGGCATGGCTGGGGAAGTGGTCATATTCAAGGAGAGTTCTTGCGTATCTTTGCAGATGAATGGGGACTTCTGGGAATGCCCGCTCAAAACCTTATCACTGTTGCCTCTGGCTTTCTTCATGGTACTGATCCATATAACACTGCGGTAATTGATGCTGTTCGTGAAGTTGCCCCCAATCATCCAAAAGCCTTTGCAGTGACACATTATTTTGGGGCAGTGGCCGAACAATTGCTGGATATTGGTTATGATAGTAATGGGGATGCCCCTATTGCAGTGTATGAAAAAGCTTTTCTTCGTATAGAACAAGATTTGTTCAGCGCCACCAAACCTGCAATTGAAGCAAATGTTGCCCTTTGCCAAAGCAAAGGCAACATTTCATTGGTTGCCTATGAAGGGGGGCAACACCTGGCCGCGCCTATCTGGCTCCAAGACCAGGATGATTATATTGCCTTTCTCAACAATGTGAACCGGCATTCTCTCATGGCAGAGACCTATCGTCTGATGTATGCAGTCTGGACTGCCGCCGGTGCCATGACAGCCTCTCAATTTGTGGATATATTTCCGGCCACCCCCTGGGGGGCATGGGGAGCAAAGGAGTATATTCGTCAACCTGTTGCTGATGCACCAAAATGGAAATCATTTATTGAATGGGAAGCACTTCAAAAAAATGTTCGTAAATTGAACAATCCCATTAATAATGCACCTCAAATTACAACAGATAGTAATCTTCCTGTAGCTGAAGTTCAAACTTTCTATGACACAACCATTACTGCTGTTGGTGGTGATGGCAATTATTCCTTCCTCTTTTTTAATGAATTGCCTGATGGCCTGGCATTTACATCAACAAACAGTGGAGAGGGACGAATCAGTGGGATTCCACAAGAATCTGGATTTTTCAGACTGATACTGCGTGTGTTGGACCAGGATAATGACCCGGCTTATGCATATTTTTACCTCAGGGTCAATGCGCGACATACATCTATTAACGCCATTGTTCATTTTAATGGTGCCAATGTTGTTGTGCCTGAAGGGGAAGATCATGTAAATTTATTGCGCCAAATTACAATTGATGGGGATACTGCATCCCTTACATTCAGCATGGCCAATGGTGATCATTTCTATAATCTGACTCCCACAAGCAACCTGAATATGTATGGTGGTTTTCGTGTGGTCACCAGCGGCGATGGAGAAACCTCTATCTGGTGTCGCCTGGATGAAGGCAACCCCGGCTATTTTGGGGTGCAGCCAGGTGCAAATGGTGAATCTCCCTGGGTGTTTGATGCCATACTGGTATGGCGAAAAGATCAGTTTATTCATGGCGCGAGTACACAACAATTGGCCTTTGGAAATAGTCCACAAACAGCCATGCTGAGAATAAATCTTCAAAGCCTTATTCCTGATAGCTCGGAAGTCCGATTTGTGATTCAAGATGAGACCACATGGTACATTTCTGAAGCAAAATACGATAGAACGATCAGTGATGCATTTGAGTTAAATGATTTTAACAATAATGCAGCACCAGATAAACGTTGGGCAATATTTTCACCCGCACAAGACGCCTTTGCCATTCCTGCTCCTGAGGATCTTACTTTTTCTGCACATGAATTTACCGATGTTAATGCTGTGGGGATTGCCTATAAAGGCGAACGATTTGGATGGCATTGGGATTTTAGCTTTGATGAATTCCTTGTTCTGGCACAAATGACTGATATCACAGTTACAGAGATTCCAGATCAAACCATTTCAGAAAGCAATTCCTTTACTCCAATAATGCTAGATGATTATGTGAAATCAGATTATCCGGCAAATGAATTAATTTGGACTGCAACTGGTCAGACCGCCTTATCCATTACAATCAGTGATGGTGTAGCGACTGTTATTGTGCCCAATCAATGGACTGGCACAGAAACTATTGTTTTCACTGCCACTGATCCAGATGGCCTCACCGATTCCCATGAGGTCCAGTTCATTATAGATCCTTTAAATCCGCCAGTAATAACTGGACTCCCCCTGATTATTCAAATCCAAAAACCCCATCCTGAATGGAATGGTCATATAACAGTCACTTTTACAAAAACAGATGAAAATGGACAATCCACTGATATTTCAGAAGAATTTTTTGCAGATATTAATGATGGCAGCTATACACCAGTTAACCTTGATGACTTTCTGGCGAATTTTGAATCCTATTCTGAAATCAACTGGACTGTAACCGGACAGAATGATTTAACAATTACAATGGATTCAACAAATCATGTGAATATTCAAGTACCAGAGTCGGACTGGGCAAGACATGAAACAATTACATTTACGACCTCAGATACCAATGGATTGACAAATTTTGAAAAAAGCCACGTGACCCCTGTGGATGATATTTTGGAAGATTCCGACTTTACTTTGATTATTGAGGGGTCGGACTAAAAAAGTGGGGTCAGACCTTGATTGTTGACTGTTGGGTTGACTCAACAGTCAACAATCAACAATCAATTATCAAGATCTGACTCCAACTCCCCATTTTTTTCTAAAGTTTACGAAAAAAGGTTGACAAATAACTTTTCAGGCAATATAACAGGAAAAATTTAGCCAATAATGGCGTCTACATATATAGAGAGTGTAAAAAACTTTATGTACGATAATCTAATGAAAGGAGTAAAGGAATAACATGAAACATGAAACCCCTTTGCTGGACGAACTGGAAAAAGGCCCGTGGCCCAGTTTCGTAAGCGACATTAAAAGGGAAGCCGAATCAAGAAGGGTAAATGCAAACAACATTGAGTATCAGATCCCGACAGATGTTTGTGAAGACATTCTTGGTCTGCTAGAACTTTCCTTCAAAGATGGAACAACCCACTGGAAACATGGTGGTATCGTTGGTGTTTTTGGTTATGGTGGTGGTGTTATTGGTCGATACTGCGATCAACCAGAAAGCTTTCCGGGCGTTGCCCATTTTCATACTATGCGTATTAACCATCCTGCAGGCAAATTTTACAAAACAGAATATTTGCGACAACTCTGCGATCTGTGGGAATTTCGAGGCAGCGGTATTACCAATATGCATGGTTCAACCGGTGATATCATATTTATTGGAACAACTACACCCCAGTTGGAAGAAATTTTTTATGAACTGACCCATAAACATAACCAGGATTTAGGGGGATCAGGCTCCAACCTGAGAACACCATCAGACTGTATTGGTCAGGCCCGATGTGAGTATGCATGCTATGACACCCAAGCCATTTGTCATGCATTAACACTTGAATATCAGGATGAATTACATCGTCCGGCATTTCCATATAAATTTAAGTTTAAATTTGATGGTTGCCCGAACTGCTGCGTGGCATCAATTGCTCGTGCAGACCTTTCATTTGTTGGTACATGGCGCGATGAAATTAGAATTGACCAGGAAGCTGTTGCTGCATACATGGGCGGCGAACTGCTTCCCAATGGTGGTGCCCATGCCGGTCGTGATTGGGGAAATTTCGACATTCAAAAAGAAGTGATTGGCCTGTGTCCCACCGAATGTATGGCACTGGAAGATGGCAAGCTGAAAATTAATAACAAAGAATGTACCCGATGTATGCATTGTATCAACGTAATGCCAAGAGCCCTTCGCATTGGAAATGATCGAGGTCTTTCCATTCTTGCTGGTGCAAAGGCTCCGATCCTCGATGGTGCACAAATGGGATCTTTGCTGGTACCATTTGTCAAAGCAGAAGATCCTTACGATGAAATCAAAGAAGTGATTGAAAATGTTTGGGATTGGTGGATGGAAGAAGGTAAAAACCGAGAACGTCTGGGCGAACTGATGAAACGTCAGGGCTTCCAGAAACTTCTCGAAGTCACCAATATCAAGCCTGTCCCGCAACATGTTCAAGAACCACGTTCCAATCCATATATTTTCTGGAAAGAAAACGAAGTTGACGGTGGATGGGAACGCGATATTAACGAATTCAGAAAACATCATCAGAGATAGGGGGGCAACAAATGGCTTTTATATCTTCAGGTTATGATCCTGAAAATCCAATGAAGGATAGAATTACCGATATTGGACCGCGGAATTATGAAGAATTCTATCCACCAGTGATCAAAGAAAATAAAGGTAAATGGCTGTATCATGAAATCATTGAACCCGGCATATTGGTTCATGTTTCTGAATCAGGCGATGAAGTCTACACTGTTCGTGTGGGTGGATGTCGTTTGATGAGTGTTTCACATATTCGTGAAGTATGTGAAATTGCCGAAAAACATTGCGGTGGCTATGTCCGATGGACCACACGAAACAATATTGAGTTTATGGTTGACAGCAAAGAAAAAGTGCAACCATTGAAAGACGATCTATTGTCCAGAAAACAACCTGGCGGTGGTTTTAAATTCCCCATTGGTGGAACGGGTGCTGGCATTACAAATATCATTCATACCCAGGGTTGGATTCATTGTCATACGCCTGCAACCGATGCATCCGGTCCGGTTAAGGCAGTGATGGATGATTTGTTTGAAGATTTTGGTCGTATGCGCTTGCCAGCACAGCTCAGAATTTCTCTGGCTTGCTGTCTGAACATGTGTGGTGCGGTACATTGTTCTGATATCGCTATTTTGGGATATCATCGCAAGCCCCCCATGTTAGACCATGAATATCTGGACAAAATGTGTGAAATCCCACTGGCAATCGCAGCCTGTCCCACTGCTGCAATCAAACCTGCAAAGGTCGAAGTTGATGGTGCAACCCTCAAGAGTGTTGCAGTGAACAACGAACGATGTATGTTCTGCGGCAACTGCTATACCATGTGCCCATCAATGCCTTTATCTGATAAAGAAGGTGATGGTATTGTTCTGATGGCTGGTGGTAAAGTTTCCAATCGAATCAGCAATCCAAAATTTTCTAAAGTTGTTGTGGGATTCTTGCCCAATGAAACACCCCGATGGCCATCTACAGTGAAAGCCATTCGTCAGATGGTTGAAGCCTACACTGCTGATGCCAACAAATACGAACGTCTGGGCGAATGGGCTGAAAGAATTGGCTGGGAACGATTCTTTGAAAAATGTGAACTGGAATTTACCCATCATCTTATTGATGATTTCCGAGATCCAGCATATTTCACATGGCGTCAAACAACGAACTTCAAGTTCTAGATTTTTTTCAACTTTCAGGGAGATGCGTGGTAAATTATCATTATCATGCATTCCCTGTATAATATTAAAGGAAGAGGCAAAACATGGATCAAAATGAAGCTGCCCAAAAGGTCATTGAAGAATTAATGAAAAAACAAAAGTCCAAGTCTAAATTTTACTTTAATGATTTGGCAAAAATTCTGGGCGAAAAACCGAGAGCCGCCAAGAAAGTAATCAATAAAATGGTTGAAGACCGACAATTGGAATACTGGTCAAGCGGAAGCACGACAATGTATGGTCTTCCAGGAACTGGAAAACAGGCTGCGGCTGAACACGAAGATTAATCCAATCCTCTTGTTTTGCCATTTAACAGGAGAGATAAACCAATGCTTTTGCGCACGATATAATTTAATGAAATATCCACGACTAATTGTCTCCGCCCTGAGCGGCGGTTCAGGCAAAACAATTACATCATTGGGTATTGTATCTGCATTAAAAGCAAAAGGTCATCTTATCGCTCCCTTTAAAAAAGGCCCTGATTATATTGATGCTGGCTGGCTGGCACTTGCAGCCGGTCAGCCCTGCTACAACCTTGACACCTTTCTATTGACCCCATCAAAAATTATCCAATTATTTTTAACCTATACCCAACAAGAATCCATATCTCTCATTGAAGCCAATCGCGGTATCTATGACAGTATTGATACTCAAGGAACAACCAGTACTGCTGAGCTGGCAAAGTTGCTTCAAGCGCCGGTTATACTATGCCTGGACTGTACCAAAACAACCCGAACCCTTGCAGCCCTTGTTCATGGCTGCATGATATTTGATCCAAAGGTTTTGTTTGCCGGTATTGTTTTGAATCGGGTGGCCGGGGTACGTCATGAGGGAATCATTCGACAATGTATAGAAGGTCATACCGGCGTTCCGGTTGTGGGTGCGATTCCAAAATTAAATGACAATATCTTCCCAGAAAGACATATGGGCCTGGTGCCAACATCTGAGCATCAATGGGCAGACAATGCAATCAATTCAGCCCAACATGTTGCCGAAAAATATCTGGATTTACAGCAAATTGCCCTTATCGCGCAACAGGCTGTATCGTTGAGCCAAACAAATATCAAAAGTCCAGCAAAAATTTCTCATCAGACTAAAACAGTTAGAATTGGAATTGCCAGAGATGCGGCCTTTCAGTTTTATTATAGTGAAAACCTTGAGGCCTTATCCAGAGAAGGTGCGGCCCTTGTATTTATTTCGCCTATGTCAGATACCAATCTGCCTGATCTGGATGCATTTTATTTGGGGGGAGGATTTCCAGAGACACAGTCCAGACAGTTATCCCAAAACCATTCCTTTCGGAAGTCTCTGCAAGAATCAGTAAAAAGGGGCTTGCCAGTTTATGCAGAGTGCGGCGGTCTGATGTACCTGGGACAGACAGTGATTGTGGACAACATTCCTTTTGAAATGGCCAATATTTTTTCAATTCAATTTGATTTATCCACCCGACCTATTGCACATGGGTATTCAATAATAAAAGTGGCACATCCCAATCCAGTGTTCCCAGTGGGCATGGAATTGCGAGGTCATGAGTTTCATTATTCACGTGTTGTAAAATGGAATAAGTCGGATGAAACACTGGCATTTCAGGTTATGCGAGGGAAAGGATTCTGGGAAAAACAGGATGGGCTGTGCTGCCATAATGTAATTGCAGCATACACCCATGTTCATGCCTGGGGGACTCCGCAATGGGCTGTGGGACTGGTTCAGGCTGCCAGGAATTATCAGGCAAAAAAAAGGGCCATGAATTAAATCCATGACCCTTTGTTGTTTGCTGGTAGGCACGATTGGACTTGAACCAACGACTTCTACCGTGTCGGGGTAGCGCTCTCCCACTGAGCTACGTGCCTGAATAAATAACAAACGTACTTATCATCAGATTATAAAAAAATCAAGAAAAAAACACACGATTTTTTAAATGCCTGCTTTTTCCCGAATTTCATTTGCTTTGTTGGTATGTTCCCAGTTTAGGTCTGACTCAGTTCGGCCAAAATGACCATAAGCGGCAGTTTGAGCATAAATGGGCCGAAGCAGATCCAGATATTCAATGATGGCCGCAGGTCGTAAATCAAACGTATCTCGAATAATTTCTTGAACACGAACCTCAGAAATTTTGCCAGTACCCATCAGATCGACATTCACAGAAACTGGTTCAGGAACCCCAATGGCATAGGCCACTTGAACTTCACATTTACTGGCAATCCCTGATGCAACAATATTCTTCGCAATATGACGTCCCATATAGGATGCACTGCGATCAACCTTTGAAGGATCTTTACCAGAAAAACACCCACCGCCATGACTGCCCTGACCGCCATAGGTATCTACAATGATTTTTCGGCCAGTCAATCCACAGTCACCCATAGGACCACCGATTACAAATCGACCGGTTGCATTAATCAGAAATTTTGTATCACCATCAATCATTTGTTTGGGGATCACTTTGCGGATGACCTCTTCAATGACCGCTTCCTTCAGTTCCTCATGACTGATATCTGGTTTATGCTGTGTTGCAATAACAATAGTATCCACACGCCTGGGCTTTCCGCTTTCATACTCTATGGTCACCTGAGATTTGCCATCAGGTCTTAAAAAATCAAGCCCGCCATTTTTTCTGACAATCGCCATGCGTTGACACAGTTTATGGGCATAAATAATTGGCATGGGCATCAACTCTGGTGTTTCATCACAGGCAAAACCAAACATCAGCCCCTGATCGCCAGCCCCCTGATCCTTAAAAAGCCCCTGGCCAACATTAACCCCCTGGGCAATGTCTTCAGACTGGTGATCAATGCTGGTTAATACAGAACATGTTTTCCAATCAAACCCCATTTGTGAAGAATGGTAACCGATCTCTTTGACCCTCTCTCTGGCCACTTGCGGCATATCGACATAGCAATCTGTCGTAATTTCACCGGCAATAAATATCAAGCCTGTGGTGACCAGTGTTTCACAGGCAACACGTGCATGCTTATCTTCCGCGATAATGGCATCTAAAATGGAATCAGAAATAGCATCTGCAACCTTATCCGGATGGCCTTCGGTTACAGATTCTGATGTAAATAAATATTTTTCTTCATTCATAAAAAAGATACTCCTTTTATATTATTTTTGTTCAAACAACAAAATGCTGCTGAACAAATGATTTAAAGCCCAAACGTTCATGCTCAAATGAATCATCAAAAAAATGACTTTTTTGATAATTAATCAAAGACCTTACAACAGGAAGCATGTCCTGATTGACATCAGTAATCTGCCTGGCAATTTCAAGGGTTCGATCCATCAGACGTTCATGGGGAACGACTTCATTAACCAACCCCCATTCATAAGCCTGCTGTGCTGATATGAACTGAGCGGTAAACGACATTTGTCTGGCCCTGCGAATACCAATGGCAGCTTGAAGATGCTGGGTCATTCCCCATCCCGGGTGAATGCCCACTTTTAGATGGGTATCTGCAAAGGACGCCTGTTCTGACGCGATCAGGAAATCGCAGTTGAGTGCAATTTCAAATCCACCAGTGATTGCATGGCCATTTATAGCCCCAATAATTGGTTTGTCACATGCCTGGATAATATCGGGTAAGTCCTTATTATCGCCACGTGGATTGAACAAATTATCGGTTTTCAAGACTTTTAAATCCAGGCCGGAACAAAATGATGGGCCATTGCCGGTAATGACACCAACGTAGAGTTGATCATCTGATGCCAGTTGTTCAATGGCATTGTATAAATGAACCAGCAATTCCTGGTTGATGGCATTGCGTCGTTGAGGACGATTCAATGTGAGTATGGCAATATTATTTTCTTTTGTTACCAGTACTGGTGATGACATAATTTACTCCTTTTTATTTGTTGAAAAAAAACTGGGCAATCTTTTTTTCAATATTTTCTGGTGATTCCCCCATTGATTCTTGTAGTGTTTTACATATGTAATCGCCAGCTTCCTTCAATGTTTGTTCCCTGGCTTCCTTCCAGGTTTGCTCCCTGGCTTCATTCCAGGCTTCATTCCAGGCTTCCTTATATATTTGTTGCCCAGCCACAGTATTTAATATATCAAAATGAAACATTGATATGATCTCCTCTCTTGATAAGTCTCTAAATCGGTTCATAACAAATAAACCAATGACATTAATTGCGTCATTATGTTCATCTGTTGAATATGATTCTTGTATGTGTGCTTTCCATTCTCGACCCAGTTCGGTTAGCTTTTCTTTTGGCGTTGATGGCGGCACTGTAAATGGTGCTAAAACCTTCATGCACGCAACTGATCAATGCCTTTCCAATGGCCCGATAACGAATAAAAATGTCTTTTTGTCCAACTCTTCCACAGAATCGTGTTTCTCTTTGTAAAGACCCAAAGATGTGCGTCTCCGAGCGAAAAAAAATCTATTTTGAAATGGAGAACTACTTTTCCTTAAAAAACTGAGCAATCTTTTTTTCAATATTTTCTGGTGAGTCCCCCATTGATTCTTGTAGTGTTTTACGTATGTAATCGCCAGCTTCCTTCCAGGTTTGTTCCCTGGCTTCCTTCCAGGTTTGTTCCCTGGCTTTCTTCCAGGCTTCATTCCAGGCTTCATTCCAGGCTTCCTTATATATTTGTTGCCCGGCCACAGTATTTAATATAT
>Ga0272440_1001793_pt1 | contig 17228 bp, 13 predicted proteins | sample SSMMMBAug17_FD_192440 | JGI IMG/M metagenome (GOLD analysis project Ga0272440, IMG submission 192440) | Marine sediment archaeal communities from Little Sippewissett salt marsh, Falmouth, MA, United States - SSM-MMB-Aug17 | ecosystem: Environmental > Aquatic > Marine > Wetlands > Sediment ... | reverse complement strand
TTTTTTCCCCTATATCTAAAAATATTCTTCATGAAAAATAATATAAGTCTTAAATAGGTGAACGCAAGTGGCAAGGCAAAAAAAAATAAAAAAAAATAATTCACGCAGGTTTACCGAAGGGACACAGAGAAACAAATTTCACATCGAATTGTTCAATACAGATAAATTCATTTTTGCCATGTCTTAAATGAATATAGGAGATTTGTGGCTGAGAAGAATTGCCAAATTGGATAGGTGCGTAGTTTTTAGATAGTGGTAAACTTTATTCCGATGATTTTGGTAAACTTTTTCACCGCTGGTTACAATAAAACTTCTGTATACCCGAAAACTTATGATCGCCTACTTATAAGTCCCGCTAGGGACGACAGATAATAGCCTGGAGTTTGAACCCCAGACGGTCGTGCTGGAACCGGAATTTTTCATTTTCAATACCAGGCGGTCGAACATAGTCCGGGAAGGTTATACTTTTATCTACCCGAAAACTTATGATCGCTTACTTAGCGGCCAGCAAATGAAAGAGTCTCATCGGGCGGGAAATGTTGGAAATTAACCCAATCGAGAAAATGGGGAGTGGTCATGAACCACTCCTTTATCCTCTTACTAAAGCCGACCTTTATTGTTCTGTATCAGACAAAATTTTCAACACTTGAATCGCATCATCCAGCCCTAAAACACCATTCGGAACATAGGGATCAAAAGAGTAAAAAAAAGCGGAGCCATTTCGAACACCATAGTTGTCGTATGATTCTGAGCCAACCAATATTTGATGTTCATCGATTACCAATGAACATCCATAGCGAACCTCTTCTTGAGGGTATTTTGCAGTAATTTTCCTCAGTAAAACAAAATGATCATTTTCAATACGATAGATATTAACTGCGCCACTATTCACAATCTCTGCGTCCATTTTAGGGCTACCAACAGCAAGGATATTTCCTTTTATATCAAGAGATTCACCGAATCTGTCTTCTTTTTGCAAATCAGGTTCAACGAGTTTGGGCATCTGCTCCCAAGAATTTTCAGTTCGTCGATAGACATAAACAGCACCTGCATTCCGATAATCATTAAGTTGTTCGCTTTTGCTTCCAACAACTGCATAATTTTCATGAATACTGACCGAATATCCAAAAAATGAATATAAGTGATTATAAGGAGAAATAATTCGTTGCTTTTGGATCCAATGGCCATCCTCCTTATGAAAAATATATACAGCTCCTTGAAAAGAAAAAGCTTTATATGCACCGACAATGACGTAATCGTTATAAATATCTACATCAATACCAAATCGACCACCGATATCAGGTTCTTCAGGTTCAAGATAGTGGCGCTGTATCCATTGATTTCCCTCTAATTCAAAAATAAACGCTTTTCCAGAATGATCAGAGCTACCATATCCACCCACAATGAGCTGAGTATCATTGCTGGTGGCCATAGAAGTTCCAAAGTTTTGTAAAGTCTCAATGGGGTCAGGAAAAAGTGTTTGAGTTTGAACCCAGTCTCCTGATTTCTGACGTTGATACACATAAACTATCCCAACATCTTTTTGATTGTCATCAATATCGAAGGCGGGAGCGCTTGCAAAAGCAAAATTCCCGGCCAATGCTACTGACCGGCCCAAATAACCGCTTTTTTGGGCATCAATTCTTTTTACTAGAGACCACTTGCCTTCATTTTTTTCATAAATGGATGCTGCCCCTCCTTGATAAACAATTGAATCATCTTTTTTTGCCCCGATGATTGCGTAATCATTAGAAATTGCAACTGAAGATCCCAAATATATTTTGGTCGTTATTTGTTCAGGAGGGGATACCATTTGTTCAATTAGTGTACCCGTTGACCAGTCTATATCACCCCAAGTCTGGGGCACAAAACAAATATAAAATAAAAACATCATGTATGTGAACATTGATACTTTTTTTAAATAAAACATGTTTTCTCCTTATTTCTCTGATTAATTGATAATCAAGGCATCATTCTCAAACCGGATCATTGAGCCGGCATTGTTATTAAAGAAAATGTCATTGCCCAGTTCTCTCTGAAGATAAGCACCTGAAGTTAATCCAGTGCAATGAGAGACCCCCACTTTTTGAATATTTAATTGTTTGATTTCATGAATGGTTTGATCCATACGTTCCTTTGAAACGTTGGCCAGGTGTGTGCCACCAATGACCATGAATATTTTATTGACACCTGTGACATTCTGTGCATGATGTATCGTGTTGATCATCCCCCGATGCGCACATCCCAGAATGATAATCAGCCCTTGATTGGTCTGTATAAATAATGCGAGATCATCAATCATTTCAGTATCAACTTGATAGGTATCATTCTTTTGATCAAAAAAATTAAAGCCGACACTTTCGTAGTCATTCATCATGGGGATTTCACCACTGGTCATTACAGATTTTCCATCCAGTTCTATTGGATTTTTTGACACAGAAAAATCCGCATTGTATCGGCGAATTTCTTCAATAGAAAATGGGCATCCAAAAAATCGGTATGAATTGTTCATTGGAGATTTTACATAAGTCGGTTCAAGGGTTTTTGGATGACAATAGATGGGGATTCTTTCAACTGATCGGTTGAAACGCTGAGAAAGAAAATATCGTAAACCACCGGTATGATCTTGATGGGCATGACTGAGAACAATGCTTGAAATCTCTGATGGTTCAACAGCCATAACCATCATGTTGTGTTGCAATACATTTATGTTTCCAGCACCTGTATCAAACAATATTTTGTTATTTCCAAGCGTTATTTCCATGCTTAATCCCCACTCAGCCATAACCAGCGGGGTTGAAGCGGTATTTTCACTGATTGTTTTAATTTGAATATCATTGATTGAAATCATACTTTTTCCTTGTTATTTTTTGGCCAGGGACATAAGGGAGGTGTTTTCCATCGATTATGCACCCAAAACCATTGTTCTGGATATTTACGAATCATTGCCTCGATATTTTGATTATATCGTTGCGTGTTGACTGCCAGGTCCCAATAATCATCATCAGTATGAATCCATGGAATTTCTGGCTGGAATTGTCCAATATAGCCATTTTCAGTGCGAATGACATACAGGGGGATAACAGGCGCTCCAGTTTTTTTTGCCAGTCTTGCCAATCCAATATTGGTACAGGCCAGAGTTCCAAAAAAATCGACAAATACACCTTCATACCAATCTACACGTTGATCATTGAGTAAAACAATATTATTTTTATGGGCTTTATCTTTTAATAAATCCAAGATTGATTGATACGTGTTTTTTCTGGTGGGCAGCACTCGGGTGCCCCATTGTGTTCTAAGTTCCTGGAAAAAACGCTCCAGGGGTTCAAAATCCAATCGTCGGGCAACAATATTGGATTGCCATCCATATTTTTTTAGAACCATATACCCTGCTTCACGTAAGAGTTCCCAGTTGCCAAAATGTGCAGTAACAATCAATACCCCTTTTCCTTGCAAATATGCCCGACGTAAATATTCTGCACCCTGGACTTCATATAAATCCAGTGTTTTATTTGAGATAGAGATCCAGCCAATATCAAAAAAAATCCGGCCTAAATTTTTGAAACTTTGTTTACATAACTCATGAAACTCAGCTGAAGATGTTTCCTGTCCAAAGGCAATGTTGAGATTGTTAAGAACTACGTTTCGATGTCGATGGTCAAAGCGATAGATCAACAAGCCTAGCGTATCCCCCAGGCGATCGCGCCATGACTTGGGCAATATCCCCATGCATGCGAAAATCAACTTGATGATGATAAAAGACAAGGTTTGAAACATTGTTAGGGCCTCCATTTTGTTATTATTTTAATACGACATCAGCAATCGTCATTCTTGCGAGATGCGTTGATGTTCCTGCGATTTGAATAAACTTACTGTTATGAAGTGTTTGTTCAATCATGTGGTTTTCAACAAAAACCTGCCCTCCCAGAATGGTCATACATTGACTTGCAATGGTTTCAGCCGCTTCCGTGCAAAATACTTTTGCACATTGATTCATCAAGAATTTTTCTGAATGATCTGTGGAAAACATCCATGCAGCACGATAAGCAAGTAGTTCTGCTGTTTGTTTGAGCGTCACAGTTTCAGCCAAAGAAAAAGCGACGGCCTGATGTGCAATCATGGGCTTGTTTTCAGAAAAATGTGTTTTGGCAAATGCGGTGGTTATTTCGATACATTGATCAATCATTCCCAATGCACAGGCGATACTGGCGAAATTTTCAAATACTTGAATTTGAGAAATCATCGCAGTCATTTGTTCTGGCTGTAAAACCATCTTTTTGAGAACCGGACAATTCCTGAATTGAATGTTTGCAAGGACCAGTTCAGGAAAAATTCGTTTATTTTTCAATGGCAATATTTCTAATCCTTCAGTTTGAGGGGATAGAAAAAAAATGGTATCCTTGCCATCCATCTGTCCATTTATGGCAAGCCATTTTGAGAAACCAGCATTGATGACAAATTGTTTTTCACCAGATAGAAGATAATGCGTATCCACAGATTGTACTGATATGGAAGGTGTTTTTAAGTCTGTTTCGATAAAATCTTCACAAAATGCAATGGCGCAGGGCATGGTATCAATTTCTAAGGATTGCATAAATGATTCAGTCATCCATTGATATAATTGAGCAAATATGCGGAAACCATACTCAACACCCAAAAATAATGAGGGGTGAAATTTGGCAAAAATACGCATCATTTCAAGAATGGCTGCGGCCCCAATGGGAGGAGAATCTTTGAAATCATTAAAATAGCCCAGTGTTGAAAGTTTTTGCTTGAAATGGGCCAATTCACAGGCAAAATCTTTTTGGGAATTAAGACTGCCTTGCATTCTTTGGTTTTCTTGTGCAAGTATGGACCCCATACTTTGAAACAGAAGCTTTTCATTATCTGAAAATGTAAAATTCATGGTATTCCTTAGTAAACTTCAGATGAGTTTTGAAATAATTTTTTTTTGGATATCTGATGTTCCACCGCCGATTGGCGCCAGGCGGTTGTCTCTGAAAAGCATTTCCATGCCATATTCATGGCAATAACCATAACCACCATGGACGAGCATGGCATCATTGATGGGATTTAAGCTCCAATCGCCAATAAAGAGTTTGGCGATTGCGGCTTCCAGGTGATTCACCGCCTGTCCTTGATCTTTGCACCAGGCAATTCGATAAACAAGAGATCTTGCAGCTTCAAGAAAAATTTTCATATCAGCCATTTTATATTTAGTGGATTGAAAATGACTGATGGGCCGCTGGAATTGATATCTTTTTTTGGCATAATCTGAGCATTGTTTGATTGCATAACTCATTCCGCCAATCATAGGCGCCAATAATGCACTTCGATCCCATTCAACAGTTTGCATGGCATACAAAAATCCCATACCTTCCTGCCCCACAAGATTATCCACAGGAATGCGACAATTATTAAAAAATAATTCACTGGTTTGAGATGTTCGCATGCCCAATTTTTTTAAGGGCGCGCCAGCGGAAAAGCCTTTCATGCCTTTTTCAACAACAAATGTCGAGATGCCTTCATGTTGTTTTTCAGGATTGGTTTTGGCATAGACCAGAGCTATATCTGCAATGGGACCATTGGTAATAAAAATCTTACTGCCATTTAAGACATAATGATCACCATCGCGGATGGCTGTTGTTTTCATTGATGCAACATCAGATCCAGCATCCGGTTCAGTCAATCCCATGCAACCAATCCATTCACCGGATATGAGAGGCGGAAGATACTTTTGACGATGCGTATCTGTGCCATGACAAAAAATGGTGTCTGCACATAAAAAACTGTGCGCACCATATGCCAGCGTCAAACCGCCATCAACCCCAGCCTCACCTAGCGCCTCTCCTGCAATGATTGTCGTTAAAACATCCGCCCCACCACCGCCGAAGGTTTCAGGAAAATGAAGCCCCAGAAGCCCATATTCGCCCATTTTTTTAAAAGCGTGAAAATCAAATTCATTTTTTATTTCATGTTCTTGAATGCGTGGTACGATTTCTTTTTTGGCAAAGCGTATCACTTCTTTTTTGAACATACGTTGAGTTTTCGATATTTCAAAATCCATGATTGACTCCAAAAATGCAAACACTACAAATAGAAAAAAGTGGGCTCCAATCTATCCAATGTTTTATCATTAATTACCTGCTTAGGAAGATTCTGAAAATAAGTTCCCCATTAAATACATGTTCATTCAGTTTTCTGAACCATGATTACACTGAAGAAGATGAATAAGATGAATAAGATGAATTTAAAGTGTCTTTATTTCATCTTCTTCATCTTCTTCAGTGTAATCATGGTTCAGAAACGAATCAACAAATATTGAAAAATGAGGAACTTATTTTTCAAGCATTCCTTATCAACAAAGATGAAGGATACCTTTTTTCATAATCCAATAACTGGGTTTAGTCAAATATTTATTCAAAATGGATCGGAATGGTATTATAATCAGTGAGGCCTTGTTTTTTATGTTTCCACATTTCAAGATTGAAAAAGTAGTAAATGAGGCGCTTATTTTTCGAGCATTCAACCATATAATCGTTCTGCACAATCTACACAAATATTGGTTTCTGGCATGATCTTCAATCGACCGAAAGGGATAGGTTCATCACATTCAAAGCACAGACCAAAGTCAGGATCATTCAATCGGGTCAGCGCATATTCAAGTTGTGATAGGGTTTGCCTGGCCTTTTTTAAGGCTGCTTCGTTGATACTTTTACTATTAATCGCCTCCATACGAGTGAGTCGACCAATGGCATTATCTGGAGAAATTGGGCGGGTCAGCAGTTCATAAGATTTGATATCTTTTTTGATGACAGCCATTTTTTCATGAATATTTTTTTCTAGTTTTTGGATTAGTTCTTTTTTCATTCTTTTATGGATTGCATCTATTTTATTTGGTTGATTCGTTTCTAAACCTTGATTACACTGAAGAAGAACATTTATTTAATGGGGAACTTCTTTTCATAACGTTCCTAAGCAAAATTGCAGGTCAAACCAAAACCAAGCCTATGAGCAAAACCAATGTAGGGGCGAACCTTATGTTCGCCCTCCAAACAATAACCGGAATCAAACCTATGTCTGGAAATGTATGGGTTTTGTTTATCGGTTTGTTTCTGTTAATTGTTCGGAGGGCGAACATAAGGTTCGCCCCTACATTGGTTTTGCTCATAGGCTTGATTTCGGTTTAACCTGCCATTTGGGTGACACACTGAAAAAGATAAAGAAGATGAATATCTAAAGTTTGCTCAAAGTCCCAGTGTGTCATAAATTCCTGTTGATTGTGCATTGGTTTTAAACTGTTGTGAGGCATTTTGAAGTGCCGATTCAAATCCGATTAATGAAATACCGGAATAATTATAATTTTTTTGTGCAATGGATTGGTTAGATACAGTTTTTAAGCGGATATTAATGGATAGCTTGACAAGGTATTCATCTCCCATTCTAAGCTTTTTAACATGACCATCAATATCTAAAACAGCCAGAGAATTACTGTATGATTTTGAAGAAGCTATTTGAACATTGTTTTCAGTTAATAATGCTTTCATATGTTCAGCAATATACTTTGCCGGAGGTGAATGTTGAATATACACTTTTGCTGAATCCAATTTCGTTGTCACACTATTGTTGTATTGCATATGTGTTGTGTTGATAATTTTTTGAGGTTTTTTATAACCAAATGTAGAAAGCATACTTGCAATGCTTTTCGCTTTTTCAAGCTGAGATGTCCAGTTCTCTTTGCGTTTTAATATTTCAAACACATGTTTTGAATTAATTTGATGATACAGGTTTTCAATTGATTTGCTTAGTTGGTTGAATTCATCTTGATGATATGTCAAAAATTTTTGCTTGTTGACCTTAATTACCGCACACGACGTGCTGCCAAAATTCTTTTTTTGCACAATATCATATCCTGGAAAGTGAATATCTTTTACATTGACCTCAATGGTTGAATCTACTCTAGAATGTCCACCTGAATTGTTTTCATGTTGAACACTTTTAAATGTTGATTGAATATGTGCTGAAATTGTTTTTGCAATTTGGTTTAAAGCAACATTGCACGCTTCTTCAACGTTATGACCTTCGCCCGATTCAAACCAATAGGTATTATTGTCTGGTGGTGCCGCTGGACAATTCACATGTGTGTTCATTGATGGCGGTAGGCACGATGTCATCATGATAATGACAAAAACAAAAAAAATATACTGATAAATGTTGTTTTTTCTCATAGTTATAAATAAAAGTTAAATGTTAATGATATGATCATGGGAGAGTAACCCCACTTGTGGGGACTTATATTTTGTGCATCATTTTATGAACAATGACATTGTTTACTCTCTATTGATTTTTTGATTTTCTTAAAAAGTTCACCATTTTTAATAATTCTTAACTATCGCAAATATGAATGATCATTGTCAAGAAAAATATTGTTTTAAATAAAATTATCAAAACGAATCGGTAAGGTAAAACGCATTGTTGTCCCATCATCCGGCGCACTCAACACTTGAATTGTGCCATCGTGGGCTTCAATGATCCGCTTGACAATAGATAATCCAAGACCGGTACTTTTTTCACTGCCTGCCTGTTTTTTTCTAAATTTTTGAAATGCGCCGAAAATATGCGGTTGATGCTCAAGGGGGATTCCAGAGCCTTCATCAATAACATCAATACAAATACGATCATCTCCTTTCTGTACTTTAATATCAATTTTTCCCTTTTCAGGTGAAAATTTAATGGCATTACTTAACAGGTTATCCATCACCTGGGCAATTCTTGTTCGATCAAAGGCAATTTCCGGGATACTGTCAAAATGCGTATTCAGTATGATCCCCTTTTTATTTAATTTGTGCTGAAATAAACGAATACGTTTTTCAACCATTTCAATAACACTATCTTTTTGAATACGAAGATCCAGTTTTCCGCTTTCAATAACCGCCACATCCAGCAAATCATCAACCAGTGCAAGCATGTGCTTGCTTTGTTGATAAATGATATCTAAGAATTCTTGTTGATCAGGTGTGAGTTGACCTGATAATTCTTCGATTAACAGGCGTGAAAATCCACGAACAGATCCCAATGGACTTCGTAAATCATGTGCTGCAATCCCTAAAAATTTATTTTTTGTCTGATTGATTTCTTCCAGGCGATCTGCCATTTCTTTCTGCATATCTCTTTTTCTTTTAAGCTCAATATGCGTTTGTACCCTTGCTTTGACAATGGGAATACTGAAAGGTTTGATAATATAATCTACGCCTCCATATTCAAAACCTTTGGTTTCATCTGTTTCTTCAGACTTGGCAGTGATAAAAATAATGGGAATTTCTCTGGTTTTTTTCTCTTTTTTCAAATTCCGACACACTGTGTAGCCATCAATGTCTGGCAGCATAATATCCAACAAGATTAATTCTGGGTGGGGCTCCGCCATTGCAATTCTTAACGCTTCTTCCCCTGTTGTGGCAAAAATAATTTGATAGTCCTTTCGCATGGCTTCAGCCAATATTTGTATATTTGAAGGGATATCATCAACGATCAATATTTTCTGTTTCTCTTCTTCCTGAATCATCAAATACCTCCTGTATTCTCTCCTTAATTTTCAATAAATGATTATGCGCTGAGTCATAATCGTATCGTGCCATATGATCACTAATAATGGATAAATCTGAAATACAGTCTTTGCCTTTTAAAGATTTCTTTAGTTTGTTCAGGGCAAATTCTGCATCAAGATGATTTTGTTGCAATAATTGTTCAAAATCTTTCAATAAAAGCTGGATATTTTCAACAGGCATTTCAGATGCAAGATCTCCATTGTTATCATCACCATTTATCGGTGATGTTTCTATGATTTCCTGGATTGCTTGAATCGTTTCGTCCATGTTTACAGAGAGCAGATCCAATTCTTTCTGAATTTTTTGAAATTCATTTTTTTGAATCCGCTTTTCAATCAATCGACAATGATCCAAAACACGTTTGGCACCAATATTTCCTGATACACCTTTTAAATTATGCACTGTTCTTTTCATTTCATCGTATAGTTGATTTTCATAATGCTTGACAATCATAGCTGCACAGTCAGAGAAATCTCTGACAAAGGTCTTAAGTAAGCCCAAGTAAATTTTTTCCTGATTGGAAGCACGAGCCAAACCATCTGCAATATTTAACCCCGCATAAGACGTTTTCAATGATGTCTTAAACCCTTTGTTGATGTTCAATATGTTCTGTTGAGCATTTTCTAAATGAGGAATCCATGTGCAAAGGGTTTTGATCAAGATTTCCGGTTCTATTGGTTTTGTGGTGTATTCATTCATTCCAAGATCCAAACAACGATCTTTTTCACCTGTCATTGCATGTGCTGTCATTGCAATAATTGGAACAGGTGGTAATGAATGAGCATGCTCATGTTTGCGAATTTGTTTTGTGGCTTCATATCCATCCATAACAGGCATTTGAATATCCATTAATATGGCATCATAGTATGATGACTGGTCCATATATTTTTGTAAAGCCTGCTTTCCATTGGCTGCAATCTCAACGTGAAAACCACATAGTTGAAGTAACTCTGCTGCAACATCCTGGTTAATGTCATTGTCTTCAACCAATAATATATTGCCGGTCAGTTGATATCTGTCTTTGAATTGAGGCGCGATATTTTTCTCGATAATGGACTGGGGTTGAAATTTGTTTAAACTGAACATAATGCTGTCTAATAGTGTAGATGGCTTGACAGGTTTGTTCAAAACTGCTTCAATCCCCGCTGACTTGGCTTCTTTAAAAATATTTTCGTCACGATAGGCAGTCACCATTAAAATGGATGGAATCTCATAATCTTTTGATAATGCTTTGATTCTTCGTGTTAATTCAATGCCATCCATACCTGGCATTTTCCAGTCAACCAACACCAATGAGAATGGATCATGTTTGTTTGATAACAAGGCATTTAAAGCTTCCTGACCATCACCTGCTTCAGTAACACGAAATGAAAAGGACAACAGTGTTTTCTTAAAAATCATTCTTGACGCTTTATTGTCATCAACAAGCAGAATATGAATATTTGCCAAGTTCGAGTGAATTGCTTGGTGGGCATCATCAAATGCTTGAACCCCCAAAGGGCAACTAAATGAAAAGTTACTTCCTTTTCCAGGGGTACTTTCAACATGAATGTGGCCTCCCATAATTTCGATCAATCCTTTACAAATGGAAAGCCCAAGACCTGTTCCCCCATACTTTCGGGTAATATATCGATCTGCCTGACTGAATGATTTAAATAATTTATTGATCTGGTCAAGGGTCAAGCCAATACCGGTATCAATCACAGAAAAATTAAGTAAGACCTTATCTGACGCATCTGTGCCTTGAGATTGAATCCGAATAATCACCTCGCCATGATCGGTAAACTTTATGGCATTGTTTGTTAAATTGGTTAACACCTGCCCCAGTCGCAAGGGATCTCCAATTAAAACATTTGGTACATCAGGCGCAATTTCAAATATTAATTCCAGGCTCTTTTTATGCGCTTTCATACTTAAAATGCTTGATATTTTTTCCAACACTTCATCCAGCTTGAAATTAACGTGTTCGATGGTCAATTTGCCCGCTTCGATTTTTGAAAAATCCAAAATATCGTTGATTACTGATAAGAGGGATTGAGATGATGTGGTTACTTTATTTAAATAATCATATTGTTTATTGGACAAATTGGTCTGCATTATCAGATGTGTCAAGCCAATAATTGCATTTAATGGCGTCCGAATTTCATGACTCATACGTGCCAAAAATTCACTTTTGGCCTTGTTGGCTTCTTCAGCCTCAGCCCTTGCAAGGTCAAGCTGTTCCTTTGCACGTTTTAATCGTGTAATATCTCTCCCAGAGACAACAACATGTTCTATAGAGCCATCCTGAACCCAGGGGGTATAGTGAACACTCATATAACGATGCCCTGTTTTTGGATAATTGTACCACGTTTCAAAGACGATCGCTTCACCATTAAAACATTTTTTTAACCGAGGCTCTAATTGTTTTTTCATCTCGCAGCCAAAAAGCGTTTCAATGTCTTTACCAATCAATTCTGATCGTTTTTCACCAAAGGCAACCTCGTATGAATCATTGATCAAAATATACTGATAGTTACTGTCAATCAGTCCAATCATGTCACTGGTTGACGACACGATTCTTTCGTACATCCTTAACTGATTTTCAGCCTTTTTATATTGAATGATTTTTTGAGAAAGGCTATCCGTTCTTTCTTTGACTCGTTTTTCAAGGTCTTCATTCAACACCCGCAATTTTTTTTCTGCAGTAATACGTTCTTCCATATGATGTGAATTGCTGACAATGAAATCATTGGAAATATTGATTAACATTCCCAGTTCATCATGTTCATGACCTTTCAATGGCTTGAGTTGCAAGATGTCAATCTCTCGAGGATTGATGGAACGTATCGATTGAATGATCGATGCCAATGGATTTGTTATATTCCGCTGAAAAACAGCAAACATAATCACGCAGACGATAAATATTAATATGGTGGTCAAAAAAATTGATAATACAGCCCTTTGATAGAGCGGTTCTAGCATGACATGGTTATCCACGATCAATTCAAATGTTCCAATTCGGAGACTGTTGTTATGAACCAGTGGGATGCTGCTTTGAATAAATTCATTCGACAAAAAGCGGGTGATAAAACGATAAGGGGATTCGGTTTCTGCATAGTTTTTGATTGACAAAAAAACCGAATGATTTGCATAGAAAATGGTGGCTTCAATAACAAAGTCTTTTTTGATCAATCCACCCAATACCAATCTTGCCAGGCTTTTGTCTTTTTTGAAAAGAACCTTGGTGGATGACTCTTCAATGGCATGTAAAATATCTTTAATCGTGTTGGCATTGATTTGTTTTTGCAAATAATACCCCCAAATAGCCTGTGAAATTCCCAGGATAAATGCCATAAGCATGGCAGCAATAAATCCTTTTTTTGCCAGTTGAAATGATATGCTTTTGGTTACCGGAATTGGCAAGCAGTGGTTTTGAGCGATCATGTGTTTGACCTCATATTATTAAATAATTACACTTAAATATATATCGATAATATAATTTCTGCCACAACAAAGCAGAAATTATGCCAGACGACAGAAGATCTCAAATGATGTTATCATCTTTAGAATTGAAATCCTTTAAATCAAATGCATACAACCCCCATTTTCGGATCGGAAAATATCAGACATCAAGTTTTGACCCCTGATGACACTGAAGCAAAAAAATCAGAAAATTTATGATTGTTTACCTAAATGATTCTTGAATATTTCTTTGAATTTTTATATAATTCTTCATCAAACGCAAACGAAATTATTTCAACAGTTCATAGGGGCGAACCTTGTGCTCGCCCTTCGAACAATAACCAGAAACGAACCTAATAGTTTTGATTTCGGTTATTGTTTGAGGGTGAACATAAGGTTCGCCCCTACATTGGTTTTGCTCATAGGCTTGATTTCGGTTTGACATGCAATTTGGGTTATGCACAAAACAATATATCAAGGAACGTCTCCATAATTGTCATGATGAGAAAATTATTATTATTGATCAGTGTATTGTTGATTATCGTATTCAGCGCTCCTGTCCATGCAAAATGGTATGGTATTATTTATCATGCTGTGTTGGCGGGACCGGGGATTGAAGATGCTCTCCTTTTATCTGCTGAATTTGATGACAGTTTTCAATTATTAGCTGCTGCCATTGGCAAAGAAATTTATCAATATAATAAGCATCTTGTGTTTGAGCTGGAAGCTCAGGCGGTTCAGCATTTAGGGGCTCAAACTCATGCTGAATGGAATGGCGTATTGATTGCCCGATGGTTAACCTTTCCCTGGAATCATATATTGCCAACAACCTTCGCTTTTGGAGAGGGGCTTTCCTATGCGACCAAAACACCCAATATCGAAATCATACACAATGAAAATGTCTCCCATTTTCTAAATTATTTATCCATTGAATTTACTTTTACTTTGCCTCAATGGAAACGTTTCCATTTATTGACGCGTGTGCATCATCGTTCAGGAATTTATGGATTGATTAATAATTGCAAAGGGGCGTCAAATGGCGTGGGGGTAGGACTTCGGTATAATTTTTGATGGATTCATTGTTTTTTTCAAAAGTGGTTTGTTTTTTTCGTATAAGTAAGGAAAGTTCTGAAAATAAGTGCCTCATTTCAAAATGATTGAATTAATGAACAGGTGTAACCTGCACCAAAAGCAAAAAGGATTTTATTTGATGTACTTACATGCTTAAACCACTGTAAAACGATAGTTGTAAAAATGCGCTTAGCTTTTGGTGTCCGCTTGACACAGATATTGTATTTCTAATTATTTTAATTGGTTACCGACTTCTTTATTGCAAAATCCCGAAAATCGTTTTTTTGCTCCGAGCTTGCAATTACCGAGAACTTTTTTTACAATAACCAATTAACGATAGTATGTGCAAAGAACCTTAGTATTTATGTTGAAAAATGATCTCGCTAACTGCAAAATTTATGACAGCCCTGCCAATTGGCTAAATACACACAATTATGAATAAATTGTAATTTTATCTCTAATTAGCAGTCGTGTAGCTGGCGTAAATTTTGCCAAACGTGATAGAAACCGAGTACTTTGAACTTTAACAAATTACAAAAGTGCTAGCACTGAAACTTTTGAATTGTGTTGAAAAAGGATCTCGCTAACTGCAATTATTTTTCTGTCAGATTTTTTAGCATCATTAAAACGTCTGTAATATTTACGATTCCATCACTATTGATATCGCCTGTTATTCTATTTGAAATTCTTACTCCCAAATGAATCACCAAATCTTTCTCTAACGAGCTATCATCTGTGCTACCAATAAATGAAAAAATGTTGCCATCTGAAGTTACAATACCAATGGGAACACCATTTTCAGTCATAATGCCATTTTCATTCACTGAATATGGCATTGGCGGATGAGAAATGGTTTCCCATTATTTTCAAGGATAGTAATTTCACCTTCACCATCAAAGGATAGTAGGTATGTATCTTCCCATGAATCTACAACTTCATCATCTTGAGTATTATGGTTATAGATTTCCTTATACCCAACAGTAGTCATCAGGTACGTGCCTTTCAAATTAGCATTTGACATATTGTAAGATGTTTTAATACCAATATGAATTACCAGATCGTCCTCTAATTGTCCATCATCAGAACCAACAAAAGAAAATAAGCTTCCATCAAAATTAACAATGCCAATTGGAACATCATTTTCAGTCATAATGCCATTCTCATTCACTTTATATGGCATTTGAGGATATGAAGCTGGTTTTCCATTTTCTTCAAGAATGGTAATCCTACCATTACCATCTAAGGAAAGTAAGTATGTATCAGCCCAGGCATCAACAACCTCTTCATCATCAAAATTTTGATTATAAAATTCTTTCGTCCCCACAGGAGTCATAAGATATGTGCCTTGCAAGCTGGCATTTGACATGCCAGACGATGTTTTAAGACCAATGTGTATCACCAAGTCATCCCGTGATGGCCCATAATCTGTCGAAATATAAGAAAATAAGCTTCCATCAGAACTTACAATGCCAATAGGGACATTATTTTCAGATATAATTCCGTGTTCACCCAGTGAATATGGCATTGGCGGATGAGAAAATGGTTTCCCATTATTTTCAAGGAAAGTAATTTCACCTTCGCCATCAAAGGATAGTAGATATGTATCTTCCCATGAATCTGCAACTTCAACATTTTGAGTATTGTAGTTGTAGATTTCAAAACTACCAATAGTGGTCATAAGATATGTGCCCTTTAACTTTGCATTAAACATAGCTAAGCATATATCGTTAAAAATAAAAAAACTTATGATTAATATAAAAAATAAAAGCTGTATTAAATTTCTTCTTTTCATCACCATTATGTTTGTCCTTATTACTAAAAAGATTGAATATCGCCTATTACAACTGCATCACCATATATATTTAATAACTGTGAGCAGGGTATTCTAAATGTAACCTTTAAATATCAACCTTTGGAAAACTTTTCTTATATACAATACAGGCAATTGAATTTTCAACAATAATCAAATTTCTTTTTACAACTTACCAATCATTTAGTGTTTGACTTAGATTTATAAACTTTGGTCAAGAATGAAATACAATATTTAATATTTTGATTAAGCATACAGAGTAAGATACAAAAAAAACCACGGCTAAACGAGATCTGACGTAATAGTTCAATTTGATACTCTAGATATCTGTATGCTTCAATCAACCTATTTATATGCGAACGTGCAGTTTTTCCTAGACGTTTTTTTAGACTCTCTGGCCCCTTTTTTGCTATAAGGAAAAGCCCTTCATTCTTTTCAAATTTTTCTTGGCTCCTTTTTGGTTTTTTCATAACCAACCATTTTTTTTTCTTATTGTGTTACTCTTTTCTCGCTTCATAATTACTCTTTTTTCATATTTTTTACGCATTTATCTTATTTTTTCATATTTTGTTTATTTTTCATACTCAATTTATTTCTTCTTAAACTTTTTTTGCCCTTCCCTAACTTTATCCAATTAATCATATACAGTGTTGACTATTTTTGCGTCAATAATTTTTCGGTTTCTTTTGTTAATAATTTGTGCTTTTATTGTTCTCTGTACTGTATAATAACTATGAAATATGGCTATCCAAATCATTATTCCTTTCATACATTTTATACATTTTCTTATATTTGTTTCATCATTCTTTTCTTTTATTTTTTCTGCCTGATTGGCTTTACCTGATTCTTTTAATGCCTGAATTGCTTTTTCTCGTTTTTCTGTATTTCCATTCGCTAATATTCCAAAATATCGTAATTTATGAAAACCAACAGGCAATATATGAAATAAAAATCGATCTATAAAATCATTTCCTGTTAGTTTTAGTTCTTTCTCTTTGTTGTTATCTTTGTAGTCTTTATATGTTATTACAACCTGGTTATTATCTATTGACTTAATTCGATTGTTACTTAAAGCTACTCGATTTGTGTAATAACCAATATACTTGATTACAGCTTCAGGTGTTTTGAACGGTGCTTTTGAATAGGCTATCCAGTTTCGTGCTACTAATACGTCTATAAAGCTTTCAAACTCCTGATTATTTCCTATTTTCATTGACTCAGGTATTATCAATTTTGATTTATAATATAGCTTTTTCAGTCCTTCTACAAATTTTCCTCGAAACACTATTGACAATGCC
>Ga0272440_1001792_pt1 | contig 17231 bp, 9 predicted proteins | sample SSMMMBAug17_FD_192440 | JGI IMG/M metagenome (GOLD analysis project Ga0272440, IMG submission 192440) | Marine sediment archaeal communities from Little Sippewissett salt marsh, Falmouth, MA, United States - SSM-MMB-Aug17 | ecosystem: Environmental > Aquatic > Marine > Wetlands > Sediment ... | reverse complement strand
ATTAATCAATTATACGGTTTAGCAAAAACAATACCAGTTTTTCATATATTAAAATATTTTAAGCAGTCTTGAAAACTATTTAATTTTGTTGATAATATTAAATATCCATAGTGGCTCATTTGTCGGTTAATATCTAAAATATCATATTAGCCGGATTCGTATAAGACTAGGTTATACTCGTGAACTTGGGATATTGAAGACTGAAACAAAAATATAATTATTGATTGTAGTTTGTTTTACAATGTTGTTCACATGAAACTGAACACTGAATAGCCAAGTGACAGTTTGAATCTCTGACATCAACTTAAGTTCATGAAGACCGAAGCTGTGCAATCAAGGAGTACCTTATTTTACTGACATAGACCAAAGTCCGTGGAGATGACTGCTGAGCCGTCACGCGACAGTTTTTTACTATTTAATTTGGTAGATAAAATTTAATAGTCAAAATTGTTTACATGTCGATTAACACCTAAAATATTATATTTGGTCACACTTTGAATTATTATGCTTAAATTCTGTCGGACAATGTTATGCTTAATATCAAAATCCTCATGTTGTCCGACAATATTAAAAAAATATTTGGTTAATTTGTCGGACAACTTGAGGATTTTGAAAATGTGCAAAATCGCTTATTAGCTTGTTATACTCGTAATTATGTACGTTTAGATTATGTAACAAAATACAGATGGTATTAAAAATTTGATTATAAACAAATTTTAAAAGGGCTATTTTGAAATCCACTGACAGCGGATGTTGAGCAGAAATTTAACAAAACACAAAGCAAGCAATGAGCATAATCCACTGAACTCGTCAACTGAGCAAAACGTGATGATCAAATATCTACTGAAAACTTAACCTTACCTGGCTGGAGTCCAATAAACACAAAAAGCAAGTAGGCAAAAACTTGGACATCGGCTATAGTACTGAAGTTAAACAAGGCAAGAAAATTTAGAAACATCGCTTGGCAATGTTTCTGCTAAATAATCTAATCGAAAATTTTGCTTCCAAAATTCTTGATTCTTGTCGGGTTTTTATAAATCATCCAAGGGACTTAATACACCATGGCTTCCCTGTTGCAATATATGCGTATAAATCACTATGCCCCATAAGCGCTTGAATTGTTCTGGTATCATAATTCGCCGCTAGTTTTGGCTTAAGATTTAAGGGCTTTTCGGATTTTAGTGGAATTATTTGAACTTAAATCTGAATTTTTAATATCATCTGATTTCGTTTGGACAATCGATTCATTTGAATAAGCACTTCTATTTTCATTTATTGTATGATTCGAGGAGCTTTCCTGGGGTGTATTATAATGTATTTTTTCATCATTTTGATTCAAATTTTAATCAGGTAATTTATTTATGTGTCTATAATATATTGAAATAGCATCAACCGCTTGTTGAATCTGATATTTATTTTGATTTTTTTCAAAAAGTTTTTTTTAAAAAGGGGTAAACTATTCTGGTCATTTACAGTTTTTTTTGTATTGATGACAAAAATCCCAATAATACCGAAACCATTTTTTGTAATGAAAGTGTAGATTGTTGGGTACAGAAGTATCAGTTAAAAGACGTTGATATAATTCTTGTATGTTTGAAGGTGGTATGATCATACTTTTATTACTCTTCTATTTGTATTATCAAATTATACGGTTATTAAGGTTAATTTTTATCAGTCATATTGACAACAATTTTTCCATATTTTGTGAATAAAATATTGGATAATACATTTGACATGAATGAAAAATTCATTTAGTATCTAATTTTTTTATTCATATTGCTGTTGTTATTTAAACAAATTTAATAAGTAATTTTGTCGTATTTTAGGATAATTTTTATGTTATGCGGAAAAGCCGCCTTGACGACGATTATGCGGAAAAACCGTTGATCTATTGGTTATCTTCGTAAACTTGGGACGTAGATCCTCGTTACTTTTCTATATGGGTTTGATTCTGAGATCCACACAACCGGTTATTGATAGTCAATACACGCAAGAAGAACTATGGTTCGTATTATTCAAATGATAGACTATGATGGGTTCGTTTGCAGAGTAGCAAAGCATGCGGTTTTACATTTGATACACCAAAGACCGTGGTTGATGAGCTGACAAGCCACGCATTCGGTTTTGCATTGGAAGTATACCAGAGAGCTTAGTTGATTCGCTGTGCAACTCACAATTGGTTAAATTCTGGACATCGACCCAAGCGCCTCAGGTTCAGCTCTGAGCAAGCACGCAATCGGTTTAGAGTTTGTGCATTCACCTAAGTACGTTGAGCCAAATCGTATGTAAGCATTAGGGGCTTAATTCTGAACAATTGAGTTTAGTATATAATGGAAATAGAGGGTAGGTCATTTATTTCTGACACATTCAATTCCACAAAACTGTCATTGTGTTGGTCAGGGAAGCATCAGCCTAACAGGAGTATTATTTTTGCCATTCCGGAAACATCGGGTTCAGGATACAGTGTTAGTGTTCTTCCGTTTTCAATACCCTGGACAATGATTGTTTCATTTGGAATATTGTCCGGATTGGTTTATATTTGGTTGACCGTCAAGTATTTGATATTATTGTTGATATCATTAACAACTATTGTTAATGACAGAAAACTGTATCCTCAGGGATTGTTTGTAATTCAATAAAAGTTGTAAACATGGGAGGTGACTCCATTTCTCTATTTCTTCATTTCTTCCATTTCCCATTTTTCTCACCATTTCTTCCTTCTGACTATGATGATGATTTCAATTAAAATTGCGGGGTCTATAGCTATGTTTCCATTGAATATGATGAATAACAATAGTAAAGTAAAAGGTTTTTTAAAAATTTATTTTTATGTGTATTTTAGTGACCTCTTAATTATTTCTTAACTTTTTTATCAAAATAATCATATATGATACTCAAAACTAAATTAAATTTTTTCAACTGTTTTTATTCTAATCTTAAAACCTGGCTCTCTGAGCCAGGTCAGAGAAAACCGGCTATGCCATAATTATTGATAACGTTCAATTAAGAAGACTCTGATTTTAATTTCAGAAAATACAATTACCAATAATTTTAACGTTTATTCCTGATATTAGAAATTTCAAAGTAGTTATTTAACGAGCTTAATGACCATTTTCAATTTTTATGAAAAATCAAAGTATATTGCCTTGGTCTTTTAAATTATGCCCTATGGGCTTATATCAAGTCCGGCCCCTCTGGGGTCGGATTTTTAATTTTAATTGACTGACTAACAAAAGATAATTGGCATTGATCATCATTTCGCCCATCTTCTTGTGATATCTCTCTGAACGTCACTGGCAGACCAAAAGAAATGGCCGAAACGATGGTCAATGCCAAATAATATAAGGCTTCATGATGAAAAATATTATGTTAATTAATTGTGTAATCATTCTTATTTCAGTTATTAATATTTCGACATCTTCAGCATATGAAATGAAGTGTATTGGCGCTCTGATCCACAATGATAATATAGAAGACCTTCGTGATAGTAAAACAGAACTTAGTTACATGTTTCCTTGCCTGGATAGCCGTGTAAATCCCCAGCAGGTTATGTGCCTCCAAATAAATGAAAACAAATTTGATCAAAGAACAATACATGTTTATCGTATCAAAGACCTAAGAAAAGGATGTTTGGTGGAAATTCAGCCTCAAGCGATTTTCCCAATTAGAAAAAAAAGTTTTGGCCCTTTTGGTTTTGATAATACAGTCATACCATATAGTTTTCAAAATGGTTTGTATTTTTTAGTAAAATACGAAAACTCTAAGTGGTGTATCCATCAAATGGACAAAAAAAAGTCATCTCCTATTTATTGTGGAAAGGACTTTCCCTGGTTTTTTCAAAAGATGGATAATAATCACCTTGCCTATTCAATTGGAAAGAAAATTTATCTATCAAATAAAATTATTTACAAAGGTAATTACCATATTGTTTCTTTTGACTTACCAGATAAACATCATAACGTAATATGTTATTATAATGATCGACATAATCCAAATATTGAATTGCGCATGAATAATCAATCATTCGTTTTTGATTCACAGATGAGTGAATTTAATCCTAAATTATCAACGCAAAAGGACTATTTTGCATACATGCTGAATCGTCAAGATAATCCCGAGATTTGGGATATTATTATTCGTAAAACACATTCACCTGACAAAATAGCTAAAATTATCACAGATGTAAAAATATATGATATAGAAATGATAGCCTTTTTTTATCACGATTCTTTTCAATGGTTGGAAAATCGACTGTATTTCATGAAAAACGATCCTAAATTAAGCATTTTTGAATTTAATCCTAAAACAGCAAAAATAAGTGAGATAAAATTTTCAGGTAATTCCTTTCAAAATACTGTTACAGTTCATAATAAGTTTAAAAAATCTGAAAAAAAAGAAGATAAGAAATCGATATCATTGATTATTGACATTGTAGCAATGAACTGGTTTCAAGTGGCAAAAAACAAACAAGGACAATTAATGTTTATAATAGACTGTCTTATTACAGCGAGTTGTCCCAGCAACCCTGGAACAAAGGTTCCTTCAAAATTGGTGCAACGAATTCTTCTTTTTCAATAAGTTCATTGCAAGACTCGAATATTTTTTTTATAGCAAGCAGGACAAAACAAATGAAATATCAATTTTTTAGGGGATCACAATGCATCTCTAAAACTGTTATCACCTTATTGATCTCTTTGAAGCTATCAAGTTTTAGCATGGCCCAAGATAATGAAATTATTTTTGGAACGACACAAACAATAAACAATTTAAACCCTTTTACATATACGACTTATCCAGCAGAGCTGATCATTCAGCTTACAACTGAGCGTCTCATTCAGAAAGTTTGTGAAGGAGAAGGAGATAGAGAATATAGACCTGTTGTTCAAAAAACTTTGATGAGAGGTATCCAAAGGGATTATAATCCACTTGAATCAATGTATTTTTTAAACATAAACTCGAAATCAAACATACATATGCACGATATTGCCTATACGATAAAACAAATCAATCTTTCGCCCATGAATCGTTTTCATCAATATCATTTATTTTTTGTCTCTGATATAATAAAAATCGAAAATCCAAGAAAGGCTCGTTTTTCAAAAGCTGCAATGACACTAACCTTTCCCATAATTAAAAACAACAGTTTAAATTATCAAGCTCCTATATCTGGAAAAGATCATATCCAGATTTATAACAACGCAACAACAGGAATATATAAGCTTGATGTATTTGAACGAAATGAAATAAAATTATCTGCTCGTAGACCTGAGCAACCCGCTATACCCCTGACCTTCAAGATAAACAATACTAATGAACAATTTATCAAAAAACTATTATCAAAAAAAATCCATGTAGGCTTAAATGTTAATGGTGTTCTTATGAATAAATTGAAAGGTGACTATAGATTTGAAACTACAGACGATTTAAATAGCTTCACTTATTTTGGATTTAACTATAATACAGAAAATAGACGAATTAAATGGCTTTTTTCAAGAAACTGTGAGTTTAGAAAAGCTTTTGCTTTTGCAGTTGGTAATGCAAGTATTGTAAAAAAAACTTTGAGTCAATATGGAACAACTATGAGGCATACCTTTGATCACATGCGCATTGTTGATGATCGTTATACGCCGCCTATTAGCTATATTAACTGTGTGCCTGGCAAGATTACTCGATTTGTTCGAGCACTATATCAACCAGAGGAGATTACATTGAGACTTCTGTGTTCTCCTAATTTGATTTTTCCTTGGAATAGCCTAAAAGCCCTTATTCATGCGCTCAACAAAATTTTTTTTCCGGCTAATATACATTTTCGTCTTCTGCTTATGTCCTATACTTCAGAATTTCAGCATATAAAAACAAATAGAGATTTTGAAATTATCTTTGATACTTTTGTATTTGGACAAAATAAATTGCGCTATATTGAATTTATGAATCCTGAAAACCCTATGTTCAATTTTTTAGGATGTAATACCTTTTCAACCCATGAGATAAAAAAATACAAACATAAAATTGAAAAAAGGGATGGTTTCCTATTAAAAATCAACAGAGAATTGCCGGTTTTTGTGCTTGGAAGGTTTCCATATTACAATGCCATTTCGAAATCTATTACACGGCCAACGAGTTGTGGTAATACTAGGGCAGTGCCTTTTACTGATATCCATCTATGGAAAATATCATCTGAATCCTCTAAAAAACAATCGGATAAATAATAATGAGGCTTTTCAATGCATTATAAGTTAATCATAAACATAACCATCATTTGTTTATTGTTTTGGGTCTGTTTTTCTGAGCTTTGTGCTGACATTGTTATGTTTATGGATAATTCTGGCTCTATTCAAGAGCATAAACATGACTTGTATCAGCAAATGAATGAAATTTTTATGATGGCAGAAGATGTGAATAAATCCATAAGGATCATTCCCATTGGTGAAGATCATTTTCAAGTGGCAGACAATTTTGAAAAAGCAAAACAAATTTTTTCCTTTGATAACAGTCATACCTATGTGGCTGAAGCCTTTAAAAATGCTGAAAAAAAAGGATATGTCCAGTCTGGTGACACAGTGATTATTATCAGTGATATGGAGCCAGATCTTACCAACACTGCTGGAAATTGGAAATTTTTATCCTGTGATTATCGGAATATGTTAGACTGGTACAACATATTGATTCAATGGATGAAAAATAATATTACTATTCACCTTCTCCTTGTAAATGTTGATGATATTAGCCAGTTCAAACCTGAAGCATTGAAAAAAGATAATATCATTGATGAGCTATTTAATAATATCAAAGGTTCAGAACAATTAGAAAGTTTAATAGAAAAATTTACATCGCTATCTGTTAATAATTATCAAGGACAATCTTATTATAAAGCACAACCTTATAATCAAAAACTAATAGAGCGAATGATCAAGTCATTACAAACAGTTTTGTTTAATCCACCTTCCTTTAAAAAACACCCTCCTTTAATTTATCTTTATCCTTTAAATAACACTGGTCATATCATGTCAATTGTTGAAAGTATTATTGACCCAAACATTATTAAAAATTTTCATATTAAAATTGAAATAGATCCAAATATTATTAGCCTTTCCCGGCCAGAGCAACAATACTTTAAATCATATCTCAAACAAAATGCACCTTCCACACTTAGTACGAATCCTATCCGCAAAGCAAAATATCTTATTGTCAATGTGGCAAGCAACAGTTCTTATGATCACATGGCTCATTATCATTTTAAAATAGTGCGAGGTAGCTATAATAAGCGCATGAATGTTCTGCTTACTAATAAAACAATAAATCATCAAGGTGATATTCAAATAATGACAATACCACAACGTCAGCAGTATAATATAGAATATAAAGGCAATAGTGATTTATTGTATAAAATTCTTAACATATTGAACAAACTTGTACCATACCAGATTCAAGATTTTCCTTTGGGTGAAAAAAAAATTATGATTACATTGAAAACAGAGTATTTGAAATACTTTCTTGGAAATCGCTTATATGCAAAACCAGTAAATGCTTCAGAGATAATGCTTGATAATACTCAAAAGGATATAAAAAAACTGTCAACAACAATTAGCTTCCAAAATAAAACAGAAGGGTCTTGCACTCTTTGGGTTCAGCGACAGGTAGATTTAGAGATAGGATTATCAATTTTATTATTTAAAGATGAAATCAACCCAGCAGAAATACTTATTCCTATTCGTACTGTCAAGGCTTCTATGTTAAATCGTCGTGCAAGTATTATTGTGCTGACTGATAAAAAAGATATACCGCTTAACATTGTTTCACAAATTAAAATTGTTCCAAATCCTCAAGCAACGAAAGCTACAATACAAATTATACCATATGACTATAGTGAGTACAAAATTATTGATCAGTTTGACATTAAATCAGAGGAACAAAAGAGGATACTATTGCCAGGTAGTTATCGTTATAATGTTTTGTATAACTCTTTAGACAATTCATACCTTAACGTATGGTTTGTACCATTTCATGTCGATATCGATAATCCAGATATGAATAATTCATTTCCTGCTCAGCAAACAAATACTATTTTCGCTTATTGTATAGAAGATCAATTTAAGGATTATCATTCCGCTATATTATGTTTTGATGAATTCATTAAAGATATTCGTATTTCATTAGATCCTAACGCACCTATTCCTAAATTAGGCCCCAATGAATTAAATGGTGTATTTAAAATGCACCTGTTAGGCTCACCATTTTTTTTCTTACGCCTTTTTGATTATACGAGTATAAATATTGACAGATTGAAAGATATAGAGCTAAAAGAAATGTGGCGCAGAATTTATCATCGGCTATATATTGAAGGATATGAGTTGGAGGTGAATCCTGGTATTATAGGGCCAGCATTAAAGAAATTGCTTTTTTATGAAAAATCAAAAATTATTACGAAATCTTGGGTTTATCTTAAATTAATGTTGGCGCAATATAGCAAACAGGTACATAATGAGTTTTTGACATCAGATGAACGTAATATCTATAATAAATATATTCTTCAAAGAATTCTTTACGAAAAATTGAATCTCAAAAGAGACTTTGTGATGCAGTTAAAACTCTGATGGTTTTAGGAAAAATTTTTTGAATGAAATGTCCCCATGAAGTATAAAATAGTATTTATAACGAGGTAAGCTTTGAATGCTTTAATGTTTTCATTTATGAACAAATTAAAATATAGCACTTTAATATTTATTGTTATATTCCATATAACAGTAAACTTTTGTGATGCAACTTGTGAGAAAGAGTATATAATTAACAGTCAAACTGACCCTGATGCTTTAGATCGATTGATAAAATCGTGGATTGGTTTATCTACGGAATGCTATTTTTATATAGGAAAAAAATTTTATCATTTTTTCCAACAAGAAAACAATCACAGATTAAAACAATTGTTACTTTCAGAGTCAACAAAATATTTGGAATTTGCAAAAGATAATTTATCACCCTATAGAAATGAATATTATGAATGCAATGCTTTGCTCATTAAAGTTGAAGTAAACTCTACTGAGCCAAATTTACAAAACATATATTCATCTATACAAGTACGAGGTGTGAGAGAAAGAATAGAATATGAATACAAGTTTTTAATCTTAAAAGAAATTCAGAAACATTGGAAGCCATTTATAACATATTTTTTAGAAATGAAATTGCCTCATGAGTATACTATTGATCTGTATCATCAGCTAAGTAATGAAAAAGATCATTTTATTCAGCGTGTTGAACAAGTTCGTACTTTCAAAAACAGTTATGAGAGCATATTATCAAGGTTAAAAATTAATGCGAAACAAAATTTGATAGTAGATATAGAAAACGTATTAGATTTGTTAAAAGAAAACCAAACAATGCAAGGTGTTCAAAAATATTATGATGCTTTTTCAAAGTGGCATAAATTATTAGTAACAATTCAACAGCAAAAATTTCCTTCAAGGGCACTGGAACGATGCAGATTATATAATCATTTAAATGATCAATTAGAATCTGTGCGTCAAACCTTACCATTTGTAAGTGATCCGGAAAATTTTAAATGCGATACTGAAGTAGCCTGTTTGGCTAACAAATACGAGGTCAAACTATTAATGCCAGAATATAATGATAGTCAACTATTAAACAAAAAAAAAGCCTGTCAGGAATGGATTAACTCCTATACTAAGACATTAGACCAATGCAATTCGTCTTTTACTATTGAAGATAAACGTCCTTTATTGAATGAAATTATAAAAGTTCATAATGCCATTGATAATTATCAAAAAAAGAAATCAATAAATGCTTTGAACAGCATTCATGTGGCAACAATGAATACATCAATAAAAAATTTAACAGGGTTATATCTTGCGAATCATTATTACCAGATAATCTGGTCTGAATTAGAAAATGGCCCGCTTAACTACAATCCTTTTGAAACACTTAGTAATATTGGAAGGACATTAGATATTTATAATCGTTACTCACCGTTTGACATACAAGAAGGAAAGGTTGACCTTAATCAGCAATATAGTCTGTTAAGCAGATTTTTTTCTAATATTTCTTCTAATTTATTTGTGAGTAATGATGTAACAGATTATATGCATAAGAATTTTAAACAGGCCTGGAGTGTACAAAGAATATTAGATGAACATAAGCGGCAAAATTTAGAACAAGATAGGTCAGTTGAACAACTTGAGTTGGATATCATGCGCATGAATAGAATGCCCTGATTTTTGAATGTACTCCAAAATTTACATTCATGCGTTGTCATCAATCAAGCTTTTGAGTCTACAGTTATTGTTTCAAAAGATATTTATTTTCATGGAGGATTGTAATGCCTTTTATGCGTTTATGCATTTTATCAGTTTATATTGTTTTATCAGTTAAACTATCATTTGGTGAAATACTTAGAATTGGTGAAACCACTCGATGGCAAACCCTTGAACCAGTTACAGCAAGATTACCAGTTGAAAAGCGTATTTCATCTTTGCTTTACCAGCGAATGTTTTTGTATGATAAAACTGTTTTTGAAGTTGAACATATTGGTTTAAAGCCTAATCTCGTAGAAGTTATTAAAGCTGATACCATAGGAGGTAGATATCAATTGGTTTTCAAAAATAATTCTCAATTAGGTCCCAAAGATTTGCTGTATACGATCAAAATCATGAATCACAATAAAACAATATATCATCAGCCAATGTTTTGTCCATATTGGGATCTTTCAAAAAAATTTTTTTATTATTCAGAAAGCCAACCAAATACCGCAGGCATTGAAATGAATAATGGTGTATCTCTAATTAGAGCAAATTTTCATCTTGTTAAAAATAATATGTTTGGAGAGTATGTCAAAAAAAATTTGGATAGAAATGTTTGGATAGATAATGATAAAACGAAAGAAATAATTAATAATGCCAGTACAGGGCCCTATAAAATAGAACTTATTGAAAAAAATTATTTACTTTTAAAAAGCCAAAATATCAGTGGTAATATTGATAAAATTCAAATTGATATTCATGATGAAAGAACTCTTATGGATCGATTAAAAAAACACAGAAGAGATGAATTCAGCATTGATATCATCCCTGAATTGAGTATCAAAGAAGCTGCTCAATTTGAAGACCCAGGTTTTGAAGGCCGCTACAAAACTTCAACACCAACATCTAATAATTTTTGGGTGATAGGTTTTAATTATCATGCCACTCATGTCGAAGATGTACGCAATCTTTTTCATAAAAAAATTTTTAGACAATATATTGGCCTTGCTATTTACCCCAAAAAATTATTTGAATATTCTCTGAGAATGAATGATGAATATGGATCATTGCTTTGTGGTCCTTTGTATCGTAGACCAGGCCTTGAAGAAATAGATAATTATATTGAATTTTGTGCAGCGACTCGTTTTATTCGAGGTGTTGAATCACAAAATATAGGTCGATATATGTCCTTTTTGAAAAAGCATATACAAGTGATAAAGCATGTGAATAGTAATACGGACGGAGCATTATTATACCATTTAAGACCTGTTAAATTTTTATTATTATATCCCATGTTTGGTATAATGGCTGCTGAAATTCAAAATATTGCTATGACTATTAAGGATCGTTTACGAGAAAAAGGTATCTGGTTAATCACTTCTGGTGAACGTTCGAGATACAATTGGGAAAAAAGAATAAAATACAAAGATTTTGACCTTATTTTGTATAAAGGGTTTTATGATTACTCCTATGATATTACAGATTATTTTGAAAAAGATAATCCTCTCAACTTATGTGGTCTTCCTATCGATAATAATAAAAAAATCCACGAATTAATTAAAAGTTATCATTCGACTGATCAGAATGAAGATAAGTCTCAAATACTAATGAAACTGAATGCCTTACTTTCCAATGAAACTATCGGGATTTTCTTATGGAGCTTGAAATATAAAACAGTTTATAGAAGTGTTTTAAAATTTGGTCCAGGACAGACTGGAATCAATGACATTGATTTTTTTCAAGGCATTGATAATTGGAATATTTCTGAATAATTCCTTAGCGAAAATAGGAAAATAGAGTAAACTCATTTTTAATTTTTTTTATTTTTGTTATCATTCAAAAGGAACATAAAATGAAACCGACAAGGCTTATTGCATTTGTTATCATTTTTCAATTTATCTTTGTGGAAATCATACAGGCAAAGGACTATATATTTGTAATTGATAATAGTGGAAGTATGCGACTTCGCTCGCATGATGCGAATAGACGTATACCTGATTCTATTATTCAGTTTGTTGAGTTAATTGATAAAGAATATCCATTTGGTGAACGTATTTCAATCATTATGTTTGAAAAAGAAGCAAGAGTATTACTTCCTTTAACTCCAACGAACATGTTAATTATTGATGATAAAAGAACAATAAAAGCTGCTCTTAAAGAGCTTGATTATCGCGGAAGTTGGACTCTTTTCGGGCCTGCTTTTGATGCATTTGTTAAGGAAATGGATTTAAATGCTTCTGAAACACATATGATTTTGATCAGTGATGGAAGACCTGATATTGCAACAAATAAGAAAATTAACATAAAATATATTGAAGATGATATATTTGATACTGTTCAACTCATCAAAACAAAAATAAAATCCAACAAAAAAATATTTTTGCATTTATTTCCATTTTCAAAAAATTATAGAACAGATTATCTCAAGCGATTTGCATACGCAGCAAATCAACTAAATTCTGTAAAACCTTATATTTTGAGAGGTGAAGAATTATTTCAAAGATTAAAAGCTACATTTGTGTTTATATGTGCTGATTTTCCACCTGGGGATGTTAATTTTGTTATGGAATTTTTTGTTGACGATAAAGATGATGTTTTTTCAGACGTTTTTGATATTATAAAAAAGGATCTACCTGTGGCTTACGCTGATATAAAGTTTAGACGAGTGACAGTTAAACGCCTTATTGATTATGACCTTTATTTTGAGACTGCACAACATCCGAATGTAGCATTTGAACTGATGAGAAAAAATAAAGTCAATGGTATGTGTATGATTTATGCCAGTGATGAACAATCTTTTAAATATAAAATTTTGGGGTGTAATCATTCAGAGGCATTAATGGGATTCTGCAAGACAAGAAAACAATTAGGTGTAGACAAAGAGCTTGCATTTCAATTTATTAAAAAATATCAAAGTCATGAAAAACAAATCATTGAATCTGTTATTCCTTATGATGAAACATCAATGACTTTTATGGTAAAACAAAATGGAGACAAGTTATCAGTAGTTGAAAACCTGAGATGTAGAATTGTTCTCATGGATCCAAAGAAACCTGACACAGTCTTTTCTAAATATGATTTGAATGATTTAAGTTATACCACAGATTCTAATGGAATAGTAACCTGTCATGGAATACCGCGCGGCGTTCCTTTAAAATTCAGCATATTCCCAATGGCAGTCTTCATTGATGTATTACTTGCGCAAAAAATTATCACAAGTGGATGGAAGGAAAACACTTCTAAATATACTGTGGAAATTAATGATTCAGAAAAGAATTACCCCAATGTTGAAGTATTTGCTTATGCAAAACCAAATGAATTTAGTCCATCAATTGCAAGAGTTGTTCAAGGTAACGTATCCGCAACTGTTGAATATCGAACAAGTATTGATAAACAATGGCAACACTTGGTAAAAATAAAGGATACGATTACCAGGTTAGATAAAAAGCAATTACTACTTGGTTATACTTATGAAATAAAAGCCACTTTTCACGAATTTTTAGAAACCGAAGATATTCAATATGAAAAAGACTTTTTACAAACGAAAAAAATTCATTATGGTAAAGAATTCTATTTTAAAGAGATAAAAATAATATATACTGCTGGTCGTCCTCTCATTCAGATTCCTTTTTATTTAAATATACCAAAGGTTGTTCGTAAAAATCTTAGTGAGAATCTTTATTCTGGTAAAGAAATTAAATTATTTAACATTTTAATTAAGTTTTTTAAATGTTCTCAACAGATTGATGATCGTTATTGTTCATTTAAATTATCAACAGATTTAGATATATTTATTATGTTATGTGAAGCTACATCAAAAATGGATTTTTCTCCAACACAGAAAATTCAATTATGGGGTAACTTGTTGGCAACTAAATTTAATTGCAAAAATAATAACCAAATCGACAGAAAGACGCTAACTCTTACCTCAGCTATAATCGTTTTACGATTGTTAGAACAGCATTCTGAGATTATTAATACTAAATTTAAGGTCGATGCAGAGCAAACAATAATGGATATAAAAAATCGTAATATTTCTAAATTTCTCCATACTAAGATAGTTGCTGAACGTATAATAGATAAATTCATTAAATGATTCAATTCGTTATCTTTTAAACACAATAGAATAGCTTTTATAATAATTATTTTTTTCATAAGGAACTATTATGTCATGAAAAACATTAAAATAATTGAAACAATGATAATTATCTTAACTATTCATACTGTCTCGTTGGCTAGTTCTATTAGCGAATTAGATAAAAAAACATTTGAACATTATGCAAATACTGGAAAAATTAATTATCTTGAACACGAATTAAAAAAAGAAACACCATATACTGACATATATTTCTATATTAAATATAATATTGGTAGATATTATTATAAAAGACAAGATTATGAAAATGCTATAAAAATATTACAGCATGTAATAATTGACATTGATGAGAGGAGTGATGATTATGAACTAATACACGAATGCCAATTTATTTTGGCCCAAATCTATGAAGAAAAAGGTGACGAAAATATTGAAGATCTTCTTAAAGCCTATACTTACTATACAAAGGCTATCGGTCTAAAAAACTATCAAAAAAGTCTATTAGCGAAACAAAAACGTGATCAAATAGAAGAATTGATTAATCAGCAATTTCTGAATAATAAATATTCGGAAACAATGAACAATTGTAGTATTATTAGCGATTATTATATAAAGAATCTTGAAGAAGTCACCAAAATATGTATTGATTATCGTCTTTTTGACAAAGAAAAAAATCAATTCAATGTTACATTAAAAAAGCTTCAGGATGAATTCGATAAAGATGTTATAACCACACATAAATTAGAATTATCGATAGTTTCTCTAAAAGAATTATTTCATAATATTAAAAAATTTGCTGATGTGTATCCCCAATTAAAGAGCTTTCCGGTTAATCTTGAGAATGATTATCATTTTTGGAATAATGTTTGTGGTGCTTATATTGCTTATAAAATTGAAGAAAAATCTGGTTCTTATACATTGAAAACGTACCAGAAATTTAAAAATTTATTTAAAGAGAATAAAAAACTATCACATAATAGCAAATTGAATGCAATTATGATAGAATGCAATAATAAATCATTGTTTCGTTCATATTATGTTAAATGTAATAAAGAGAGTAATCAACAAGACAAATATAACTGCTTTAAAAAAAATATATTTAGATCAAAAGAAAAGAAAAATCATGAATTTTTAACAACTCAACAAAAAAATGATTATCTGTTTTTCATCAATTTTCAACCTGGAAAAGAAAACAAAGATATCCAATCTTTGAAGAAAGCAATCTTATACGCCCAAAATAATAATAATGAACAACAATTGAAAAAGGTAACACAGGAAATAGTCACCATTTATAATTCCAAGGCGATACAATCTTTACACCAAATAAATAAGATCGATGGAATCGGCACTCAATATTTAGCAGATTTCATGTATTGTCTATCGCAATCCAATGAATACATAAAAGAAGCTATGGAATATGAAAAACAATTTAATTCTGCCCAACAGCATGAAGTTAAAAAATTTCATAGCTATATTAATTTACTTTATAAATTTCACGATGAATTTAAGTTAGCTTTAGATAATGAACAAAATGATCCTGACAAATCTAAAAAACACTATAAAAATGCTTTACAAATAGCGTACAGAATTCCAGAAGATATAAAAATAGCTCATAAAGTTAACAAAGCAGCGATTGCATTAGATAATAGAAGAAAAGAAATAGATCAAAATCTTGAAATAATTAAATCAGTTGAACAATTAGAGTTCAATATCAATCATATGAATCAAACACCCTAATTCGATAAAGAAGTTAATTCATATAACGAAATTTAAAACCATGCTTTGACATCAATTTTTTGAGTGCAGTATTGATTTTTTCAAAAGTTTTCTTAAAAAATATCGCTTGATTATCTTTTTGGTTTAGTTTGATATCAGTAAACTCATTCTGAATATCCATTCTTAATACTGTCAAATAGTTAGAGAATTTTATTGTCTGCATTTTTTTTCCGGTTTCACCCAATTGAACAATTAATGCGGCAACATTATTTTTTTGCAATTGTTTTTCAATTTCATTGATATTTATAACAGTTAAAGCGCCAATAATAACCGCCACCCCTTTTAGTGATTTGCTTGAAAAGCTGAATCCATTAAAAAATTCAATGCTGCTACGAATTAAAGATTCATATTCAATAGATTGATAGCCAAATGATATTAGGTTGATAAATGAATTCATATCATCTTTTGGATAAAGGGCTTTCTTGCTATTCAAGTTTTGTACATAAAAATATGTTCTCAACCATTTTTTCCCCCAATCTGGTTCCTGTGTGCTATCAAGGATTTTGCACTGTTTATAAAAGTTTATCTTAAAACTATTAAATCTATTTGGGTCATGCTTAAATTCTGAAACATTCATTTTATTTTCAGGGTTAATTAGCACATATAGAACAGGTTTTGTATGTTTCATTTCATATGTTACGTCATGATTGTCAGGCACCAAAGAAGCTGGTTCAAAAAACACGCTTGAGACATTTATTGTCAGTTCTTCCTGTGGACACTTGAGAATGCCAGTAAAACAGTCTTTTGTTCCATCAAATTTCAGTGTTGTTTTTCTTTTTTGGCAATGAGCAATTACTTCTATGTCTTCATCCTCATCTATTGCTATTTTTTTGTCGCCTTGAATGTAAGTTATAAGATTTATTTGATAATATTTATCTTTGTTTTTAATTTGATGCTCATAATCTTTTGTATAATATGAGTCTGATTGTTCAGGCCTATTTGAAATACGGATAAGTCTACAAGTATATACATATTTTTTTATTCCATCTGTTACTCAAACTTTAAGCCTGCTTTAATCATCTAATCAATATAACTCATTAAATTAAATAACCAAATTATATGAATAAAAATCCATTATGCAAATTTATAACTTGCATCCAAGGCAAATT
>Ga0272440_1001791_pt1 | contig 17233 bp, 6 predicted proteins | sample SSMMMBAug17_FD_192440 | JGI IMG/M metagenome (GOLD analysis project Ga0272440, IMG submission 192440) | Marine sediment archaeal communities from Little Sippewissett salt marsh, Falmouth, MA, United States - SSM-MMB-Aug17 | ecosystem: Environmental > Aquatic > Marine > Wetlands > Sediment ... | reverse complement strand
GGTCGTTTGCATATACTGCGTACCCCTTACTGACAAGGAAAGATGCAAAATCATGATATCGCCTTGCATGTTCCGCCATCCCATGCACAATTTGTACAATGCCCTTGATCGGGACCGTGCTGTCAGGTGTCCATCGGTATGAAAAAATATGACCGCCTTGTTCGCTTTCATACGTAAAATTGTCGCTTTTCATTTAATCTTTTCTCCAAATTGACACTGTGTGTCACTATTAAAAACTTATATTATACTTAAATTACAATTATTTCCTGAAAAAAGATACGATCTTACTGCACATAAAACTTTTCATATTTAAATCATTGGGGATGCTCATAGGGCCATGGGTTGTCTGTACATTCAGCTCAGGAAAATCGTCTCCGAGCAATGGCATGTTTACTTTTGTTTCTTCCATTGATTATTCTCCTACATTTACCGCCAAAATAATTTATTTTGTCAGTCATCCACATGGCGGTGCATCGTGGATGACTGACACGTCAATCACTGACTCAATTTTTGTCTGGTTGATTTTAATATCCAAATCAACTAAAACGCGGATTTGTCACTGACGTGCCAAGGTAGATTTTGACCCGCTTTACCTTTAGCTTCTTATAAATCGTCCTGGTATCAATGTGAAGTCGTTCATCTGCTCTTGTTTTTACACCTTAGTGATGTTACCAGTGGTGACAATATACGAACTGATATTCACATGCTTTCTGATTTTTCAGACCTGTGCGGATTTACAGAATCAGAAATAAAAGACTTGATTCGATAATTAATGATTACAAATATAATCTAAAATATAAATCATTTCTTCAATTCCAATTTGTCCATTGTCAGAAATATCAGAAAGAACCCATTCCTTTTCAGGCAAATGCATGTTCGTCAATATATATCCGGCCAATATGGCATCTTGTAGATTAATACGTCCATCCAGATTTAAATCACCGGGGGGATTGTGAGGTGTCATATAAATATCATGACGCGTTATATTGATGGCGTTTACATTGATAGAAGCCGTGTATGAATCAAAACCACTGGCTTCAGCAAATATAAAGGCCTCTCCAGACGCATGCCCGCCAATGCGATATATTCCACTGGGCAAGCTGATATCCGCAAGATCTTTGCTTGTGCGAACAACCGCATCTCCAATGGGGATTTCTGTTCCAATAACGCGGACATATCCATTGATTGTACCATTATAGATCGTAGCGACACTGTTAATTCTGAGATAATAACCTGTATCCTGGCCATCAGTTGCATTATCATTGAAATTACTGGCGACAACATAATAGATACCATCTTCAGGACATGTCCAGTTAATGACTTCCTGTTCATTACCTACGCCATCGTTACTGTAGTCAATTTGGGTCGTTCCATCCTTATCATACAATTCAATAACTGGATCACAGTTGATATCTGTATCGTTATTTGTAAAAATGCGGTAGATCTTTCCAGCAAATGCATAAAATTTCACCCAGTCACGATCCTGTACATTGTGAAAATTATGGTGTTGGGCTTCTGTATCATTAACTTTGATACTTTGAGCCTGTTCAAATGCGTTGTCTGATAAATCATCAAATGAATCAGGTGCCCTGGTTTGATCAATACTCGTTTCAACAGGAACAGATGTCATGCCATTTATACTTTTTGCATAAAATGCAATGCGATACTCACCAAAAAGATCAAAAGAATTGTATGTCCCTTCATATCGATCAGTTTTGTCATCATAAGTCAATTCTATTTGTGGAAACTGGTAAATTGAAAGATTCTCTGATTGACGAAAATCAGGGGGAATAATTATCGCCCATACTTTTTCGATATTACTGGTGCTGATAATGTGTTGTGCCCAGATATTGGCCTGTGTTTCGCCATATAACGTTGTTGGCGATATTACTGAAGAGATCGTCACAGTATCCTGAGCGCGCATGATGCCATAACCGATTGTAAAATCGGTTGCACTGACATAATCCGCATACTCGTTTGCAATACCATTTCCATTGGCTTCGATACAAGGAATCTGGTATTGATTCAGCACATTTAACGCATCTTTTGTTTCTGTGAAGGCAGATTTTACATTAAAGCCATTCAGTACACGCTGCCAAAAAAAAGTAGAAAATGATATACTGTTCATGGCAATGATCGTATCGCCATCATTCTCTGAAGATCCGGTAATATGAATGCGTCTGCTTGATCCAGATTGGGCAGATTGGGAAACAAACTCCCAGGCATTGGACATATCGCTGGTAATTAAAATTTGACCAGGAATTTGATTTTCAAGTTGATCGAAATACATTGTTAAATTTTCTTGGGAAATTGTTTCAGCATGATTCAAAACAAAATGCGAATCCAATGTTTTTCCCAGGAAACAAACAATCAGATCCTGCGTTGCATTTATGCCGCTATCAGTTTTTGTCCATTGGTCAAAAGCATATTGAATATTATCTGCATTGGGTAAGCCATCCCATCCGCTTGAAAATACAGTAGGGCTCATTACATAAAGTGTTTCATCTGTATATCCTTGAAAAATTAGTGTATCATAAATGATGTCAGCAGTTGTTTCAAAATATGTATTCAAGGATTGATCAAATGTTTCTCCTACAACAATAATTGCACGACGTGCCATTGGCGTATTCACACTGACAGTTGAAAAATGAGGAATACTCACCTGATTTGCATCATCCAGGGCATAATAAGCAATCAGGTACGTTCCTTCGGTATCAAATCCCTGATAAACACTTTGATACCAGTTATCAGAAGCCAAAATCAATTCAATTTCAATGGTTTCAGACACACCGGATTGATAGTCCGGACGTCGAATCACCGCCCAAACACGTTGAATGGTATTTGAATCAGATTCGACCTGCGATTTTAGAAGTGATGACGTACTTTGTGTCAGGATGACTGCATCTGAAACAGAAACAATTCTGATGGTTTCTGAATGTGCATGATCTTCACTGCCACAATACAGATTTTGTGTTAATGAATAGTCATCCGGTTCATTGGCAATGCCATTGCTGTTGGCATCCATCAAAGGATTTTGGGGCGTTGCCATGAATGGCGGCTGATTTATCTGTGCGGTTGTTTGTGATGCCAGTTGAAATGCTGTTTGAATGGCATATCCATTGAAAATGTGTGTCCAAAAATAATTTGAAAAGGAAATCGCACCAAGCAAATATGCGTTTTCATCAACGCCTGTGCTTGTAATTACGACGCGTGAATAACTGTAAGGGGCATCATACGTTTGAATAAAATTGCCCGATTTACAGGCATCGAAAATGAATGTAATATGACAACCAGATGCCGTCTGCAACTGGTCCATCCATGTATCGAGTTGTGTGTTGTCTAATATTTCGGTGGCATTCATACGAAAATATAAATCATTGTGACCAATAAGATAGATAATAACATGCTGCGCATCTGTTGCCCAGTCTGTTACAGCCAGTTCAAGATTTTCGTTTGTCGCAAGACCATCAATATCGTCGCTCAATCCATTGTCATCAAGATCCAGATCAATATCCCTGGATAAATAAAAGATATTGTTTTTATTAATCCCTTGATAATTTAATGCCCGATAGGCCAGATTGGCATTTGTCTGGAATAAGGCATCACCATATGTATCATCACCAACAACAATAATTGCTTTCACCCCCCCATCTTCCAGGGTAACAGGTTGAAATTTTTGCACTCTATCATTAACGCGATCTGTAACATATATGTTTTTATCCAAATCGATATCAATATGAAATGGTTCATGAAATTGACCGGCACCAGAACCATAGTTCCCAAATTTTGTGATATATCCCCCCTGTCTGCTGAACACCTGAAATCGATGATTCCCCGAATCTGCAACCGCAACAATATCTTCATTTGGATGCACCGCTATTCCTGATGGCGTGTCAAATTTGCCATTTGTATTCCCCCATGCCCCCCATTCATCAATAAAATTGCCCTCATTGGAAAAACACTGAACACGATGATTGCCGGTATCGGCTACATAAACTGTTCCATCCGAGTCGATATCAATATCTTTAGGCAGAACAAATTGCCCCTGCTGTGTGCCTTTTTCTCCCCATTCCTGAATAAAATAGCCCTGATGATCAAAAACCTGAATCCTATGATTGCCGGTATCAGCAATATAAATCAAATCCTCATATAGCGCCATCCCGCAAGGAAAGTCCAGTTCTCCTGGTCGATGCCCCATTTGCCCCCATGAATGTTGAAATCTGCCATTGGTATCAAATTGAAGAACGCGATGATTTCCACTGTCAAGAACAAAATAATACTGATCGTCCCTCGCCATATCTGATGGGGTGTTGAATGCATAGTCAGAATGATTGAATTTTGGCCATCTGTCTATAAATGAGCCGCTTTTTGAAAATTGTTGAATGATATGATTATTCTGTGGATCATTAGATATTCCACTGGATACCATAAGAATATCATCATAGACAACAACACCATTGGGACGAATAAAATACCCCTTTTGTATGCCCTGGCTTCCCCATTGACTGACAGCAATTTCAGGGCTGATCTGTATTTGAACAATGCGATTATTCGTGGCATCAGCAATATATATTTTGTTGTTATCTGATGCAATGCCCGCAGGATAATTCAAATTTGTTACCATCTTTTGTAAAATCATTTCATGATCTGAAAGGCGTGTGCCATCTGTTTTGAATGACAGAATGCTATCATTTTCGCGATCTGACACCAGGATAAAGGCATCTTTTTCCAATTGGATAAGTTCAATGCCTGATGGTGTAATTATTTGATCTGATGTATCTGTGTTCCAGGAAGAAAGCATTTTTCCATTGTTTGAAAATTGGATCACACATCGGCTTTCAGAATCCGCGACATAAACCTTCCTCGATTGGTCAATTGAAAGAGAACAGGGAGACAACATCTTGCCGCGGGTGTTTCTTTCGGATGTCCATTCTTGATACCACTGGCCTGAAACAGTAAATTTTTGTATGCGACTATTACCGGTATCTGCCACATAAACAAAGCCATCATTATCAACAGCAATACCTGATGGCAATTGAAATTGTCCTTTTTCTGTCCCATATGATCCCCAGGAAAGAATAAAATCGCCAGTATCTGTAAATTTTTGAATTCGATGATTATACTGATCCACAACAAATACAAAAATTTGTGTTTTATCCTGATATGCTGCAATACTGACAGGTGTTTGAAATTGCCCCTCATCAGATCCATTAAGTCCCCATTTCGTAACAATCTGCCCTGAACGAGTCAGTTTTTGAATTTGATCGTTCCATGTATCCGCAACATAAACAAAGCCCTGTGGATCTACTGCAATATCCATTGGATGATAGAAATACCAGGGTTGTTTAAGTGCCGGCCATAATTTTTTGAACTGATAACAAAGATTCTGATTCGTTGGATCGGTTTGATCAATGGATCGAAACGTGCCATTCTGGATCTGCCAGTTACGAATATTATCTTTGGGGCGGACAAGTTCAATTTTTGATACACCATAATTGATCACATGAAATGTCAGATACAACAGTTCGCCAGTTTGATGAGGATTTATATTGTCTTTGAGTTCCAACGCTCCCATTCGAAGGCTGTCATCATGTATCTGATTGACATCACACATCGAATAATCTCGCAGAAGCGGCCCGCGCGCGTAATCAATATATTCTAAAATATCGGGATCATATACTAGATCAAACCCCATCGCATACACAGCATTTTGGGCATCTGAAATTGAAAATGTTATTGTAATGTCATCGCCCACATGACCCGCTTGATCATGAATAATAATCATTTCTGCCTGAATTTCAGGCATGAAAAAAACATTACAACAGGCGAGTGCCATCCATATAAAAAAACTTGAACGTTTCATCATGGTTTCCCTCTTATGTGTATTATTTTACTAATACAAATCGGCAGCATGAATCTTTCACTATACACAATATATTTGGCTTAGGAATACTCGAAAAATAAGTTCCCCATTTATCTTGAAAGTAAAATCGTTTGTTCTGTAGAGACGTAGCATGCTACGTCTCTACAGAACAAAAACCCCGATGAACATTTTTAAAATGGGGAACTTATTTTCAGAGCATTCCTTATGAATTTATACGTATGACAGATAAATTCTGTCAACAATCAAGATCAATAAAACTTGTTACTTGAAATTCGTGTTAATGTATAGTAAATATTATTGGTATAATTGCTTTTAAAAAACTAATAATTATTCTGTTAATTTTTACATTATTTCCACCCTCTCAACTTAAATAAGGAATTCATCTCATGAAAAAGACAAGAGAATCTGAGTTGCTGATTATCAAATTGGCTATCAAGTATGGTATTGCGGATAAAGATCAATTGATATCTGCCTTGCCTGAATATCGAAAACAAAAATCTGAAAATGCCAGCCTGGATATCGGCTCATATTTGATTCAATCAAAGCTGATTACCGATAAACAACTTCAATTTTTACAATCTGTTGTAAAAATGTCTGATGTCACTGATCAAGATAGAAACTTTGGTATTATCGCAATAAAAAATAATTTTACCAGCCAGTTTCATGTCAAAAAAGCCCTGCAATATCAATCACGTGTATTTAAGAAATCATATGAAATTCGGATGATTGGTGATATTCTCGTTGAATGGGATCAGCTGTTACCCGAACAAAAGGATGCCATTTTATCTCGACAAAATCGTATGGATACACCGGAACATATGCAGTTTGGTCAAATTGCCCTTGACAAAAAATTTATTGATAAAAATACCCTGGAAGACTCACTTAAAGAACAATGGCGCGATTTTAAACGAGAAACGAAAATTCGGTTGTTAGGTGAAGTGCTAGTTGATAATGAAAAGCTAACTTTATCCCAAAGAGACAATATTCTTAGCACACAAAGGGATTATCGCATTCAACATGTCTCTGAACAAAAAGCAATACATGATAAAAAGTTGGAATCTGTCAATGGGCAATCTGAAGATGATCTTGACGCATCTGTTGCTTCCTTATCAAATATTTCTGAGCAAGAAAAATATTTCGCGGCCATTGCCATAAAAAATGACCTCGTGACCCTGAAACAAATAAAAACTGCATTTAAGAAACAATCTCTCATTTATAAAACATCAAGTTCAGTCAGGCTTATTGGGGATATACTGGCTGATGACGACGTTTTAGATAAAACGTATCGTGATGCCATTTTATCACGTCAGAACAGACTGGAAATCAAAGATGAGGATGTTCAATTTGGTACCATTGCAGTAAAGGAGGGATATGTTTCGCAAGAATCAATTGATCAGGCCCTTGAATTACAATTAAAAGAGTTTGATCAAAAAAAACAGATTACCTTACTCGGAGATATTCTTGTGGCAGCAGGCGATCTTACAAATGAACAACTTCAATCAATCCTGAAAAGACAACGAGAACTTAAAGCCCTGTTAGAAGGTAACAATGGCCGAAACATGCTGCCAGAGCCTTCATCTGATGACAAACAATTGTTATCTGAATTAGACCAATTGAGCAAAATGACTGATGCTGATATCAGTAAAGAAAAAGATCAGCCAGAACCAGATTCACCTGATGGTGTAGATGCATCTGAGGCATTACCAGCAGCTTCTGATCCTGAAAAAGAAAGTGATCAAAAAATTGAAGCGGATGATGGCGCTGATGATGAAAAAGAAACGAATGATGAGGCAGAAGAAACTGTTGAAAATAATGAACCAGAAAATAGCCCTGCGGATGTTTTGCCATCCGAAAAAGAACCAGAGCCCCTAAAAGAACAATCTCAAAATGAAGATGCTGACATGAATACTGAAACCAAAATTGATGAATCAGAACCCGAATCGACTGAACCTGAACCTGAACCTGAACCAGCCCCCCCACCAAAGCCCAAAAGATATAGTTTTCCAATGATACGTGTGGTTCAGAACAAAATGGAAGCCTATATTTATGTAAAACATCATCTAAGACCCTCAACAACAGTTGAAGATATTAAATCAATGCTGGCCCAAAGAGATATCAAGTATGGAATCATCCCTGATGAGGAAATTCAAAAATACATTGATACACCAGAGCTTCACAAACAGAACTTCTTAATTGCAAAGGGGGATGAAACAATTCAACCCAAAGATGATGAAATTATCTATCATTTTGAAAGAGAACGAAAAACTGGCACTGAAAAAGAAGATGGCGCAATGGATTTTAAAGATCGTGGGGAGACACCGCATGTTGTTGCAGGCCAACTGGTTGCCGAGCGTATTTTAGGTCATCCAGGTCAGGAAGGCAAAACAATTTTTGGAGATATTCAGCGGATTGGCAAATACGAGCGCAAAAGTCTTCTTTGCGGAAAAGGCATCCAATTATCATCAGATAGAAATCAGGCGCATGCGAAACTCAGTGGATTGCCTGTGGTATCTCAGCGCGACCAGTTATCCATTGAAAACGAGCTGATGATTCATGGTGACGTTGACATGAAAACAGGTCATATCAAGTATGAAGGCCTTGTCAATGTAAGAGGTGTTGTTGAAAGCCATTTTTATGTTCGTGCCCAACGATTGACGGCTCAGGGCATTATGGCCGCAAAAGTTGAGACAACTGGTGATGTTAAAGTTAAGGGCGGTATCATTGGTGCAACAATTAATACGAAGGGCCAGGTGCATGCGAAATTTATCAAAGGCGCCAATATCAACGCGAATGGTAATGTTTACGTTGAAAAGGAAATTCTGGATAGTACAATAATTTCTCGAGGAGAATGTGTGATTGATCACGGCCGCGTTATGGCATCAGATATCTCCGCTTCCAGAGGCATCATTGCCAAAAGCGTTGGTTCTGATACCTCGCCTGAATGTCAGCTTACCATTGGAACAGATACCACAAGTCTTGATAAATTGATGAATTATAAGCGAAAAATGACAAATAACAGTCGCTTTTTAAGTGAGTACGAATCCCCCATAAATCACCTGAAAAAGCTTTTGCAGGAAATTGATGAACAAATAGAAGACTTGAATATTCTCATTAATCGAATTGAGGATGCCAAACCTGGTGCTGAAAAGCGTTTGCGATTACTTCGTCAAACAAATAAAAGAAGAGAAATTAAACTGTACGAAGATAAATTGCTGAATATGGAATCGAAAATTTCTTCTGCAAAAGATAGTCAACGATTGTATCAAAAGGAATGGGATGATGTTAACCAACAAATAATCGATTATGATCCCAAAATTCTGGCAAAAATTGAAGGCCTAAAAGAAGAAAATGAAGATCTCGCGGAAAAAATAAAAAAACTTCAATCTGAAATACGCCGAAATAAAGGTAAATTTTCTATTGTCATTCATGGTTTTATCGCTCGTGGAACATCAATCAGTGGACCGGAAGCATCGCTTGTTCTGGATAAAGATATGAATAATGTGACAATTCAGGAGGTCAGCCAGATTAAGAATAATCAAGAAGAAAAGTTGATGGTGGTCAAAACGAATGAAGAGCAGCAAGGTCGTCGCAAGCGATGGTTTGGGAAATAGAATTTGCTGATACGTGATTTTTATTAAATCATTAAAAACAATTGGAGTAAAGTAATGATTGCATATGTTTTTCCCGGTCAGGTCTCAAAAAAAATGGCATGGGTAGACTTGCAAAACCAATATTTTTGATACAACTGAAATGATTGGGCTGCTTTATTATTAAATTTAATGGCAGTGTGCGTAATAAAACGAGTATTTATGAGGTAAAAAATTATGGCCTATTCAAAACACAAACGATGGATATTTTTTCGATCGTTGTTGTTACTTCTATTTGTCAATGGTGTTGTTTGTACTGCTTTGATATATTTCAGTATTTATCAGCATCGCTATTATGAAACACAGTTTGCAAAAGAGCATGCTCTTTACTTGAGTGATCTTTGCAAGGACTATTTACGACATAAAAAAGAATTTGATTTAAAAAATCATTTGTCAACTGTTCTAAAAAAGGATCCTTCTGTGTTATACCTGTGGATTGCCCATGAAGGTAAACCCCTTGTTCAAATGTTTTCTAACGAGGCATCTCGTGATGTGGTCGGCTCTCAACTTAATCCTGAAGAATCTCTATCTGTGCATCGCGCAAAGGATGGCAATGGCAATACCTTTTTAGATGTTGCTGTCAAAATTGGGAAAACTCAATCCGTGCTTCATATGGGGATATCTCACAAGGTAATGAATAACCGCCTTTTTTATGTAATACAATTTGTTGCAGGTTTTTTTGTCATGATGCTCATAATATCCATCTATTTGAGCAGTCGTCTCTCCAAACGTGCATTTATCGAGATTAAGCATTTATCCGCTCAACTAGATACAATTAAACCCGAATTACAGCGTGCAAGACAAGAAGCTGCTGTTGCTACAAAAGCCAAAAAACAATTTTTATCAAATATGAGTCATGAAATAAGAACCCCCATGAATGGTGTCATTGGTATGTCGAATCTACTTCTTGACACACCTTTATCTGCCGAACAACACGAGTATGTTGAAATCATAAGATCTTCAAGTGAAATGCTGATGGGAGTCTTAAATGACATTTTAGAATTTTCCAGCACGCAAACCAGAAAAATAGAGTTAGACACATCTGCATTCAATCTGAAACAAACCATTGAGGAAAGTATAAAACGTATTGAGAAAAAAGCCTTTCAAAAAGAGCTGGAATTAAACCATTTAATATACAGAAATGTACCGCAATGTGTGAAAGGTGACAGCGGACGCCTGAAACAGGTACTTGTTTATCTTTTGGATAATGCCATAAAATTTACAGAACAGGGTGAAATTATCTTGCGGGTTCAAATAGAAGAAAACGTTGGGCAAAAAATTCGAATTAAATTCTCCATTACAGATACCGGCATTGGAATTCCCAGAAATCAACTTGATTATTTGTTTCAATCCTTTTCACAAATTGATGATTCCATGTCCCGAAAACATAGCGGTTCAGGCCTGGGATTGGCCATGAGTAAACAAATCGTTGAGTTAATGAAAGGAAAAATTGGCGTTCAAAGTGTTGAGAACGAAGGCTCTACTTTTTGGTTTACTGCATTATTTGAAATCGTGCCGGAGAGTGATTGTAACGAATTCTTACAGCAAGATACGAAAAAAATTCCCCCAAAATTATCAGAGACGAAAAATGTTGAAGTGAAGAAGACCTCCATTAGAAGTCGTGTACTTGTTATTGAAGAAAATATGGTCAACCAACGACTTGCAGTACATACACTGAAAAATGCCGGTTTTCGTTCTGATGCTGTATCATCGACAGATGATGCCAAATCAACGATGGAGTTGATTTCTTTTGACATTCTGTTTATCAGTGCAACACTGCCTAATGATGAATGCAACAAGATCATATCATACATCCGAGATAATCCGCTTGACAATTCATATAAAAATACGCCCATCGTAATAATGTATGCGAAAGAGAACAAACCGACGCTATCGTTTCCAGTCAATGGATATATACGTAAACCCCTGAACCCTGATACACTGTCCAACTTCTTTCTGGAGTTAAAACAAGATAAAAGAGGAGAATAACAGGCGCTATGGAAAAATTTATAGTAAAAGGGCAATGTCATCTTTCTGGACAAATCGAGCCCTCAGGTAATAAAAATGAATCTCTTCCTGTACTGGCAGCAATTTTATTATCTACTTCCCATGTCACACTGACAAATCTTCCCAATATTGGAGATATCAACACCATGAAGCTTATTTTGGAGCGTCTGGGTGTTGGAATTCAATTTAAAAGTAAAAACACATATGTGTTTGATGTCAAGAATCTCATTTCAAGCACACCTGATATGGATTTATGCCGAAAAATTAGAGGATCATTTCTCATGGCATCCCCATTGTTATTTCGCTTTGGTGAAACCCGCCTGCCTGTTCCTGGTGGGGATATTATTGGTCGAAGACGGCTGGATACACACTTTAAGGTCCTGACTGAGTTGGGTGCCACGATCAAACAGGAAGGCGATACGTTTTATTTTCGGTGTGACAATGGATTTAAGGGCACACATCTATTTTTGGATGAAGCCAGTGTGATGGCAACAGAAAATGCAATTATGGCAGCTTCAGTGGCCGAAGGGACAACAACCATTTATAACGCGGCATGTGAACCGCATATTCAGGGCTTATGCAATTTATTAAATGCCATGGGGGCAGACATTAAAGGTATTGGTTCTAACGCTCTGACAATTGAAGGTGTGAGCAGTTTAGACGCCTGTACGCATGTTATTCAGCCTGATCATATTGAAGTTGGATCGCTCATTGGGCTTGCAGCTGTTACAAAAAGTGAATTAACTATTACGAATCCAGGATTGAACAATTTGGGATTGATCTTACATTTTTTCAGAAGATTGGGTGTTACAGCAGAAGTTCGCGGTCAGGATTTATACATTCCGCCGGACCAGGAAATGCAGATCATTCATGACATGGATAAATCCATTCCAAAAATCGATGATGCCCCCTGGCCCGGTTTTCCAGCAGATTTAACCAGCATTATGACTGTTGTCGCAACACAATGTCAGGGAACCATTTTGATATTTGAAAAACTATTTGAAAGTCGTTTATTCTGGGTCGATAAACTGATCAGTATGGGCGCACAAATTGTGCTGTGCGATCCTCATCGTGCAGTTGTCGTGGGGCCTTCAAATCTGACAGGTATGAAATTGAATAGTCCAGATATACGTGCGGGCATGGCATTGTTAATTGCCGCCTTGTGTGCCAATGGCACAAGCGAAATTTATGATATTCAGCAGATTGATCGGGGATATGAAAAAATTGATCTGCGGTTAAATGCCCTTGGGGCGGAAATACAAAGGGCATAGAGAAATAATTAAAGCATTTCGAAACATTTCATATGATCCTTTCATATAAAAATGTTTCGAAACTGTGCCACTGGATCATTCTGCTGAACAGTTTTTTGCGCAAAGGAATCATCGAAAAATAAGTTCCCCATTTATCTTGAACGTATAATAGTTTGGCACGTAGAGACGTAGCATGCTACGTCTCTACAGAACAAAAACCCCGATGAACATTTTTTAAATGGGGAACTTGTTTTCAGAGCATTCCAAAGCAACTCAACCACTCATGGATGAATCCCCATTCATTTTTTTTTGACATGAATACAAAAAGAGTTTGAACAATGAATGTTTTATTTATAAAGTGCTTGCACAAAATTTCAATTTGTGGTTATATATAAATTATATTGAAGGAACATTCAAAAATGAGATAAGCTTAGCTTATCAGCATTATAATTAATCATTACGTATATACGTACAGGAGGTAATCAATGACAAGACGGATCGAAAAAGCGGCCGTGATCGGCTCGGGTGTCATGGGCGGGGGTATTGCAGCTCTTTGCGCTGGCGCTGGTGTCAAAACAGTATTACTGGATATTGTGCCGTTTGATTTGAAAGATGAAGAAAAAGATAACCCAAAAGCAAGAAATCGTATTGTTCAGGCAGGGCTTGATGCTCAGCTTAAGGCCAAACCAGCGGCCTTTTTTAACAAAAAAGCAGATATGAACTTGCTTTCAATTGGTAATCTTGATGATGATTTAGACCAACTCAAAGACTGTGATTTGATAATTGAAGTTGTTGTTGAAAATTTAAAAATCAAACAAAGTCTCTTTGAAAAAGTAGAAAAGGTACGTAAACCTGGATCTATTATCGCATCCAATACTTCTGGCTTGCCGCTGGCATCAATGGCTGAGGGAAGAAGTCAGGATTTTAAAGACAATTTTATCATCATGCATTTTTTCAACCCACCACGTTATCTCAAACTGCTTGAACTGGTTGCTGGCCCAGAAACAAAACAAGACGTTTGCGATTTTATTGAAAACTGGGGCGAGAAAGTTCTGGGAAAAGGTATTGTCTGGGCAAAGGATACACCCAATTTCATCGGTAATCGAATTGGGGTTGGCCTGATTGGTGAAGCCTTGAAGCTGCTTAACGAAGAAGATATCACTGTACCGGAATTCGATGCAACATTTGGTCCGGCTTTTGGCATGCCCAAGACAGCAATCTTTGCATTGTGCGATCTGGTTGGACTGGATACCATTGATCATTTGTCTAAAAATTCATATGAACTGCTTACAGAAGATGAACGACGCGAATCTTACAAACTTCCTGAATTTTTTACAAAACTGGTTGAAGCAGGTTGTTTTGGCAAGAAAACACGAGATAAAGGCGGTTTTTATCGCACTGAAATTGATCCAAACACGTGGAAGAAAATCCATAAAGTATTGGATATCAAAACAGGTGAGCATGTTGAATACAACAGAAAAGATGTTCCTGATCTGGTCAAAGAAATCAAAAAGCTGGAAACCCTGGCAGAGAAACAAAAAGCAATATTCTACAGTGATGACCGCGTGGCAAAGGTTGCCTGGAAATTGGGCGCTCAATGTCTAATTTATGCGGCCAATCGTGTGCCTGAAATCTCTGATGCCATTGTTGGTATTGATAATGCCATGAAATGGGGATATGCCTTAGAATCAGGCCCATTTGAGGTGTGGGACAATATCGGCGTGCGTAAATCTGTTGACAGAATGAAAGCGGATGGATTTGCTGTTCCGGATTCAATTAATAAAATGCTTGATGGCGGCAATGAAACCTTTTATCGTATTCATAATGGCAAAAAACAGTATTTTGATCTGGTTGCAAGTGAATATAAAGACCTTGTTCTCAATGAAAGTTGTGTCTTCCTGGCAGATCTCAGAGCAGATAATAAACTGGTAAAAGGCAATGAATGCGTATCATTAATCGATCTGGGCGATGGTGTATTCAATGTTGAATTTCATACAAAAATGAATGCCCTCAATAAAACCATCCTTGATTTCATTGGCGAAGCCGCGGATTATGTCCTTGAAAATGGTGTTGGTATTGTTATTGGCAATCAGGCACCTGGCATGCCTGGCGCGTTTTCAGCAGGTGGTGATTTGGCATTTATGGGCAATCTGGCAGCAAAGGGTGATTTTAATGCAATTGATGACTTTATCAAAGGTGTCCACAAAGCTGTACTGGGCATGAAATATGCGCCAATTCCCATTGTTGCAGCACCATATGGCATGACATTGGGCGGTGGTTGTGAAGTCTGTCTGGCAGCTGATCGCATTGTGGCCCATTCTGAATTGTATATGGGACTGGTTGAAATTGGTGCAGGTCTCGTTCCCGGTGGATGCGGCATGATGCATTTATGGCAGAGACTGATGGATCGTATACCAGGTAAGGTAAAACTGGTGGACTATGGTGCATTTATGATTCCTGCATTTACAGCAGTTGCCCAGGCAAAATATTCTGGTTCAGCCTTTGAAGCAAGAGAATGGGGATTTCTGGCACCCACAGACCGAATTGTCATGAACAAGGATCACCTCATTGGTGAAGCCAAAAAAGAAGTTTTGACAATGGTTGAGCAGGGATACAATCCACCGGCAAAGAAAAAATATCCAGTCATGGGCCGTGAAGCACAGGGCATGATTTGGGCGGAATTGTATAATATGGGCGCTGGTGGCTATCTTCCCAAACATATGGGAAATATTGCACGAAAAATCGTTCATTGTCTTTCAGGTGGTGATGCCAAACAAGGCATGATGGTATCTGAAGAATATCTGTGCAAACTGGAAAGAGAAGCCTTTGTCGAGCTTTGGCGAACTGAAGAAACGCAAAAAATGGCAGAGCACATTTTAAAAACAGGTAAACCCTTGTTTATGTAAGCCATATAATTATTACAGGAGGATTAATAACATGAGAGATGCATATATAGTGAGTGCAGTCAGAACGCCTGGTTGTCGAAGAAATAAAGGCGCGCTGTCTCAAACCCGGCCTGAAGATTTAATGGTTCAGGCTTTGGATAAAGCCATTGAAAAGGCAGGGGTTGAAAAAGGCGATATTGATGATGTCATGATCGGATGTTCATTCCCTGAGGCAGAACAAGGGTTGAATATCGGTCGTGTGGCCGCGCAAATGGGCAAATTTCCTGATCAAGTTGGTGGCGCAACAGTCAATCGTTTTTGCGCTTCAGGTCTGGAATCTATTGCGCAATCAGCCATGCGCGTTATGGTAGGCTGGTCTGATATCGTTATGGCCGGTGGCGTTGAACATATGTCAATCGTTCCTATGGGCGGCAATATGCCACGCCCTCATCCAGATTGGGCCAAAGAAAATCCAGATGTTTACACATCAATGGGAATCACCGCTGAAAACGTGGCCAATCGCTACAAAATCACACGAGAAATGCAGGATGAATTTGCTTATCATTCACAAATGAAAGCTGTGAATGCTCAGAAAAATGGACTGTATGGTGAAATTTTTCCCACAAATGCCTATCGTTTTATCGAAAAACCTGATGGCACTGTGGTCAAAGACCCATTTGTGCAGGATTTTGATGATGGAGTTCGCGAGACCACAACCATTCAAGGCCTGGGAAAATTACGTCCGGTTTTTTCAGCCACCGGGTCAGTGACTGCTGGTAATTCATCACAAACGACCGATGGTGCTGCCGCATCTGTGATTATGAGCAAAGAAGCCATTGAAAAATATGGGATTAAACCCATTGCAAAGCTGGTTTGTTATACCACAGTGGGGTGTCGGGCAGATGAAATGGGCGTTGGACCATCTTATGCCATTCCCAAATTGCTTAAAAAAGTCAATTTGGAAATGAAAGACATCGGTCTGTTTGAAATCAATGAAGCCTTTGCCTCACAGGCAATTTATTGTGCACAACAACTTGGCATTGATGATAAAAAAGAATGGTCATCAGAAAGCAGCACCCGCAGATTGAATATCAATGGTGGCGCCATTGCATTGGGACATCCACTGGGATGTACCGGTTCAAAACTGGCAGCGACATTGTTGTACAACATGCAGAAAAAAGGCGTTAAATATGGTATAGAATCTATGTGTATGGGTGGCGGAATGGGTGCCGCTGCATTGTTTGAATTGTGTGAATAGTTGATTTTTAGTTCGTTATAAAAGGGGGCGTTAATTTGTTTTAACGCCCCCTTTTTTTTGTTTTATTGGAAGGCGACAATCTCGGACAAATCCTGACGAAAACGTCTTTTGTACTGTAGAGACGTAGCATGCTACGTCTCTACACGCCCTTATTCTTTTAGCTCGATCAAGAAAACGTTCCAAATGAGTGACGTATTCTTCGAGATTTCTGAACTATCGCGCCAAAAGAAGCTTATGCAAAGTTTTGTTTTCAAACGATTCAGGAAACGAATAATCACCATTCATAATAACAGGTTTTATAT
>Ga0272440_1001790_pt1 | contig 17237 bp, 20 predicted proteins | sample SSMMMBAug17_FD_192440 | JGI IMG/M metagenome (GOLD analysis project Ga0272440, IMG submission 192440) | Marine sediment archaeal communities from Little Sippewissett salt marsh, Falmouth, MA, United States - SSM-MMB-Aug17 | ecosystem: Environmental > Aquatic > Marine > Wetlands > Sediment ... | reverse complement strand
TGTAGAGAATGAGCTTGAGCTTGATAGTGAACTGCTACTGCTACTGGAAGATGAACTACCAGCATCCAATGTACTGATGTTCAATGCACACATACCAACAGAACCACCAACAGTCTGTCCTAAACCAACATCACCATTATTCTCATACCCATTGAAGTTTATCTCATCATTGGCTTGAAGGTTTGCCATGAATGAACCATTAGTACCACCATCATAGGTATAGGTAGAAGATATAAAACCTCTGATATATGTTGCTGAGATAGTCTGTTGTGGTGAACCATTCTTTTCCCATCTTACACAATGAACTGACCTTGTGCCTGTTGGTGTTGCTCTATTCAATCTACCATTACACATGAACAGGTAATCAGCATTTTGTTCTACTTCTATTGTTGTATCACTATTACGGGTAAATGAATTTGAATCAATAACAGGAGTAGTTCTACAGTAATTCAAATCAAGAGAAGATGTTTGTAACTCTTGTCCACCTGTAGCATCATTACCAATTACTACTTCAGCAGAACTTGGTAACTCCATTACCTGTAGTCTTGATTCACTTGCTACTCTACTGTGACCTGTAACATTAGCATCACCAAGTTGAACTTCTATTTCTAAATCTTGATTAGCAGTATCATTATCAACTATGAATATAGCTGTTAGGTTGTTATAATCTGTATCGGGATCTCTTAGGTAACAATGAGAATTAGAATGGGGGATTTCAGTACCGGCAAGGGTAGCTCTACCAATCCTTTGTGTTCTGTTTGTTGCTTCAAATGTGATAGAATAAGCTACAAGGTATCTTGCAATCTTTTTAAGTCTGATTGCAGTATTACCTGTTTGTCTTTCAATAACAGAAGTATCTGTTTCATCTTCTATTGTGTTCCAAGTAACATCATCCCACGAAGTAGTATCATAGGCAGATGTATCAGCATCATCTGTATAGACACCATAGGCAACAGAAGAATCAGCAGGTAGTTTTATAAGGACAAGTTCAGAGTTAGTATCGATGTCACCTGTAGGAGTTGAATCTTCACCCCTTTGCATACACTCAATTCTAAAGTTTTGTCCTGTTGAAGTGACTTCAAATATACAATGAGATTCAGCAAGATAAGCACTGTTTGCTGTGTTTCTCATCCATCCTGTACCTTGAGAACCTTCAATAACAGAGCTATTCCATAATGCTCTAACTCTTAATATATTACGATTAAAATTAACTGAGTTTAGGTCTGAAACTCTATAGATAGCAAGATACCAACCTGTCTCATTGATTTGAATATCAATGTCATTGGCATTTTGAGTAAAGATAGATGCAGGAGTACCAACAGGGGTAGCAAATTCAGCACCTTCCCACGAATCTTCAGAAGTAGGTAAATTACTTAGACCATCACTTCTCCATTTTCCAGTATCACCAATAGCCATTAGGTACAATCTCCTGTACAGCAGTTACAGTCATTCAAATAACACTCATACTGACTTTCATGCTCACAGTCTTTACAATAACAAGGTCTTATGAAATGAGATAAGGTTATATGGACATTTTTGTTTGCTTGGAATCCATCAGGTTTCAGGTGAGTAATATCTATTACTATTGCAGAAGGTAAGTCTGTATCGATATCTCCACTTACAATTTGTAAATCACTTAGCTGACTGATTCTGTTTCTGATAAAATCATGTTCTTCTTCTTTTATCAACTGAACACCATGACAATCAGTTAGACCAAACCATTCATTTATAATTGTTTCATCAATCATTCCTTTCCTTTACCTCATAGACAGTTCTTTCTGTCATTGGTCTTAGTTCCTGATATGGTAATTCAAGATAATCGAATATCTTTCTTGTTGGTTCTTCCTGTAACAAATCAGAATCCATATCGTTTGTTAGTTCTTCAAAGGTTATATTCAATCTTTCGGGAAACCATTTCTCTAATTTCTCTGCTCTTTCATTATGCTGTTTTATCAAATCATCATCTGATAAATGATTCCATCCCCATTTATTCCTGATTGATTTTATTCTACCTTCTATACTTCTATTTAGGTAGATAATTTTTATATTCCTATTTCTCACAATGAACTGTAAATCAACACCATGTTTATTCATCCCATCAAAAGATTCATATAATAGTTTCATTCCTACCGTATCATTCAATGAGAAAATCCAATCAAACCATTCATTGACAATCTTATCTGATAAAAGATGTCTTATATTTTCCTCATACGAATATTTCTTGATATACCATTTATACAAAGAGTGATTGAAATGGTAATTCCTCAAATGCTTTATAATAGGTCTTTTTGAATTTAGGAAATGTGGTTTCATTTGTCTAACGGCTGTACACTCACCAAAAGATGATATACCATTACAGTTATCAAATGCTGAATCCAACATTGTAGAACTGTATTTGGTTAGCTGATGATCCAAATCATATATATTTAATATCAAAATCATAAAAATATACCTATCTTCCTAGTTCTTCAAAGGTTATATTCAATCTTTCGGGAAACCATTTCTCTAATTTCTCTATCATCTTTATTTATAAAAAAATAAACAAAGAAAACCGAAAAATAGGTATAATAAATTTTCTACTTAGAACTTTTTTAGCTTGCTTTCCACCACTTCTCAAGTATCTGTTGTTTCTTTTTTTTGTCTTTCTCATCGTAGTATTGTTTAGCCAGATTTACTTTACCCTTCATATATCTATTATCAAGATATTTAGGATGTGGTGGAATGCCCTTTCTTCTATGAGCATGATTCCATTCCCCATGGATATGTCTAAATCCTAAAATATCGTACCACGTTCCCCCCGGCAAAGCCACTTGAGTATTTACTGGATTTTTTTCAGGTTTCAATATTTTTAAACCAAGTTCTTCTGTAGCTATATGAAATCTACTTTCAGTATTTCCCATTTTATCTACCTTTTTTTCATATGTATCAAATGGAAGAAAGTTATCTCTAAAATGAACCATCATTTTTTGTATTGCAGATGTCTTTGCTATAAAACAAGTAGTATTTAACAAAGGTCTTCCATTATTTACTTCCCAACCACAAGGAAAAATATCAGCATTACTTTTTTTAAACATATCTAAAAGTTTAGAAAACCCTTCTGGTTTTTCTATAATACAATCACCATTAGAACATAATATATATGGAAAATTACCAAGCATCATCACTCCTTGGTATAATTGGAAGAAATAACTAAACATAACTCCACCCCATTCTTGATATGGAGTTATAAAAAACGAATCACATAAATCAAATACATCACGATATGGCATACATTGTTCATATGTAATGCCTTTTTGTTTTGGATTCCAATAATTATCATATCCAAGTAAAAGAAAATAACCTAATTTTCTATAACTTTTTAATGATGCTTTTAAAAAAGGTCTATTACCGGGATGAGAAGTGAGAAGAATACCAACTTCTTTAAATAATTTCTTAGTTACTTTATCTGTACTAAGCATTCCTTTTAATATATATTTATAATGCTCCTTTTTTGGTCCTTCTGGTAATGAATTAACCCACGCTCTTGTTACTGCCATCAACTCTCCTTACATTGCATATCTTGATAACCACAATCTTCTTTTTTATGTACTTCTTTATGACATTTCTTACAATAAGTAATACATTTGTCAATATCAGCACTTTCTAATGGATCATGTCTTATACCTTCAATGTGATGACAATGCAATGATTTAGTATTTCCACATTTTTGACAGGTATAATTATCTCTTTCAAATACCATCTGTCTTAATTCTGGTTGTACTTCCCTTGAATACTGCTTTGTTTTGGTTTCTTCTGCTGAATACTTTGATTTGTAATAAATAGGACATTCTTTTTTACATTCATTAGAACAATATAATCTATTCTCTCCTGTTCTTTTACCATTCAAAGCATCAACTCTACGAAAAACATCAGTTCTTTTTGGTATATACCACTTTCCACAATAAGTACATTTAACTTCAAGAATATCAAGATTATCTTTATTCCTTCTTACCTTTTCGGCATATTCAATTTGTGAAGCATATGTATCATAAAGTGGTAAATTATTTTTACATACACCATCTTTTTTCATATGTACTTTTCTATTTTTTTCTATTGTTTTTTTAGTATGTTTTTTACCATAAAAACCATTCTTTTCACCTTCAAGTTTTTTTCCATACATTGGATTATTCTTGCCTTTATTAGCACAAGATTTACCACATGTATCACTTTTTCTATTAGATATTCTTAAATATGGTTCACCACATACGGAACAAGATTCTTCATATACAAAAGCTGTTCTAATCTGATACCATTTACCAGTTTTTTTATTGAATGTTAACTTTTCTAAATTATCCCAACAAATCTTCATGGTAAATTCCTTTCATAAATAAAATCACATTTTATCAGAAAAATCAACATTTGTTAAGTATTTTGTTTAAATAATTCCCTTTTTAAACCAAAAACTAAAATTGGGTATTTTTCTTCACACTCTTGAAATTTTTTTGCTGTTTCTTCATTATATATACCATTTTTTTCTTCTTGAAATTTTTTCATTATTATTTTTTGTATTTCATTTAATTTCATATATTTCCAACTCCCATTTTTCACAATATCTTTGCACCCACCATAAAGTACTTCCTTGCATCCACTTTATAATAGGAGCAGCATTTACAATTATACTATTTTCGACTTCAGCAGCAGCACAAAAATTTGAAGCAGTAATTCTTATAAATCTCATAACTCATCTTTCATATCCTCTTTCTTTTATAAATTTCTTCCACTTCTTCTCATACTCATCATCTTTTATTATGTAACTATTATATTTCCATCTATCAAACCATCCACCACGCTCACTATAAGAACCAAATTACTTTCTCTTTGAATCATCCTCTAATGGTTCATCCCCATAATATTCAAGTGGAAAATACCTTCTATTAAAGAAAGAATCCTCACCTTGATCGTAGTACATATACAACCATCTATAATCTCCTGTAGTATAATACTTATATATAGTATCTTGTTCATGTTTAGTTAAAAATTTACCATTCTCTCTTAAATCAAAATACTCTCTTGATAACGGTTTTAAATGTTCTTGACAAATAGTTTTGAACTCACCACCAAGATTTCGATACCCAACCACTTCCTTGAATGTGGAATCTTGATAATACGAACTATAATGATCCACCCTACCACCATAAAAATGTTTCTCAGGATACATAGGATTTTTGGGAGTAGGCATATGCCGAAACATACTTTCTTCTGTAATAAAATCCCTTAACAGAACTTCAGGTGAATAACCTTCGGGTTTATTTTTCATCAGTTTATGTTTGATATGCTCAACAAAACTAAGAAAACAAGGTCTACTCCATATCACGTTACAGGTATGAATAGTGCTATCAGAAGACGCACTCAGAATATCAAATTCGCCTTTTTGATCTATTAGCTGTTGGATACCATCAGGTTTATCCCATGCACAATCACCATTACCTGTTACAATATGATCTATGTTTTGGAACGATTCTGCAATACCAGCAGCATAAACCACATCCCATAACCACCCTAAACGCTTTTCAGCACCATATGTCTTATGTTTCCATACCCAAGCATCAGGAATGTCTAAAATATCGATAGGTGGAATCTCAGTATGCCTATCATATGAACATATCACATACTTACCAGTTTTCTTATACTGTTTAAGGACATACTTTAAAAACATAAGCTGTCCATCATATGCAGGAACTATAATAACTGTATCTGTTTCGCCAATTGGATTATTCTTTAAGTAATTCTCATTAGTAACAACCATCTTCAACTCTCACCATTGTCAACCCCACACCAAATGCAGTTTGCTCCTTAAAAGTGAAACTAAGAACACCAGAATGTTCTTCTATTTCTTGTCTTAATTGGTATACAGTTCCACACTTCCATTCAACTTTCCAAGATTCATCAGGTGGGCATGTATCATGTAGAAATATATAACCACCTTTTTCCATATATTTTAATACATTATAATAATCTTTCTTGACTTGTTCATATGTATGATCGCCATCGATAAAAGCCAATGCCAATGATGTTGGTTTTTCCCACTCAAAAAACTCATCAGATTTAACATTATAAACAACAGAATTTTTCCCAAAGTAACCAAGAGTATTCTGCATGTTATAAACACCGCTTTTTGAATACTCAATATGGTAACAAACCCTATTGTGTTTTTCTGCCAATTTAGATAAAAATATAGACGATTCACCACATCCAATTTCAAGTAAATCACCTTTATGAAAAGTCAAAACATAATCACATAAAACACCTAATAATCCCCATCTATTCCAACCATACTTCCCACTAATAACTTCATTATATAAATTTTTTAATTCTGGATGTTCACTCATAACATATTCTCCAATTTTTTTATTGGTTCATCCCAATTCAAAGGATCAACCTGTCTTAGTATGGTAACAGAATCATACCAAATAAACGGATCAGACCAAGTAAAATATGGAACAATAGGAACAATGACAATAGTTTTCTTGCCAATAGAACCAGCTAAATGTGCTGTTACAGTACAACTAGTAATTACAATATCCATTAGTGAAATAATCGCTAATGTATCCTCAAATGATTCTATTTCACTTATATTTATGTTTTTTGGTGTTGAAATTTCATCTTTTTGTAATGAAAATAATTTACCTTTTGAACCAATAGCTTTAACTAATTTATCAATAGGTAAAGTTCTCCTTTGATCATGTTCAAATAACTGACCCCCTTCCCATCGAATACCTATATTAAAATCACCAAGATCAAGTTTATCTTTCCATTTCTCTACATACTCAGAATCAGGACTTAGATATGGTTCACCCGAAACATTTTTCATACCTAACTTGACAGGCAATTCCATTGAACCTATCCAATAATCATGTATAGGATACATATTATTAGTAGTAATAGAATCCACACAATCCATTCTCTTAAATATAGATTCCATTTCTTTACTACACCTAACATAAACTTCACAATTCAATGCTTTTATATACTTTAAAAATCTTGCGAATATAATCTCATCACCATAACCACCTTCATTATAAACAAAAACCTTTTTACCCTCAGAACCATCCCATTTTGGTGTAGGCATCTTAATTTGACTACCCCAACAATTGATATTTCTGCCATAGTTAAGACATTTCATACCACCAAGAAAATCACCCTGCATCAAACTATACCAACCCATATTAAACATGGTTCTATCATCTTTAGGTAGACTTTTGATAATCTCAAATGCTTTATCTGTTTCACCAATCCACGGAAGATATAATGCAAGTTCTCTTTTTGCATCTTCATTTTTAGGATCAAGCATAAGACATACATTTATATGTTCTATAGCTCTATTATATTCATTAGCATAGTAAGCGCACTTAGCTGTATTAAATCTTATCTGCTTATTCAGCGGTTCCATTGCCAATGTGATTTCAGATTGTCTATATGCAAGATCATATACTTTATTTTGAAAAAACATATATGCAAGTTGATCTGATGCTTTAATAAAATCTTCTTTCATTCTACCTCCAAAAAGTTTTGTACCACAATTTTGCTCTTTCTATCATCCTTTCTTTATCCTGATTATGATTACCAAGATGGAACATAAGATCATACTCATTCATCGGATAAGGTTCGATATATTTAAGACCATATTTTGCCAAATTTCTACTTGCAACATACTCATCAACCGTTTTTCGTTCCTGTAATATGTTCTCATATATTTCTTCTTTACTCAACTCAATAGGAAACTTCCATAAATCGTGAGTATAAAATGTTGTAAATACTGCACATCCAGATATACCTACATTACGTCCATCTCTTGCAAAATAAATATCGTTAATGTGTTGTTGATCTGAATGAAAGTTATCTTTAAATGCACAATATGTTTCTGGAATATTTTTCTCAAAAGGATTATAACAATCAGGATGAACAAGGATATCCAAGTCAAGTAATATATTGAATGGGTATCCTTTACCGTTCTCATATATCTGCAACTTCTCAGTCAACATAGGCCAATCTGGAAATCGTCTTTCAGTTACAACATTCAAATCAGCCTTTATATTATCACAAAACCTTTCAATCGTAGGTAGAGTAAGTTCTTTAAGTTCAGGAAAATAATCATCTATATCAACAACATGAACACATATATTACCATCCACTTTTTATAGTCTCCACAATATACCTTCTATCCTCTTGTGTTACCCAAAAACCTACGGGGATGCATATCATTTTATCAATAATAGATTCTAACCCCGGAAGTTCTCTTTGATACTTCGCAAAACAAGTATGTTTATCATTTCTCTCATGTACTCTCGATACTGAAATACCCTTTGAACCCATCATATGAGTAAAATCCGATCTATTTTCTACAAGCATTGTATACAACCAGCTTGATGATACCCTATCGGTTTCTACTTGAGTTATTTCTATTCCACTTAGACCACTCAATTCCTTATCATAGAATGCTGCATTACTCATCGCTATAAAAACATTTTCTTGAGCAAAATCCATATTTTCAATACCAATCGTAGCGCATACATCATTCATGTGAAACTTATAACCCCATTCAGCTATATCATCCTCACATCTAAAATCCGATCTTGGACCCTCTCTATCGATACCATACCATCTCAATAACTTTCCACGTTTATAATCTCTTTCAAATTTACAACATAAAGCACCACCATCAACAGTAGTTAAATGTTTGATTGCCTGAAAACTAAACATAGCATAGTCAGAATAATAACAATCACCCATTGGATGTCCTAAATAACTACTTCCATATGCGTGAGCACAATCTTCTATGATTTTCAATCCAATATGTTTCCTTACAATAGCGTATATTTTTTTCATATCACATGGATAACCACCCCAATGAACAACAATAATAGCCTTGGTTTTTTCTGTAATAAGGTCTTCTATTGATTCAGGATCGATATTAAAATCCTCTTTTACATCTGCCCATACTATATCAGCACCAGCTTGTAAAATAGGCATATTAGTTGCCGTACAATTACTAACAATCATATTTTTAGTAATAAAATTATGATTATCTTCTACTTCTAAACAATATACATTATTTGGTTTATGTGACTTTGGTGGATCACCTTTTTTAGCAATTACATAATCAAAGAGTACTTCCGTTTCTCCTAAATTCCATAACTCAGGATTAAAATCATCTAATTCTTCTCCATTATAAAGTTTTACGGGAAGTTTATATCTCATTGATGGAATTATATATGGTGATATTATTTTAAAGAATTTATCAGCAGAATAATGTTGTGGATTATTTTCTATATATATTCTATTACCATTTCCTCTTTTTATAGCTCTTGGTTTTAAACCTAAATCAACTAATTTATAAAAAAGATTCCAAAATGAATCATGAGAAAAACATTCAGTACAAAGAATAGCAGAATTAGCCCATGTAGCACCACCATCATCGTTATGATAATAGCCAAAAGAACCATCATCCATATACCAAGTTGCTAAAGTCAATGGAGTTAATTCTAAAGATTCAGGTATTGATTTTACTTTTCTACTATTATACCATTCTCTCCTGTAATTCTTAAAGAATATACTCGTTTCTGTCTGAAATCCAACACCAACTGTTTTTTCTTCTTTTTTCTTTATAAAACTTTGTATATCAAATCCATTTAATGCTTTCTTTTTAAACTCTACCCATTCGTTTTGTTCTATACAATGATTTATAGTTAGTCTTGATGTATTTCTACATGATTGAAGATGAGCATCACCCAACATAGTTCCATTTAAAAATTCCATTTGTTTTTTATTAGGTGATTTATAATCGGTAGCTATTTTATCTATCCATTGTTTTAATTCATCTACTCTTTTCCAACCATCATAAGTTAATACTCTATGATCACCAGTAATCCATATGCTTCTTTTACCAAGTTTACTATTACTTGAATTTCCATTTTCTAAAAATAAATTATACCACTCAACATCATCACTTGGTAATTTTATCCAATTAGTAATTTTCTTCCACTCAATTTGTCCTGTTTGCTCATTTAATGATTTAACTTTAACATCAAGTTTCTGATTAACTATTTTTCCAATAGTCATAAATCCTTGATCTGTTTCAATAGAAGTTAAATAACTTAAACAAGTCAATGGAGTTGTAATTACTTCATCACCAACACCAACACCAGCAAGCCTTAAAGCAAGAGAAAGTCCATGAGTACCAGAAGATAAAGTCAATACTTTATCATTGCTAAATACTAAAGAAAGTTCCTTTTCAAACTCCACAACTTTTTGACCTTGACCAATCCAACCAGAATGAATAACACTCAAAAGATCGTGATTAACATCCGGTGACATTCCCACCTTAAACATTGGTATTTGTTTCATATCTACTCCGTAATAAAATATTTTTGTAACATAAACACCGCTTCCTCTACACTTGCACACCACACATTAACCGATTCCTGTACAAATGGATGTTGACACATATAATGATTCAAATCTTCAGCAAACCCAATAACAGTTTTTTCTGGATGAGCAAAATACCATGCAAGTTCAAAAAAAGAACCAAGCAAAGGTTTATTAGGATCATATTGTGTCATATTTACCAATGCGATATCCGATTCTAACACGAATTTATAATCCTTATGAGGTAAAATATCAATACCTGTGCTTCTCGTTCTTAATGTAACTGCATACTCTTTTTCCTCTGCAAGTTTCTTATTAAACGCATTTGCACATGGATTGATGATACCAATTTGATCCTCCAAACCTGTCATTTGTTCAATAACATATTCTCTCCAATCATAAGTCACCATAAACTTAGGTGATATCTGACCGACTAAATAACAATATTTTTTTCTACCGTTCATAACAATCTCCTTTATAAACAAATTTTTTCTATCCGTTCAGGCTTATCAAAACCCAATGATGATACAACTACTTGAAATTCTTCCCATAGTTTCTTACTCAAAAATCTTATATCATAATAATAAAGATTAGAACTTAAAATCATATTCTTTTTTCTTTTCATCTCATATGGGAAATCTATATCGGTATAAAAAGCTGTCATATCATATAAACCAACCCAATCAATATACTCTATTTGTTCTGAAAAAATACAAGGTATTTCGCCTCTTTCTATACAATCTCGTATACAGAAATTTAGATATATATCCATAATTGGATTTTTTTCATCTGGAACTTCTATTGTAACCTTTTTCATATATAGTTCCTTTTATCTTTTCTTTGGATATGGTAATAATTCTCTACCATTTTTCTCAAAAAATCTTTCTTTGAGTTCTTTTGTTTCTCTTTTATCTTTTCCTAGTATATAAACATATTTGTGTTTTGCAGGTATTTCTCTCGATTCCACATTCTCATATATTTCTTTAGCTCTATTTTTTAATTCTAATTCAATATCATCTGGTATGTTATCCCATAATACCCTATCACCCTTATTCCAATTATGTTCCCATCTTATATTAAGCTCTTTAGCATATCTTTTATATGCCGATCTACTTCTAAAACTTCTATCTGTGACCCATTTTCCTGTAATTGGTGATTTATATTGTTTTTTAGCACCAAATTTTTGTCCAAGATAAATAAAATTACATGCTTGATAAATAGTTCCTAATTCTTTAGCACTTGGATCAGAGTAACCATAAAACACTCTAAATCTTGTATTTTTAACAGACCATTTAATACCAAACATTATCAAAGATGATGCTAAATTTTTTGGACTAAAACTAATACAAGCACCACGACTAATCAATCTTTCTATTTTTCTAGTATCATCACCAAGTAATTTTGAAAAAGTATTAGGCATATCAAAAAACACAACCCCACATAATATTCCTTTATAGGTTGCTGTAAATAAATGAGTAGGATATAAAGATAACTTTCCTAACCATTCATGTCTTTCTATAAACCTTTTTGCTTCTTGAAATTTACTGTTATCAATATTTAAATCATATGCAAAAAAATCAAAATCCGATACCTTGAGTGAACTTACATCATCTTCGGTTAAACCATGTAATTTTAAATCTTCTTGACGATTTTTAAGCCTTATATCATATTGCCAACAATGATTTTCATTATAAGTTTTATGTCTATTATCAATATCAATATAATCACAAGAAGTTGATTCTTCTATCTTGAAAAAATGTTTATATCCGTTAAAATCATTCACTTTCTTATCAAATACCCCCTTGGGTTGAAGGTAACTTTGTGTTTATGGCAACTATAATCTGCTTCCCATTCATCACCATATAAATGTAACCACTTAGTAATAGCACCCATAGGACCATAATCATCATATTCCCACGGTACAGGATTACCAGCGGCATGAGAATCCTCTACGATCATATATCCACCAGACTTAACCAATTCGCTATATACAAGCATTTCATTATAAACATGTTCCATCGTATGCCAAGAATCAAGTATTACCATACAATTATTATCTTTGATTTGATCCATTTGTTTTATTGTTTGAGCAATCTCTACACTATCACCTTTGAAAAACGTAATTCTATCAGCACATTTTAAGTTACCCCATTTGTTCAGAGTCGAATTAAACTTCTCAGAATCATTATCAATAGATGCAACTCTACCATGACCGATCAACTCACAAATAGATGCATAAAATAAAGCAGACCCACCATGACCCGTACCTGTTTCAATAATGTAGGTTGGTCTTGTTTTAAATATCAATTCCTGAATAACAAAAGCATCCATTGGGAGTTTCCAGCAAGGAATACCTAACCAAGTATTCTTTTCCCATATTCTATTTCTTTCATACAGCTTATGAAAATCATCAACACATTCAATTCCATTACACCATTTTGTTTTTAGTTTTTCTTCTAATTCTTCACCAGCTTTATATGCGTCTTCTGTCACTTCTTCCTCCATAATAAGGTTAATGATGGAAATCGTTCAAAAATCTGAATATCCCAATTTTTATATACATCAGGATTACCAAGTAGTTCTGGTCTTATCGGCCTTTTCTTGTATTTCCTAATCCACCCTTGATCCCTCTCTATACTTCCACCTTCAAAAACTATTACACCATCATCATGTATTTTCTTACCCCATGTATCAAGCATTCTTAACAGTATATCACCATCATTGGATATATCGAAATGAATAAAATCCACTGTGTTATCTTCATAGTCTGTGTATACCTCAAAAGCATTTGCCTTGAATAAATTACAATACAAATGTAAATCACTTGCTTCTAATCTACTTTCCACATCATCCATATGACCATGACGATATTCATAATCCTCAAATAAATCATAGGCGAAAAATACACTACGAATATCTCTATAATCTCTGTTAAACCTTAATGCGTCTGCTATGTTGATTGTAGAATATCCATCAAGTACACCACACTCTACTACTAATTGCGGTTGTAGACCTAACACCAACGATCTAAATACAGACCCATAATTATTTTGCTCATAGCTACTCAGCAACTCTCACCTTCCCCCAATTAGAATCATAGTTCCGTTTTAAAAATGCTTTTACTTGATCATCTGTAAAATTCTGTGGTACTTCAAAATACAACTTCTCATTATCTGCCATTTCCGAAATATCTTTCTTATTGAAATCTTCCAATAGAATTAAAATCGGAGTATCCAATGAATCATAAGTTTTACCGTCTACCATTATTTTCATATTACTCTCCTATAATACAATCAGCCCATTTAGTAGGGACAAATTCGGATTTAGCTCTTTCCCTTGCTGCTTTACCTTTCTTTTCCAAAATTGACAGGTCAGATTGAATTTCCTTTAGTACTTCAATATAATCGGAAACATCATCACATAGCCATCCTGTCTCTGGTGTAATACGATCCTTTGCACCATAACTATTATCACCGATACAAGGCAATCCACAAGCCATAGCTTCGATAATAACCCTTGGACCTTGATCCTGATATCCCGGTGGAAGATGATACCAGAAGCAGTTACCAAATCCCAAAAATCTTGGTACTGGTACTTCATTGACTTTATACTTGTGAACATTTGGATGGTCGAATGTCTTACTGTATGCTGGCATATAATAGAACTGTGTATTCTCACCAACCTCATCCAAAATCTGAGCAATAAGATCATTGGTATAGTCAGGATGTTTAGCATCACGTTGAGAATTATGTCTGACAAGTCTCAATCCATGACCATAATCAACGTCTACTTTTAAGAACGCATCCAGATCAGTAGGTGGTGGAAGTACTCTTGTCTTAACTTCAGGTAGTCTCTCTTTCAGTTCACCCTCTTTAGTGGAATTCAAGAACATATACAAATCCCAATCTTTTGTCCATGAAACATTACCAGCACCACCAAGTTGATAGTTAAGGATCATTACCTTTCGTTTAGCTTCAATCTTATCCATAACTTCTAAGTACTGAGGCTTGTTAAAATTCCAAATACAATCAGAAGTATAGAAGGTGAGTAAATCGATAGGCTCAACCATATCTTTCCATGGTCTTACAATTACTTCTTTAGGAATGTTCTTTCCATACTCACCAGAAATATTACCTGTAGAGATTAGTTCCACACGATATCCTCTACTGAGCATATCTCTCATGATGAATAACGATGATCTCTCAGACCCACCAAACCCACGGCATGTAGTTACCATTCGAAATGATGGTCTTTCATCGTCTTTAATCTGCGCTCTAATTTCTTGATCTTTTTTCTCATTCTGTGCTTTACATATTTCTTTCTTAGCCCAAAAATGGCAACGATGTCCACCCTTAGAAACAAGTTCGAACTCAGGCTCAAGATACTTCGCTTGCCACTTTCTCTCCCATACTCTACCAGCATCATGAACAATAACAAGATCGGCCATCTTTGATCCATACATAGTAGAGAACTCACGATTACCACCACCAGCAGGACCATCAACAAATGCCAGATCGAATTTCATATCTTTGAACTCTTTAAGATCAACATCCAGCTTCTTACCATCCCACTGAAAGAAGTGATTATTACCAGTTGCCATATCTTTAATTTTCTTTATCCAGTTTGGTTGAGTTTCAAACGTAACAACATCTTCGACTTTAGAAGCAAACAATAGAGAAGATAAACCAGCACCAAATTCTAAGATTTTCTTCACACCATAAGTCTTGATAACGTCTTCCATAAACAACCAATCCTTATCAGTAATACAACCTCCACCCCATTCAAAACCATATTTCTTTAATAAAGTATCATCAACCTTCGATGTTTTTGGAACACTAAACAGCTTCTTCTCACGCACAATATTCTTAAAGAACTTGTTTGGTATCTTCTTTCCATACTCAAGTCTACCACCCTTGTAATACATCCTAACACCTTCAGCAATTTGCTCTGGTTCGATGATATCACAACATCTAGGTACTTCCAAAGTATTATGACCTTCTGTTGGTGGATGAGTAGGCTTGACCAAATTCCTACATCCTTTCAGTTTACATGCCCAACATGCCTTTGTTTCGACACATGGTAATGCTCCATTATTCTGAATATATTGATGCCCATAGTATTGAGTAAAAGATGCTGGTTCTCTACCAGCAGCAAGCACAACACAAGGATTATTAAATGCTGCCGATAGATGCATATGCATAGATACAAGACCCATAGACCCTTGTGCATGAAGGAAAATATTAAACAAATCCCTTATGCCTGTATCTCTATGTTCAGTTCGACCTACGAAGTCTATGACGTTTTTAAGTCTTGGATATGGATGATGTTTTACACCCAATTGAACAAAAGTAATATCATCTTTCAGAATATCAATTACCTCTTGCCAACGATGATATTGTTTGCTAGGCCATCCGGGTTCTCCCCCATATATGAAAATCCAATATGGACCCTCAATAATCGGTTTCCTGTTATATTCATCCTCAGTAAACCAAATATCAGGTCTAATTTGACCTTGAGTAATCTTTAGACCCATCTTGTTTTGGATATCCATACGAAACGCATTAGCCATATGGTAATCCCATAGACCAGATTTATTTGTAAGAAACCCCGGACCAATTTTTACTGTTGATTTATTAGCACTCAATGACCCCGGACGGAAAGTGTGATCTATATGAGGATTATTATCCCAAATATGCATTGCTGTTGTATTTACACCAACTCTTGTATTTGGAAATTGTGTTTTAAAATCCCTAATAGCACATGTCATTGTGAGAATGTCACCAAAGGCTTGTCTGTTGTGAAACAAGACTTCCTTTGGTGGTTCATTCTCTTTTTGATCTGGTTTTTTGCTCAATGATTTATTAAAATCCTCAGATGTATAAGATAACAAATCATCAACTATCTGATCTGTTACAGCTTGATTTGGTAATATATGATGTAAATGATCTGAACCAAATCTTGCTGATATCAATAAATCTGAACAATCCGTTCTCTTTCCAACTTGCTCATGTTTAGCAATAGTTTTGGACTCACGTTCCAACATCTTACTTAAACGCATACACACTCCTATTTCATTGTCTTTAACAGTTTAACAAAACTTTCCACATCACCGTTTTGTTTTCGTTTCAAATCCTCATAAGAACCAAGCAATCTTCTTGTCAATTCTCTTTCGGCTCCATGAACACCATCGATCCAATTACTTGTAGTAGTATAACTAAGTCCACCATCTCTTAAACATAATTGACCAACAAGTTCACAGATTGTATAATTTAAATCGCCTTTTGAATTGATATAACCATTGCTAACAAGTTCCTTAATTATATCACCCATAGTTCTATCTTCTTTTTTAGTATAAGGCATAATTATTTCCCCATTTTTGTTTTCTCATATGTAGTAAATCCCATATAAGCACCAACAACACCACCAAATACAAATGCCATCATCGATATTGGTTCAACAATAATAGCTAATCTGGATTCTGGAATAGGTGCAAAGAAAAATAGAAGAATAATCGCCAATAGAGCAAATACAGAACTCCATGCCATACGTCTTCTATTTTTCCATCTTCTCGTCTGCCATGCTATCTTTTCTTTTTCAGTCAATGGGGATTCATATATATCCCCATTTAACTTTAGACCGTCTTTTCCATCACTCATATAATTTAAATCCTTTATATTTATTTAACTCTCCATTTCTCATATGACAAAAATTAGATTGAAATAATTTTATTCCTGTTTTTTCTGTATATTCCCTACAGAATTTCTTAATACTCTCAACTTCAATCCTATTACCATCAGGACAAATTATCTTCCATATATAATTCCTACTTGACT
>Ga0272440_1001789_pt1 | contig 17241 bp, 10 predicted proteins | sample SSMMMBAug17_FD_192440 | JGI IMG/M metagenome (GOLD analysis project Ga0272440, IMG submission 192440) | Marine sediment archaeal communities from Little Sippewissett salt marsh, Falmouth, MA, United States - SSM-MMB-Aug17 | ecosystem: Environmental > Aquatic > Marine > Wetlands > Sediment ... | reverse complement strand
GGGCATCTGAAGGACATCTTGTTATTTTTGATCAACGAAAAAGCAAGTCATGGAAAGAAAAAATTTTTTATGAAATTGAATATCATAATGACTGTGGTATTCATATCTGGGGGATGTAAAAGGGTTGCCTTGTGTCAAAGGGGTTGGATCAAATGTTTTAAAACCGGTTGCAACAATGACAGAACCGATTTCAACATCAATAACTTCATCTTTTTGATTAAAATCAATGGCATTGGCTTCACAGAATTTTTCGCACGCCTTGGAAAGTTAGGGGACGTCTATGATTTTATGATTTTCTAATAAAAAGTCAAACTTATTAAAGAGAAAAACATAAAATCATAGACGTCCCCTAACTCTTATTTTTTGAGTGTTCATTATCATAGCCTGACCGACTGGACCAATCCATTCATTATTTACGCATAAAAGTTTTATCACATATGTAAATAAAAGAATTGTAATCAGGCTAAATTGTCCGATTTCGGCAATTGCAAGAACAGCGGGCTAAAAGCCCAACGCTGAATGGAAAAAGGACGCTAAAGCGCCCTCAATACCCATAAGTAATTTATCAAAAATTGAATGTTCATTTCAATTTTGGAGTAATTGGGGTCAGAGTAAAATTAAACGTGCATAAATATCTTTTAATTTTACTCTGACCTCAATTATTGCATTTGTTTCGTGCAATTTACAATTTCAAATCTGTTATCCGCTTTAAATATCCATATTTATCAATATATTAAAAAAATAATGGTCAAATGACAAAAAAATCCTTGACATTAACTCAAAAAGCCATTACTTTAATGGTTAATGAGCATATTCACAAAAAAACAATCATCTTCTATTTGAAAGAAAGGAACAATCTATGGGAAGACCCATTAAGACAAGATTTATCATACAGCAACCACAAAAATATTCATACATACCAACAACTGAAATGCACCAACATATTGAATATCTGAAGCTACCTGTCGAGTGCATGGAGGCGATTCGGTTAGTTGATGTCGAAAGCATGAATCAAGCTGAGGCGGCAAGACTGATGGATGTATCGAGACAAACATTTGGGCGAATACTTAATATTGGTCGAGCAATTGTGGGGAATGCATTGACATATGGTAAAGGGATTCAAATAGATGGTGGAAATTACGAGTTTTCAGGAAATGGTCATAAACGACGTCATCGAAAACGCTGTTTACAGCATAAACATAAGGAGATAAATCAAATGCCAAATCAAGATGGTACAGGACCGAGAGGTCAGGGAAAAGGAACCGGCCAGGGAAAAGGAAAATGTAATTCCGGTGGTCGGGGAAAAGGTAATGGTGGACGTTGCGGAAGTGGCGGCGGTCAGGGTCGTGGCCAAAACCGTGGACGTGGAAATGCCTAACAATAACAAAAAAGGAGGTATCATATGCCTGGATTTGATGGAACAGGTCCACAAAGTCGTGGTCCAATGACCGGCGGTGGGCAAGGATATTGTGCCCCTAATCGTCGAGGGGTCAGAGATGGTTTTGGTGGCGGTCGAATGAATCGACGTGGCTTTTGTGGATATCCGCCACAAGGGCGTAACAGAGGTGGTTTTGGATTTGGACGAGGTCGTCAGAGTGCGGCATCTTATATGATGCCAATTCAATCTGAATATGGATATGTCACCAAAGAAGATGAACTCAGGTCTTTGCGCAATGAAGCGCAGGATTTAAAAATGATGCTTTCAGATGTTGAGTCTCGGATAAATTCTTTGGAAGGTGATCATTCTAACGACAGTTAATCAAACATTGGCGTGATAAAGTTTTTTTTCACGCCAATGTGTATAAACCTATTGTTCATCCCAGTAAATACAGTCTTTGGGACAATTCTGAATGGCATTATTCACTTCGATTTCAGGATATTTGGGCAATTCAAGTATATCTACAAACCCCAAATCATTCATGTGAAATACTGAGGGGCAAACTGAAGTGCAAACTTCACATAAAATACAATCGCTTGCTTCGATAACAGGTATTTTCATATTAATAAATCACATATCAGTGAATCAGGCAAGTCAGACCAGGTGTCACAGCACAATAATTTGGAATCGTCTGACTTGCTTGATCCTTTATTAATTTTTTGTGCATGACTGGCAGATTGATTTGCCAATGGTTTGACCATATTCAAAGCACGCACTCAATCCTTTTTCATCAGGAACGTATTGAATTTTCAAACCCGTTTCATCAATCATTTTAAATTTCATTGATGCCAGTTCACTATTCAAAATCTTGATTGAAGCCCCATTCCATCCATAAGAACCAAAGCAGGCAGCAAGCTTGTTTTGTGGACGTAAACCCTTCATATATGTAAGAAAATCACTCACTGTGGGATACACATTGTTGTTCAAAGTAGGCGACCCAACGACAAGCGCACTGGCATCAAGCAATTCGGTCATAATATCACTTCGATGATTTGTTCGCAGATTCATTGGACGAACATTGACTCCTTCTGAAACAATGCCTTCGCATATCTGTTCGGCCATTATTTTTGTACTTTCCCACATGGTATCGTAAACAACGACTGCCTTTTTTGTAAACATTGGCTGACACCATTTCGCATAGGCATCAATGATGAGATCGGGGTTTTCACGCCAAATGATTCCATGATCTGGGCAGATCATATTAAAAGTCAGCCCCATATCATTGACAGTCTTCAAAAGTTTTTGCACCTGCCCTGCATAAAGCAAAATTATGTTTGCAAAATACTTTTTCGAATGATGCAGCAAGGTATCAGTCTCAAGTTGGTCATCAAATTTTTCATATCCGGCATAATGCTGCCCAAATGCATCACTTGAGAAAAGAATTTTATCGGTCTTTTCATACGTGAGCATACTATCTGGCCAGTGAAGCATTCTGGCCTCTAAAAAAGTCAGTTGTCTTTTGCCAAGATTAAGTTCTTCTCCATTTTCAACTGCATGATAATTCCAGTTATATCGATAATGCATGGCCAGATTCTTTTGTCCCATTTTTGAACAATACAATGGCTTGTCTTTACCAATCCGGTGCATAATGGCAGGTAACCCACCGGAATGATCCATTTCTGTATGATTGCTGATTACATAATCAATTTTTTCCAGAGGAATTATTTCAGCTATATTTTTAATGAGTTGATTGGCAAATTCTTTTTTGACAGTATCGATTAACGCAATTTTTTCATCAATAATTAAAAAAGCGTTATAGGTTGATCCGGTTGGCGTTGAATATCCATGAAAATCTCGGACATTCCAGTCATTTACACCAACATCATATATGCCTTCGGCGATCTGAATTGGATGCATATTTCTCCTTGTTTCTTTTTTGTTAGATGTCTTACTATTATCGTCCAACTTTGGTTTTACCAAGTCAGGAGGACAATCACTGACTAACACGGACACCCACATCACGCGTTTGGAAAAACCAAAGTTGGACGATAATAAATCAATAAAACTCGGTGTTCAAATAATTTTATCTTGACTTTTGAAATACTGGTACTGCATTGAACAGGCGGCATAACCATTTATAAAACATTCCCAGGCAGAGCTTAAGAAAAAGCTATCATGTCATTTTGATAAAAACTTGAACATCGCGTAAAATCTAAATTGGATGATAAGTTAATTATTCTATCTTTAGATGTTTTTGTCAAGTACTTAAAACAGAGATCTCTCTATTATCAAACAATATAGGAAACATTCTAAAAATGACGAAGGAATACTCTGAAATTAACATGGGGCGTATGTAAAGGTTGGGGGAAGAAATTTACAATCAGCTTTTTATTATCGTTTTATATATTATAAAAAATCAATAAATGAGGAAGTTATTTTCCGAGCTTTCCTTAGGAACACTAAAAAAATGTCCGACATTTTGGATAATGTGACCAAGTGTCTCATAAAGCCTGTAAAAAATAAGAAACACCAAAAAACAATTCATCGAAAATAATAGATTTTATCGTTTTTACGTATAGACAACTGTCAATTACCTTGACAATTCCGCATATTTTTTGTATTTTTTTTCCATAATATTTTTTGAAACTTGATGTTCAAGTTTTTTTCTCAAAAAGACAGTGTAGATCGTTCCCAGGCCTGGGGACGAGCAATGCCCATTGAGTGAAAACAATGAATGAACCTATGCCAAATGATCTGCTATGGCTTATACCACTCATAAGTTTGCGCGTATACATTGTTGGGGTGAACTCGTGTGAACACCACAAGAATAATCATTAAAATCAAAGGAGATTTAATCAATGAATCCAGAAAAAGAAAAGGCCATAGAGTCGGCCATGAGCCAAATAGAACGACAGTTCGGAAAAGGTGCTGTAATGAAATTGGGCAGCAAGGAAGTTCAAAATATTCCGGCGATTCCCACTGGTTCTCTTGCGCTTGATGCCGCTCTTGGAATCGGAGGGTTACCGCGCGGTCGTGTGGTTGAAATTTATGGCCCTGAATCATCTGGAAAAACAACACTCACCCTTCATGCTGTTGCACAGGCACAAAAACAAGGCGGTGTTGCTGCTTTTATTGATGCAGAGCATGCATTGGATGTCAAGTATGCCAGACAATTGGGAGTTAATTGTGATGAATTGCTCGTTTCTCAGCCAGATACCGGAGAACAAGCCCTTGAAATTGCTGATATGTTAGTGAGAAGTGGTGGGGTGGACATACTTGTTATCGATTCGGTTGCTGCATTGGTGCCTCAAGCTGAAATTGAAGGTGAAATGGGGGACTCACACATGGGACTTCAAGCGAGACTCATGTCACAAGCCTTACGAAAACTGACTGCAACAATTGGCAAAACAATGACGACTGTTATATTTATTAATCAAATTCGAATGAAGATTGGTGTGGTATTTGGTAACCCAGAAACAACCACTGGCGGCAATGCCCTAAAATTTTATTCTACTGTTCGACTAGATATTCGACGATCATCAGCGATCAAAGATGCTGATCAGGTTGTTGGAAATCGGACCAAAGTTCGGGTTGTCAAAAATAAGATCGCTCCTCCCTTTCAAGAGGCTGAATTTGATATTATGTATGGTGAAGGAATTTCTCCTGCAGGCGATTTATTGGATATGGGGGTTAAAACCGAAGTGATCAACAAAAGTGGGGCATGGTATTCATTTAACGAAGAACGTATTGGGCAGGGCCGAGAAAATGTAAAGAAATATCTGAATGAACATCCAGAAACATTCAATACGATCTATGAGCTTGTTCGTCAAAAGCTCGGAATTAATGAGCCAGAAGAAAACAGTTCCAATGAATCCGAAACCCAGCCTGATCCCAAGAGTAAAAAAGGCAAGAAAAAATAAACCCAATATGTCATAAGGAATAAATGTCATGACCGGAAATGACGCTCGTAAGCTTTTTCTTGAGTATTTTCAAAGTAAAGGCCATAAAATAGTCAAAAGTGATGCGCTTACTCCACAGAATGACCCCACACTTTTATTTACCAATGCGGGCATGGTTCCATTTAAGCGTATCTTTTTAGGTGAAGAAAAACGTGACTATATTCGCGCAACAACCTCTCAAAAATGTGTGCGTGCTGGCGGAAAACATAATGACCTTGAAAATGTTGGGTATACAGCGCGACATCATACTTTTTTTGAAATGTTGGGGAATTTTTCATTTGGAGACTATTTTAAAGAAACAGCCATTGAATATGCATGGGATTTACTGACCAATGAATATAAACTTCCTGCTGATAAGCTATGGATATCTGTCTATCTAAATGATGATGAAGCTTATAACATTTGGCATAAAAAAATTGGTGTGCCTGAAACACGTATGATACGACTGGGAGAAAAAGATAATTTCTGGTCAATGGGAGATACAGGCCCTTGTGGTCCTTGTTCGGAAATTCTAATTGATCGCGGTGAGTCCTTTGCCTGTGATCGCCCAGATTGCCAGCCAGGATGTGATTGTGATCGCTATCTGGAGATATGGAATCTTGTTTTTATGCAATACAATCGTGACGCTTCCGGCAATATGACAGCACTTCCCAAGCCAAGTATCGATACCGGTATGGGGCTCGAAAGAATCGTATCAGTCCTTCAGAATACAGACACCAATTTTGAAACTGATTTATTCATCCCTATATTTAATGTGATACAGGATCTTTCTCAAAAGGAATATGGCCAATCAAACGATATTGATATATCCATGAAAGTCATTGCCGATCATAGTCGTGCAATCGCATTTTTAATTAATGATGGTATCTTGCCATCAAATGAGGGCAAGGGGTATGTTCTCCGACGTATTATGCGACGTGCGATCCGCTATGGACATCAAATTGGCCTAACCGACCCTTTTTTGCATCAAACAGTTGAATCTGTTTTTCATGTTATGAATTCGCCATATCCGGAATTATTGGATAATAAATCTTTTATCCAAAATGTTGTCATCAATGAAGAAAAGCGCTTTTCCGAAACCCTGGACAATGGCCTAAAAATTCTTCAAGATGCCCTTGACAATATGAAATCAAAAAATGAAAAAATTCTATCAGGCGATATTATCTTTAAGCTTTACGACACTTATGGCTTTCCAGTTGATATTGTTCAAGATATTGTTAGAGATGAACCCATCACCCTCGACATGGAAACCTTCCACTCGGCAATGGATCAACAACGTGAAAAATCCCGATCAATTGCCGCTTTTTCATCTATTGGTGATGCCTATAAAGAATTGTCTTCACAAGGCATCCAAACACACTTTGTTGGCTATAATGCACTGAATGTTTCATCACGAATATTACTCATGGTAAAAGCGGGTCAAAAAGTCGATTCCATTCAAAAAGGGGATCGCATTGAAATATTGACTCATGAAACACCTTTTTATGGTGAATCTGGCGGACAAATGGGCGATACAGGTGAAATCATTGCGCCCAATGGTCGTATTCGAATAGAGAACACCAGCAAGGACCCATCAGGTTTACTTATTCATCATGGCACAGTCACACAGGGAATAATTGATCAAACTCAAGAAATAACGCTTCAAGTGGATACAGATCGAAGGCAGGCAACCGCAAGAAACCATACAGCAACGCATATACTCCATGCTGTACTCAGGAATGTTCTGGGAGATCATGTGAAACAGTCGGGTTCTATGGTATCTCACGATCGTTTGCGCTTTGATTTTTCTCATTTTTCAAAATTGACGCCAGATGAAATTATTGCAATTGAGCAACAGGTTAATGCATGGATTCGAAAAAACACTGCGGTGAATCTTGAAGAAATGGACATGGAAAAAGCTGTTCAAACCGGTGCCACCGCTTTGTTTGAAGAAAAATATGGAGAGCAGGTTCGGGTTATTTCCATTCATTCATTCAGTCGTGAGCTTTGCGGGGGAACACATACATCCCATACCGGTAATATTGGTACATTTTGTATTACAGGAGAGTCGAGTGTCGCAGCAGGTATCAGGAGAATTGAAGCGCTAACAGGAAACCATGCAATTGAGCATCTTCAATCAATTTCGCAAAGAGAAAATGAACTGAGCGCATTGTTAAAAGAAAAACCATCGGGCTTATGTCAAAAGATCTCACAAATGATGCAGCGTCAAAAAGCCATGGAGAAAGAAATCAACACCTTAAAGGCAAAAATCGCATCAATGGATGCTGAAAAAGAAGCCGATGATATCAAAACAATCAATGGGGTTTCAGTTCTGGTAAAAAAAGTGACTGTTGATTCAGCATCTGGATTGCGGGATATTTTAGATCAATTTAAGGGAAAAGTGAAATCCGGTGTCGTCATTCTTGGGGCAGCATTGGATAACAAGGCCTTGATTATTGTTGGTGTAACAAAGGATCTGGTCAAAACCTATCATGCAGGAAAACTGGTCAAGCAGATTGCAGCAAAAGTTGGCGGTGGTGGCGGCGGAAGGCCTGATATGGCACAGGCTGGCGGCCCTGATGTAGACCAGTTGGATACAGCTTTGGAGTTTGCTTATCAATTGTTTTAATCGGTAATTTTTTCATAAGCGTATGTTTCATATGAATCTTAGAGACGCGCGTTTGTGCGTCTCTAAGAAATGCTCAAATCTATGTGTTCCAATTCAGGCGGACAATCATTTTCTAACACGCCACCACATCACTTCTTTGGAAAAGTGTTAACTACTTTTCATCACATCTTCAGGAATCCAAAAAAAAATCAGAACAACGTTCTTTTTTTGGATTCTACTTGTATAATTTTTAAAAATATTATATTCTGAAAAGATTAATTTATTTAGTATAATTGTCCAATGATACGTAAGTCTTGCGCTCGGAATAGCCAACATTGGCCGATTATATAAAGGAGAATCATGACATGAAACATACAGTAGCAGTGGGGCAATATGAAAAGCCACGAGAATCTGTTCGTAGCATTGTGAATGCCTGTGATGGCCTGGCGAATATGCCAAATAATCCTCGCGTATATATAAAACCAAACATCGTCTTTTGGACACGCTCTGTCGATTTTCCCAAATGGGGCGTTATTACAACTTCAAGAACCATTGAAGATATGGTTTGCCTGTTGAAAGATCATGGTGTCAACAACATTACAATAGGTGAAGGGACTGTGGTTTCTGATCCAAAAGATCGAGAAACACCGCAGCATGCATTTCATTCCCTGGGGTATGAGACATTGAATAAGCGTTATGGTGTAAACTATATTAATGTATTTGATCGTCCTTTTGAAGAAGTTGACCTAGGTGATGATTTTAAGCTGAATTTTAACACAGATATTTTAGAATCTGATTTTATAGTGGATATTCCGGTAATGAAATCGCATAATCAAACAGTTGTCAGTTTAGGGATCAAAAATTTAAAAGGTTGTATTGATATCATATCTCGGCGACGATGTCATAATGCAGACCCGAAAAAAGACTTAAATACCTGGGTTTCCCGATTGGCAGATAAGATGCCCCCCATATTTACTTTATTGGACGGCATTTATACCAATGAACGCGGACCCTCTATTGATGGTCGTATTCGGCGAAGCAATATATTGGCAGGATCGTCTGATATACTATCTGCTGACCTTGTGGGGGCAAAACTTTTGGGATATGACCCGACACAAGTGCCCCATCTGGTACATGCGGCCAATAATAGATCGCGGCCATTGGATTTATCTGATATTGAAATTGTTGGAGATTCCATTGAATCGTTAGCATCCTTTCATGATTATGATTTTAAGTACCATGAAGATGAAAACTGTTGTCTGCCTCTTCCACTCGCCAAACAAGGTATGAAAGGTATTTTTTATCGGAAATTTGATTCATCTATGTGCACGTATTGTTCCGGTATCAATGGTGTGATATTGTCAGCAATTCGATATGCCTGGAAAGGAGAACCCTGGGACAACATTGAAGTGTTAACAGGTAAATCCATGAAACCAACACCAGGTATGAAGAAAACGATTCTTTTGGGCAAATGCATGAACAAAGCCAATAAAGATCATCCAGATATCAATGAATTAATTTCTATAAATGGATGTCCACCCAAGCCTGAAGATGTTGTTAAAGCGCTTCATCAAGCGGGAATAGATGTCGATCCTGGTTTGTTTCAGAACCTCGATCAAATGCCTGCTTTTTTTATGGGTAAATATGCGGACAAACCTGAGTTTGATCCCAAATTTTTTACAGTGGAATAATATCACATGAATTATAAAATATTTGGGACATTATTTGTTTCGATTTTTTCAGTCATTTTGGGTGTTGGAATTGTGACACCCTTGCTCCCAGTCTTTGCGCATGATTTAGGGGCAGGTGGATTTTGTATTGGAATGGTATTTGGCTCATTTTCTTTAAGCAGAACCTTTTTTCTGCCTATTTTCGGGTATTTGTCAGACATTAAAGGACGTAAACCTTTTATCATTGCCGGTCTTTTTTCATATGCCTTGATTTCTATTGCTTTCATGTATGTCAATGATCCTTACCTGTTAATTGTTTGTCGTTTCTTCCAAGGAATAGCATCTGCAATGATTTTGCCGGTTGTTCAAGCCTATGTGGGAGAAATGACCCCCAAAGGGCAGGAAGGTTTACAGATGGCATCATTTAACATCTCCATGTTTGCCAGCCTGAGTATTGGACCTATTTTAGGGGGATACATTCAGGATCAATGGGATCTTCAAGCAGCCTTTGTGGTTATGGGGATGCTTGCCTTTGCGAGCTTTCTGGCAGCGTTGGTGTTTTTGCCATCAACAAAAAATGAACAATATCGAAAAAAAAGAGAAGATAAGGTTCCATGGCGCTACTTAATCAAAAATCATGCAATTATTGGATTGTTTTCATATCGCTTTGCATATACGACCTGTATTGGCATTCTATGGGGTTTTTTGCCGGTTTATGCAGATGCAAGTTTTAATTTGAGCCATACAGAAATTGGCATTCTGATCATGCTTGGGGTCTTTATTAGTGGTCTGTTTCATGTGCCGATGGGATATCTAGCGGATCGCGTTGATCAAAATATCATGATTGTTCTTGGTGGTTCAATTGTTGCGATATCTATATTTTCAATGGAGCTGGCATATAATTTTTGGGGTCTGTTTGCCATTAATTGTTTGTTTGGTATTGGTGGGGGGATTTCGATGCCTGCTGTCACAGCAAGAGCGGTCATACAGGGCAAAAAAATGAATGTCATGGGTTCTGTCATGGCACTTCTTACCATGGGCCACAGCCTGGGTATGATGTGTGGCGCACTTCTTGCGGGAATCATTATGGAGTTTCATCGCCTTCAAACTTCTTTTTACATCGGTGGATGGATAATGATTGCATCCTTGATTATATTTTTTTGTGCGTTATTTTCAAAAAAATAACTCAAGAAGATTTTTTATCAATCTCAATGGAGGAATAAATTAACGTGTTTTTCAATATCCTGGAACGAATTTTTGGAAATAAAAACGATAGAGAAATAAAAAAAATTCAACCCCTTGTATATCATATTAATGAACTCGAACAGTCCATGAAGGATCTTGATGATGAATCCTTAGGACAGTTAACTTTTAAATTTAAAGAACGATTAAACAATGGCGAACCCCTTGATAGTATACTTCCGGAAGCTTTTGCAGCCGTTCGCGAAGCATCCCGACGAACCCTTGAAATGCGTCATTTTGATGTTCAATTGGTTGGCGGATATGTCCTGCATAATGGCAATATCGCTGAAATGAAAACAGGTGAAGGAAAAACACTTGTGGCAACACTGCCTGTCTACCTGAATGCATTAACCGAAAAAGGCGCTCATGTCGTAACAGTCAATGATTATCTGGCCAAACGTGATACCGAATGGATGGGAACAATTTATCATTTTATGAATTTAAGTGTGGGAACTATTGTTCAAGGTATGGACGAATTAGCAAGAAAAGAGGCTTATGCTGCTGATATCACCTATGGAACAAATAATGAATTTGGTTTCGATTACTTAAGAGATAATATGAAATTTGCTGTGCTAGAACTGGTTCAACGAGAATTACATTTTGCAATTGTTGATGAAGTTGACAGTATTCTAATTGATGAAGCACGAACGCCTTTAATTATTTCTGGTCCGGCAGAACAATCCACTCATTTATACAATAAAGTGAATGGCATTATTCCCAATTTAAAAAAAGAGGAAGATTATACAATTGATGAAAAAGCACGCAGTGCAGTTCTCACTGAAGATGGTGTGGCAAAGGCAGAAAATCTGCTTGATGTAGATAATCTATACGATCCCAAATATATTGAACTTCTTCATCATGTAAATCAAGCATTAAAAGCACATACATTGTTTAAACGTGATGTCGATTATGTGGTTAAAAGCGGTGGAGTTGTCATTGTTGATGAGTTCACCGGGCGACTCATGGATGGCAGGCGTTACAGTGATGGTCTTCATCAGGCACTTGAAGCCAAGGAAAATGTGAAAATTGAGAATGAAAATCAGACATTGGCATCCATTACATTTCAAAATTACTTTCGGATGTATGACAAACTTGCCGGCATGACAGGTACAGCAGATACAGAAGCAGCTGAATTTAAGAAAATCTATGATCTTGATGTATTGGTTATTCCCACCAATCAGGAAATGGTTCGTGAGGATTATCCAGATTCAATTTACAAAACCCAGGATGAAAAATATGAAGCTGCCATTCAAGAAATACAAAGGTTGAATAAAAAAGGACAACCGGTTCTGGTGGGTACGATCTCTATTGATGTTTCTGAAGACCTGAGCTCAAAACTCAGCAAAAGAGGTGTGAAGCATGAAGTTCTTAATGCCAAGAACCACAAAAAAGAAGCTGAAATTATTAGTAATGCAGGGCAAAAAGGTTCAGTAACAATCTCCACAAATATGGCAGGTCGTGGTACAGATATTGTTTTAGGTGAAGGTGTCAAAGAGTTAGGCGGATTGCATGTTTTGGGGACAGAACGTCATGAAAGCCGGCGTATTGATAATCAGCTTCGTGGTCGTTCAGGACGTCAGGGAGATCCGGGTTCCTCTCGTTTTTATTTGTCATTAGAAGATGATTTGATGCGAATTTTTGGTGGAGAACGTATTCAAGGTTTGATGAATCGTATTGGTATGGAAGAGGGAGAACCCATTGAACATCGCCTGATCTCTGGTGCCATTGAGCGAGCTCAGCGAAAAGTTGAAGGACATCACTTTGACATTCGTAAGCAATTAATTGAATACGATGATGTGATGAATAAGCAGCGTGAGGTTATTTATCGGCAACGACAGGAGGCTTTACGCGGTGAAAACTTGAAACCCGCCATTGTTGACATGATTCAAGGCATTATTGAAAGCATTGTCGATGACTTTGCCGATGATCGATTGATTCCCGAAGAATGGGACTGGCAGGCATTGAATGATGAATTTTACCAATTCTTTTCTTTCAGGGTGCATCCGGATAAAAATATGCTCAATGCCCTGACAACTGAAAATTTGTATGAATATCTTTACACAGAAGTCATGGCTTTTTACCAGAAAAAAGAGATGGAGCTTGATCCACGTGAATTTAGAAAAATCGAACAACTCGTTATGCTTCAGTCTGTTGATCGCTACTGGAAAGACCATTTACTTCAAATGGATCATCTCAAAGAAGGTATCGGTCTTCGCGGTTATGCACAGCAAAACCCATTAATTGTGTATAAAAAAGAAGGCTTTGAGATGTTTCAGGAGATGATATATCAAATTCAAAAATCAATTGTCAGTGTCTTGTTTCGTGTTGAAAGGATAACCTCAAGTGATTTGGAGCGACACGCTCAAAAGGAAAAGAAAAAGCTAACCTATTCATCAGGTAAAGAACCTGCTAAAAATGAGCCTGTGAAACGAACCAACAAAAAGGTTGGGCGTAATTCTCCCTGCCCCTGTGGCAGTGGAAAAAAGTTTAAGAAATGTTGCGGTGCAAAATCATGAATATAAAAGAACGTATCACAAGAAAACAATACGTATTACTGGCCTTACTCTTTTTTATTTTCATTATATTTGTAAGTCGTATTCAAGCAAAAATTCCAGTACATATTCATTTTCAGGGAATGCTGACAGATAAGAAAGGAACATTGATTCAAAAAGGCCAACATGTCATTGTTTTTTCAATTTGGGAACAACAGTCGCCATCCACTAATAATAAACCGCTTTGGAAAGAACGTCATCTCGTTACTGTTGAAAATGGGGTATATAGTGTGCTTTTAGGTTCACATATTCCATTTGCTGACCCTGATCAAGATCCATCAACCATTGATGGTCTTAACTTTGCAGTGCCATATTTTATGGATATACATTACAAAGATCGTTCATTAACAACCAATGGAAAACTCTTTCCCTTAACCACTGTTTGGACAGCTTTTCGCGCCAACACATCAGAAGGACGCCTTGTAACAAATGTAATACAAGATCATACCATACAGGCACAGGATGATATCGTTTTTGCTCAAAGTGGGATTCAAATAACGCTACCCAAAGCGTCAAACAATAAAGGACGACTCATTTCAATCAAAAAAGCAGATCCCCACAAAAAAGGAGTTTCCATAAATTGTCAGGCCAATGATCAAATAATTTCTCCGCAAACTGCTCATACTGAAAGTTGTCCAGTTACATTGACACAGGCTTATGAAGAACTGTCTTTAGTCAGTGATGGAAAGAGATGGTGGGGAATGGGTCAAAATCATATATCTTTCGATCAAATCGACCTGACCGATCGAGTTCAATCAAAAGATATAATTGATGGCAGCATTACACGAATGGATATTTCACCCAAAGCTGGCATTGCCTATGAACAACTTGCTTTGTCTCAATCCATTCAAGGTAGAGATCTTGTTGCCGGTTCGATCAAGTCATCACATATTCAATCTCAAAGTATTGCCAACATTCATATTGCAGAAAATGCATCAATCGCTTACTCAAAATTGGCCTTAAGTGGACACATTTGTTATACAGATTTGCAAGCTGAAAGCGTTGATTCAAAAATCATTAAAAATGAAAGTATTATTGATTCAGATATTGCTGAAGATGCCCAAATACAATATAAGAAGCTGAATCTCGTGCGTGCCATACAGCATAAAGATTTAAAGCCCGAAACTGTTGACTCTGACATTATCCAGAATAAAACGATCCGAGATATTGATATTTCAAATAATGCACGCATTCAATACAAAAAACTCAAATTGACAGATGCCATCCGAACCATCGATATTCAAGATCAAACCATTACGCCTTCAAAACTGAATCATATACATTCAATGGGTCATAAGAATCAGGCGCTATCATCTGATGGACGGGGTGGGTTTCAATGGAAACATATGAATGTTTTGGACCATGTCTATCACGTTGGCGCCGGAAGTATTTATGCAACCATCAATGATGCGCTTTCTGTGGCAAAAACCCATCAAGAACCTGTGTTGATCAAAGTGGGGCCAGGTGTTTACAATGAACAGATCGTGACCCGATTTAAATCGTGCATTGAAGGGGCAGGGCAGGGACTTACTGTGATTCGTTTTCATGGCGGAGAACAAGGGACATCAGCAAGTGCAACTGTTGTGGGATATAGTGATGTTGAATTACGAAATTTAACAATTATTAGTGATGCGTCAACTACCAGGCTGTCCAATGCGATCGGTTTGTATAATGTGTCATCTGTTAAACTCAAGCATGTAACAATCAAAGCCTTTGGTGGGACAGCATACAATTATGGCATTTACAACGATCGATGTTTACCTGTTATCAATCGTGTAAATGTGCGGGTTCGTTCAACAGTGACTGAAGAAAGCTGGAATTATGGGATATACAACGAATACGCTGATGCACAAATCGAAAATGTAAACATCCAGGCATGGGGGGGAGACAGAACCTTTGGTCTGGCCAACAAAAGTTCATTTCCTGTCATATTTCATACGCATGTTACAGCCAGTGCGGGTGTCATGAAAAATCGTGGCATATGGAATGAATCATCTTCTCCAAAAATTATTTATTCGGAAGTGATTGTTTCAGGTGTCTGTCATGATAATTATGGAATTGAAAACTATAACAATTCGTCCCCTATCATCAAAGATTCTATGATAAAAGCAGTTGGCTTGACAAGCTATGGCGTTTATCAATGGGGAAGTTCACTTGATGTGATTCGAATTTATTCATCAAGCCTGTCTGGTGAAACCAATAGTATATATGGCAGTAAAGCTCAGTTTTTGATCAGTCATTCTCAACTTGAAGGTCGTATTCGTGCGACTGTTCGTTGTGTATCATCATTTGATCAAGATTTTTTTCCCCTTGATCAAACGTGTTTACCATCACAATAACATACCTGATTTTTTACAATTAGTTGTCGTGGCATACTTTTTGCTATAACAATCTATTATTATTGACAAAGTTATAAAATAGAGGATAACACGCATGGAAAACAATAATGATACGCCACATATTCTTCTTGTAGAAGATAGTGCGATGATCAGAAAATACTTTCACAAGATCCTGGCCCCATTGCACATGAATATTTTGGAAGCGTCTGATGGCCTGATAGCGCTGCATTTGATAGAGGAGAATAATTTTGATCTAATCATAACCGATATTGATATGCCAAATTTAGATGGCATTGAATTGTGTCAACAATTAAAAAAGAAACCTGAGACACGATCTCTTCCGATCATTATGGTCAGTTCTCTGGATTCAGATGAAGATGTGGATCGTGGATTTCAAGCTGGAGCCTCTGTTTATCTATCAAAAACAGACGTTCAAGATCGTCTGTGCCTTTCTGTGGAAGAAGTGTTATCGAAAACAAACCAGCGAAAAAAACAAACTATTTTAGTGGTTGATGATTCCCATATCATTCGTACAATTGTTGAAAATGGATTGTGTCAGGCGGGATTTCAAGTAGTCACTGCTGTTGATGGAAAAGATGCCCTAAGAATTATTCAAGAAAAAACGCCGGATTTAATATTAAGCGATATTGCCATGCCAGTTATGGATGGCTTTGCACTGTGTCGTGAAGTTCAATCCAACGAAACATTAAAGCTGTCCCCTTTTGTGGTGATGAGTACCAACAGTGAAAGGGGACATATGAAACGAATGCTTGAAATTGGGGCAGCGGCTTATATTGTTAAACCCTTTAATATCGATCAACTTGTTTTTCTCATTGAAAAAATACTTTCCGATCATTTCATGTTGTTGCTTAAAGAAAAGGAGCGTCTTGATCTTGAACGAAGCGCCATGCTATCTAGTATTACAAGTTTAAGCACAGCCCTGGAGGCACGCGATGCTTACACAAGAGGACATTCCGAAGCAGTTGCTCGCATTATTACTGGCATGATCAAACGAACTGGAGCGAATGATCAGGAAATAGAAAGCGTTATCATTGGCGGACAGTTACATGACATTGGAAAAATTGGTGTGCGTGACACTGTTCTGCTGAAACCTGGGAAGTTGACTGATGAAGAGTATTACCAGATAAAACAACATCCAACCATTGGTCGTGACATTTTAAAATCCATTCCCAGCCTTTCAAATGTTTTGGATATTGTTTATCATCATCATGAACGATTTGATGGCAAGGGCTACCCTGAAAACCTCAAAGGAAAAAATATTCCTCTTTGGGCCAGAATTACTGCAGTGGCAGATACTTACCATGCATTGACAAGTGATCGACCCTACCGACAGGGTATGCCCAAAGAAAAGGCTTTTCAAATTCTTAATGATATTCAGGGGTCTCAGCTTTGTCCGGATTGTGTTGCGTTATTTTTTGAATGGTACACTCAAGATTCAAATTTTGGGTTATAATAAATGATCGCCTTTGTTCCTGGCTGATATAGGCCGATAA
>Ga0272440_1001788_pt1 | contig 17245 bp, 10 predicted proteins | sample SSMMMBAug17_FD_192440 | JGI IMG/M metagenome (GOLD analysis project Ga0272440, IMG submission 192440) | Marine sediment archaeal communities from Little Sippewissett salt marsh, Falmouth, MA, United States - SSM-MMB-Aug17 | ecosystem: Environmental > Aquatic > Marine > Wetlands > Sediment ... | reverse complement strand
GTGCTCCAATAATTCATATAATCTTAACCCAGGGCGTTGCCCTGCGTTACCCTGGTTTGCCCTGGGTTGGTATGTAATGCCCTTTGGTGCAAAAAATATGCTTCTTGAAAATTCTAGTATAATAAGAAATAAAATCACTACATGTTATGGACTAACAAATATTATATATTGATACAGGTGTGGATTAAAATTAGTTAATATGGATCTACCAAATTATAATAAACTTAATGACACACTCTATTAATGTATTTATTTATAATAGAATTGATTGAAAAAGTAGAAAAAAATATTGACAAATAAAAATATTTATTATACTCAATTAATAAAATTAACAACATTCAGATATTTTTATAAATTACAAAAAATTTAATTAATCGAAGACAATTAAAGATTCATATTATAAAATTTTATGGATAGCAAAAATAATTGCATAGAGGCAACAAAAATTCTTATAAAATCTTTGTACAATTTACAAGTTAAATTTTAATTAAAATTATAAATAGATAGGATGAAAATTGTCTGATTTAGATGACATATATCATTCATTTTCATTTGATTTTAGAATTAATGAAGTGCCATTGGAGGAATTAATTCTTCACTATGAACGAGTTAATTTTTTATATCCTGAAAAGAAAAAACGCATTCAACATGTCTTACCTATAATTGTGCAAAATTGGAAAAAAGCATTACAAGCCAAAGATCAATTATTATGGGTAGCCTCAAGCCATCGAAATAATTTTCAAAAAATGGCTACAATTTCTTTATGGCGGTCAACAAAAAATTGCTGGTTAGCACAGCATTTAACATCTAATGCTGGTCCATCTTATGTTCGTAATATTTTGATTGGGACGCAATTACATGCTATAGAAAATAAATATCGTGCTGGTCAAAATTGGTTTCAACCTAAAAATAAATATGCAAACAAGATTTTTGGAAGTATTGAATCATCAATTGGAAGTCCTTACGCCAAAGTATCATCATACAATTATTATTATTTGCATCCTGACATAAATAAAATTACTGATTCTTCGATTAGTATCGTTCAATGTAGAAATAATTATTATCAAAAAACATTGCTTCAATTTTTATTAGATACAATGGGAAATGTTTTTATAGAAACTGAGGAATGGGACCAAGATGATATTGAATTGGAGCAAATAAATGATTTGTATAGTAAATTTGATTTGTTTAGATATCGATCCATATGGATGGCATTCAACAAAACATATGGTGATGAGCCGGTTGGTGTTCTTACCGCTTACCGCGGGCCATTAGGTTTTAATTTCAGTTTACTAGAAAATAGAATGGAATTGATTTTAAATTCAAATTTAAAAAATGAAAAAAGATTTGCAATTTTTTCTCAACTCATAAATAAGGCATTATCTGCTTATGAAACACACTATCCATTAAAAGTAATTCCTCTTGTTATACATTCCAATATAGAAAGAAATATTGAATCATCAAATTTAGAATACATCAGAACCTATAATAAAAGCAGTTGGATTAATAAAGGTTTTGAACCCTGGTGTAGACATGTTGCGCATTTTTTTGAAATAATAGAAAATAATTTTAAAAAAGAACAAAATGTTAGTAAGGAGTAAATTCCGTGTTTAAAAATTTAAATGAGTGCATTACAGAATTATGTACTCAAAAAGATTGGACAAAGAATAACATAAAAGACAATATTTTTGAATTAATTAGATCAAAAAACGTAACAGTTAAATTGATACATAATATTCCCTTTATGTTAGTCTACCATATTGATTTAAAGAAATTGATGAATTCTAAGGTAAAAGAATGCCTTTTGTTTATTGTTGGCCATTTACCTTTATCCGAACATGCTAAACAATTAGATTATTTAAATACCATTCAAACTTTGCTCATTCATGAATCACTCGTTATGTCAAATCACCTTTTATTTTTTGTAAAAACACCTGAAAAAATTCAAAAAGACTATAAATTGTGTTTTAAAAATTTTATTTTTAATAATGTTGAAAAACTAAAAGATGTATTACAATCGGGAACCAATACAAAAATTATTAACCTGCTATCTGAATGTCAGCCTCAAATGGTATTTTCACCTTTTAAATATTTAGGCCCTTGTCCTCCTGAACTATTTGTAGGTCGTGAGGATTTGATTACATACATTATTGATGGAAATGACCATGGTTATGCAATTACTGGAGGTCGCAGAGTTGGTAAGACATCGTTATTACTACGAATTATGTATGAAATTGCAAATGGAAGAAAATGTTTATCATTTAATAAAGAAAAAAATGGATATGAAAAAAAATCATTAGATTGTTGCTATGTGGATTGTATAAATTTGTATTCACTTCAAGATATTTATAATGAAATTTGTAGAAAAATGAACCCCAAACTTATTTATACAGAAAAAAATAAAGCACTTAACATCAGAAAGATTGTTCAGAGAACCAGTGCATTAAAGAATAAAAAGTTATTGCTTATGTTTGATGAAATGGATGATTTTATGGAAATGGCCTCAGAAAGAGATAATGATGCGCTAATCTTTGCGCAAGAATTACAATCCATTGCAAATCAAGGTTTGATAAAGTTTGTTATCAGTGGTTTTAGAAAAGTATCAAATCTTATTAAAGATTCAAAACATCCTTTTTATAATCTTTGCAAAGGATTATATGTCAATGTTTTAAAAAAGGACGACATAACAAAAATGTTAGGTATGTCAATTATACGAAAAAATTTTAATATTGAACATGAAAATATTTCTGACGTAGCTGATATGATTTTCAAAGTCTCTGGTGGATATCCAAGTGTTGTACAATTTATTGCAGATCAACTGGTTAAAAAAAAGCATAATGAAATGATAACTCCTGACACGATTCAAAAAATAATGGATAGTAAAGAGACTAAGGATTTTGTACTTGAAACAGTTATAATGAATACAAATCAATTTGAAAGATTAATTTGTATTATCGCTGCAAAAGAATTGTCAAATATAACAATAGATACTGTTAAGAAATCATTGGATGATAATGGAGTTAAGGCTAAAAATAAAGAATTTGATATAGAGAAGGAAGTTTATAGTTCTTTACAAAATTTATGTAATAATTGTATTTTGTATGACTATGGAGAGAAATATAGTTTTTTATACCCTTTGATTCCTTCAATTATACGAAAAAATTTAATCAATAGTATTCCAGGTTTAAAAAATGATATATATATTCAAATGATGATGTAAAATAAATATATTAATTGCTTTTTATAAATCTACTTGTATGTAATAAAGAAATAAAAAATTTAGTATAATTTAAGGTGACAGATGCTTAAAAAAATAAAAAAAAGTTTAATATTTAAACCAGTAAAAAAGCTTAATGAAACTCCTCCAAGTGCTACAGAATATAATAATTTGTCTAAACTTATCACCCTTATTAAAAATAATACGAATGTTTTTATTATAGGACAAAATGGAACAGGAAAAACTTTTTTAATTAACCAGGCAATAAAAAATATAAAGGACAGAAAATGTTATTATTTTGATATTAATCAATTAATTGTATCTGGCGGTCGATTAAAGTTTTATCAAAAAATTGTTCAAGACCTTATTGGTAAATCAATTCCATATGATAAAATAGAAATATATATTTTAGAGGAGTTCTTTAATGATTTAATCAAAGAGATTAATTCTCCAGTTGTATTATTCTTTGATCATTTTCGTGTTTTCAATGATGAATTTTATCAACATTTTTTTAATACTTGTCGTAAAATTGACAGTGTAACCTATTCTAATACTGTATTTTCAAATGACTCTAAGAAGCCTGAAACAAAAAGCAAATACCAAAATATTGTTATGGTTTTTTCTGGTTCCTTAGTTATTAGCGACAAATCTGATTTATCAAAATCACCCTTATGGAATATAACTGAAAAAATTTTTGTAAGGCCGCATTCAAGATTAGAAGCGAATCTGAATAATTATAGGCGTCTCACTGACTTATTGAAATCACCTCCTGAAACAAAACTATTGGACATTATTTATAATTTAACATCTGGTCATAAATTTTTATCCAAAACATTGATACAAATAATTATCGCTTATGATATGATAAATAAATCAGAAGATGAAATTTTAGATAAATACATTCATCATATATGGAGTGTTATTAATACAAAAAAAGAATTACTAGACACAGGTAATAAAAAAATTTGGTTTCATTTTCACAATATCATTGAATATTTTGAAACCAATGCCAGTATTTTAATGGCTGCGTTAAATTTAAATCAGAATCGTCAAATATACTCGGAATCTCCTTTTGAAATGGACCAAATAACAATTACAGGTATTATAGATAAAAAAGATGATGGCGAATACTTTTTTTCAAATGATATTTATCGCTTATTAATGGCTATTCTATTTGATAATTATCGTGCGGGTGACTACTGTTTATTTCATACTGAAGATGATCTTGTTTGGAAACGAACAAAAGAAATATATCAATCGTTACATGACAGTATTATAAGAAGAAAATACACCCGCATGATAACAACTAAAAGTCAAACATCTGCATACATCGCTAATAATATTATTCAACGCCTTAAAAAGAATAAAGATATTAAAGAATTAACAAAAGAAATTTCGGAAATATTAACTCTTATGTACGATATTTCTGAATGGGCTATATATATATTTCAGGATATAGATAGTGATCAAATAAAATTGGATGAAAATTTTTCTCAGTTGGGTAATCGCATTCAAATTTCAGAACCTGTAAAAAGATTTTTTTATAAAATTGTAATAGAAAAAAAACAATTAAATGACTGGACAGGAACCTGGCAGGGTATTCCAATAATTATTGGAAATACCTTTAAGCGGTTATTTGTTTATAGATTACAACCAGGTAAGAGGGGGTGGGGAAGAATAATTCCAACATTTATTAAAGATGCAATGAATCTATATCATAATCTAATTGAGCAAAAACAGATTAAGGATGAATTTGGAAAATTACATAAAACTTTACAAGAAAAAGAAGATGAATTTGGGAAATTAAGTAAAATTTTAAAAGAATATGACTCCATGACAATTCAAGCCAGTGATACTTATAAAAATACAGAACAGCAGTATTGGAGACTGAGTAAACAATTTTTGTTTTCAATAAAAATTAAAGACTTTATTTTTTATGAAATACTGTATGGCAATAAAGTACGCTTGACACATTCAAAAGAAGACAAATTATCATCATATGATAAACTTCAAGATTTAGATCAATTTAATCATCTAAAAGATTTTCAAAATATTTTCCAGTATAAACAAAATGGCCAAATCAATGAAAAATTATATTATGGTAAACAATTAACAGGATGTACAATGTCCATTCCTGGCAATATGATGATTATCGAAACGAACTTAACTGAAGATAAATATAAAATAATAAAGAAAAATTTTTTTAGATATATAAGGCTGATATATTTTGCCCTTGAGCAGAATATTCATTTATATCAAACATCAAAAAGGTTAATTGCGGCACAAAATGTACTCAATGTTAGTCAAAATTTGATATTTATTGTCTCAAAAGATAATGAAATTGTTTTTGTTAATCAAAAATTATCTCATTTACTTAATATCAATAATGAAGACCTAAAAGATTTAAATACACTTAACTCTTTACAATCTATTTATAAACAAGATACCATTAAAATGGTTTTAGAAAAAAAACAAATTATATTTGAAGAAATTAAATTCAATGTGAATAAAAAAGAAAAAATAACAAATGCCACATATATTCCATTAATCAAAAATAATAATGTATTTGCTGTTTCAATTATTATGCAAGAAGTAACATATAGAAATAAATTATTGATAGCTAATCAAAATATGCTGAAAGCAAAAACGACAAAAGAAGTAGAACAAATCCTCTTAAACCAGTTTAGTAGTTTGGGCTTTACTATTGTTATTCAATACAAAAAACAACATGACAGTGACAATAAATATATTAGCGAAGCAGTAGTTGGAATCAATACTAAAAAACAATATGAATATCAAATTGAATTTACAAACAATATTGGAATTAATGTTTGGTACAGAAAAGGTTTTCCCATAAATGATAATAAACATCTGTGGATTAATCGATTAAATCAATCCTCTGAATTTAAATTAAAAGAAGATCAATATTGGCCTTCATATGATAAAAAAAAGACCAATCGACCAAATTTTTGGATAACTTTTCCAATCCGAAATTTCAAAAATGATGTTGTTAAATTCTATTCAATGGGGTGGATAACTGATGACGAGTGGGATAATGAATATGTTAATGATGGTAAATTAACCTTATTGAATTCATTCGCAATTACAGCCTCTCAAATTATTGAAAATATTAAACCAAAAGAATACTTAGAAAAATTTCAAGGAATGATTTCACATGGCTTAAAAGAACCTTTTTACGTGGCACTCCAATATCTTGAACCACTTCCAAAAATGAAGTACGAAGAACAATTAGAAATGACAGATATTGTTTGTGCTAACATAGAAATGGGACTTACAGGCTTACAAAGCTTATTAACTTTAAGACGCGGAAAGTCACTTGAAAAAGAAATAATTGAATTAAATGACATTTTACAAAAACAAACAAGATTGTTTGAGGCATATGCAAGAAAAAAATCAAATATTAACTTCACAATTAATTATTCTCATACTCCAATTTATTTCTTGATAAACAAAGTAATGCTTATTCAAGTATTAAATAATTTAATTGGAAATAGTATTAACTATATAAAAAGAGCACAATTGAAACGTGAAAAAAAAATTCAAGTTGAATTAAAAAAGACATCAGATGAAATCGTTTTTTATATATCAGACAATGGAAAGGGCTTACCTAAAGATGTCAAAGATTATTTAAAACAAGACGTTTCAATTGGGCACCAAATATGCATTAAACAATTTGGAATTAAGTTTAGCAGGGAAATTGCTCATTTACTTGGTGGTCGATTAGAACTAATAGATCTGCCATTATTGGGCCAAGGAACTTCTTATCAACTCATTTTTCCATGTAAAGAAGGGAATCATAATGACACATAAAAAGTATACCATTATTCATTTAGACGACAACCCAGATATTACAGACCGCATGGATCTTTTTTTAGATGACAGTAATGAGATCAAATATGAATATATTCATAATATAGAGGATGCATTTAAAAGACTATCTCAAGGATTACCACATCTTATGTTGGTAGATTTAATGCTTGAAGATGATATCAACGCTGATCCTGGTATAAACTTTATTAAGCAAGCCAAAAAAGAATATCCCAAATTAAATATTATGGTTTTATCAAATCGCGGTGACATGAGTATCAGGAATGAATTAAAGGAATATGTTATCGATTATGAAGAGAAAATATTCAGGCCTTCTGTGTATATGGAAAAGATATTAACTATTTTAAATCAATTGGATACTAATCATGAATAATTACAAGGATCAAAATAAAAATGCGCAGCGTTTGAATCTGTTATATCAGGAGAGAATTGCCTGTTTGACTGAGATGATGGATGAAATAAAAGAACAACCACAGTATGATCTTTCAAAAGTGTTCTCTATTGTTTATAAATGCTTGAATGAAATGGAGCTTCACTTAAATGGGGGTGGAATTATTGGTATTAATAACGAACGACTGGCTTTTCTTTGTTATCAAGATATCGATAAGCTAGAAAATTATTGGGAAGGTTTGATTCAAGATCAAAAGCAACAAATAATTAATGAGATTGTCCAGGCTTCTAAAGATGTGCATTATTGGAACTACGAACAAAAAGCATTACCTCTCATAAAAGATAAACCAGAAAAAATTGCGATTGCTATTTCGTTTCTGTGTAAACATATTGATGATGAGAATCTGTATTTGTTTGTATATCGTAATAAATTAAAAAAACCGCTAATGAGTGATGAAATCCAATTAATAAAAATTGTTTCCAGGATATTAGGCTGGCACTTAAATTATGAGTTTACCTATCAGGTACTGCTTTATCAAATTGAAAAGCGTTTTCGTAATTTTATTGACCAATAAAACAAAGATATTAATTTGAAAAAGTGTTTTTTTAAATAAAATGGCCATTAAATAACTAATATTTTTGATAAATAGGGATACCATATCTAATGTATTCATGTAATGATGAAAATGTATCAATGAACCGCTCTCTTCCCTTGTTCAAACAAAGAATTGAACATTTATCGACTTATGATATTGGTAATTATGATAAGAATTTCTCATCTGAATTGGTTTCAAATGAGAAAAATCAGACTAAAGATATATCTATTCGGAATGCATTAAATAGATTGATTGCATTATATAAGAAAACAGGTTTTTTATATCCAGAAAAAAATGAACGTATTTCTCCTTATATGGAATTAATTTTAAATAATTGGCAAGCCGCTTTAAAGCTGGATGATCAATTATTAAATATTATACAATTTAAAGGAAAAAATCCATTAAAAGAGCAGCTAACAACTATTTCTTTTTGGCGGACAACGTTCAATAGTTGGATTGCCCAACATCTGGCTTCAACTGGTTTTCCAGTTGGCGTTTGCGCAATGATGTTAAGAGCACAAGCAGAGGTTAATATTGAAAAATACCGATATAAATCATTTCAAAACTGGTTCAGCAAAAGTAATAAGTATGCAAATCTCATATTTGGTACGCTGGTTAAAACCATTGGAAAAGAATATTCATCTGTCAGATTATATCATTATGTTGGTGTCGAAAAATTGAATAAAAAACATTCTCAAATAATCAAAATAGTTTCCTATCAAAAGGATATGCAATATCCATTATATCTTTTTTATTGTCAGATTAGGGGAACTAATGATGCAGATGCAGAAGAAATGAATGATCCAGATAATATTGAACTAGACCAATTAGACCAACTCTATCAAAAAGTTGGTTTGAGACGAAAAAGATATATTTGGCTCGCATATCATAAAAATAATGAATTACCAGTAGGTGCTGCAATAGCTTATCGTGGTCCATTTGGATTAAACTTTAGCTTGATTGAGAATAGATGTGATTTATTGGTTGACCCATCCCTTTCATCTGACTTAAAAGAAATTGTTTGTCATAACTTACTTTCAGAAGCTAGTAAAGCATATTTTGACTCTAATCTAAAAATTGACTTCCCTATTTCTTTCTATCCTGTTGTAACTGATGACATCAGTTCAAAAATTTTAACAGCATCAGGGTCTAAATTATTAAGAGAATATAATAAAAGTATTTGGATGCAACAGGCATTTGAAGGATGGTATAATCATATTCAAAGAACATACGATTTTTTTTTAAGAAAACGTATACAGAAAGACCATTGAAATAATGAAAAATCAAGTTTTATCTTCTAAATATATAATGGAATCTGACAATGAAAATAATCGGCTAAAAAATAAAATCAACCCAGGTGAATATATTAATTTATATATGAATCAATTTATCAGTCCACATACAAAAATTTTGGATGTTGGATGCGGTCCTGCTGTCATTGACGAATATATTGCTCAAAAATATCCTACTACACAAATCACAGGATTGGATATTAGTTCAAATCGATTGATACAGACCAGAGAAATGATTCAAAATCTGCCCAACTTATTATTAGTGTCAGCAAATGTTTATCAACTTCCATTTAATAAAAATACATATGATGTTATTTTTTCTAGATTGTTGTTTGAATATTTAAAATATCCAACTCTTGCATTAGAGGAAATTAAACGTGTTTGCAAACCCGGTGGATGTGTTATTATTCAAGATATTGATGGTCAATTCTTTTCACTTTATCCAGAAGATAATGAATTGATATCAAAAATGGATCAAATTTTTCAAGAGTTAAAAGAACACTCTGGATTTGATCCTTTTGTTGGTAGAAAATTATATCATCTATTTCACACTCATGGTTTTAATAATATTCAAGTTCAAATAGAACCTTATCATCTAATAGCAGGTAAAATAAATTCAAAAAACGATTTGTACTGGCAAGAAAAATTATTATCAGTTTTGCCACAATTATCAAAACATACAAAAAAGGATACAATAGAACTAAAAAAGGATATTGCATTGTATTTAGACTATTTAAGAAGAGAAGATACAATGAGCTTCTCAAACCTGTTTACAGTATATGGAATAAAATAATGTCTTCACAAAAAAATATCCCTGAAAAAATTCAAAGAATACTTGAACAATATGAAGATATTAATGAGGCTCCTCTTTATAGTTCAAGTGGGTTAAATGTTTATCTGGATTTAATTAAAGTAAAATATGATTTTATTGATATTCATGCATTATTAGCCCATGCAAATATGAAAATGGAAGAAATTAAAGACCCTGGCCATTGGTTTAACCAATATCAAATCAACAGTTTTATGGATTATCTCATAAGAAGAACAGGTAATGCAGAAATTGGTCGTGAAGCTGGCCGGTTTACTTGTGCTCCTGAAGCATTGGGCATGCTGAGACCATATTATCTGGCATTTGCTACCCCATTGTTTGCCTTTAAAAAATTAAATAAATTGGCCGCTGATGTTTCTTTATCGTCTGAATATCAATCGAATATCCTTTCTTCAAATAAAATTGAGATTATTGTTACACCATATGATGATCGAATAAAAGAAGAACAATTTCAGTGCGATAATCGAAAAGGTTACTTTGAGGGGATCTTTCAATTATTTGATTTACCCCTTCCAAAGATAGATCATGATGAGTGTATGTTTGATAAAAAAAACAAGGCTAAGAGGTGTCGTTATATTTTATCATGGGAAACTGTCAACTCAGAACGATACAAAAGAAATCAAAACATTGCCCTTTTAATAAGTTTTATAATTATAGGTGCTTCACTCTTTGTTCTGTCTTTTTCAAAAATAATCAAGCTGTTTATTTTAATGTCATTTATACATATTGTTATAAAATTATTTATTGATTATACAGAAAACAAAGAACTGAGACAAATCCTTTCAAGACAGTCTCTCGATGAAACTAATCCTTATTCTGAATTATTTGAGCAAATACAAAAAAACTATCAAGCAATAGAAATGTTTAGACAACTATCAATGGGGCTAAGCAAATCACACCTTTTGAAAGAATCCTTACAAGTAGTCATCAATGTATTAAGAGATAAATACGATAGATGCGCTATATTATTGGCTAATGCAGATAAAAGTAAATTAATATATGAATGTGGCTTTGGATATACAGACGAACATTTAAAATTATGGGAAAGTACTGGATGGTTCCATATTCTTAAAGAGTCAACAGGCACATTTATTCGCTCATTTCGTGAAAACAGATCATTTTTAATTAATAATATTGATGAGGTGATTAATGACTTTTCTTTAAGAAGCGCTGAATTTGCAAAAAAAATGCATGTTAAATCATTGGTATGCTGCCCCATTTATTATAATGAACAACCACTTGGTGTTCTTGCAGTAGATAATCACGAAAATAAGAGGGAATTAATACAAAGTGATACAAACTTATTAATGGGAATAGCCAATCAAATTGCCATTCGTATTCAATATCATAAGATGGCAGTCAAAGAAAAATCTGCAGCAATGGTGGATATGGCATTGCAAGCAGTTCATAATATTCGTAATCCTTCAAACGCCATTGATACGAATTTAAATTTTATAAACAAATTCTGTGAAGTTAGTGAAAAAGTAAATAATAAATTAATTGATATCAAATATCAAAACTCCCGAATACTTGAACTTGCAAAAAATTTCTTGAGTTATACAAAACCACTTGAATTAAGAAAAGAAAAATTTTTAATTAATCAATTTATTCAAAAGATAACAGGTTATTTAGATAAAGATCAACTTATTATAAAAATTGAACCATCCAACCCATCTATTGAGGCTGATACTTCTCAATTAAAGTGGGTTTTTGAAGAATTGATTGAAAATACTAAAAAATATGGAGATTTTCCAATTGAAATTACAATAAAAATCCCAAAATCTATAGAAGCACAAAAATCTATTTTACAAATTAATTATAAAGATAATGGGAAAGGAATTCCTGATGATTACAGAGATTCTATATTTGAAGTTTTCTTTTCTGGAAATAAACAAGGATCAGGATTGGGATTATCAAATATTCAAAAAATAATCGAAGAACATGGAGGAACCATATCTCTTTCAAGTAAAAAAATATCAGGTACTTGTTTTATTATACAATTACCCATAGTACAGGAGTAAAAAAAATGAACAATGAAAAAATTTTAATTGTTGATGATGATAAAGATGTGCTGAAAGCCACTACTGATTATATTAAGGAAGAAGGTTATCATATAGATTCTTTTGAAACAATTGATGACGCATTAGATGCCTTACATACCAATCAATATGCTGTTGCGATTATAGATATGGATTTTCCCAAAGAGCCTGAAGGTGGTATTAGAATTACTAATTATATCAAAGAGAATAATATTAATACTTTGCCAATTATATTTACAGGTAAGGGAAGTTTAGATAATTTGAAAAAGGTTTTTAAAGATATTTATGATTATGTTGAGAAAGGGGAGGGTGCTATTAATGAATTGATGAATAAATTGGATTTTTGTTTCAAAAGTGCAATTAGTATACAACACTCAACACCTAAATTAAAAAAATCAGAATTTGATAGTGATCAACATAAATCAGTCTATAATGAAAAAATTTTATTTGTAGTTGATGATGACTATATGCAGAAATACATTACAGATGAAGGTTATAATATTGATTCCTTTGAAATAATCGATAAGGCATTAGCAGCATTACAAAAAAATCAATATGCTGTTGCGGTTATTGATATGAATTTTTCAAAAGACCCTGAAGGTGGTACTATAATTGTTAATTATATCAAAGAGAAAAAGATTAATACATTGCTCATCATTATTATTGAAAAAGGGTGTTTTTATAGCTTTAAAAAAGAATTAAAAGATATTTATGATTATGTTGAAAAAGGTGAAGAGACGATTTATCATTTATCTATAAAGTTAAGAAATGCATTAAAATATATAAAGAGTGCAAAAGAAAAAGTCGAATATGATTCAAAATATAAAAAGAGTGAAAAAGAAAAAGTTGAATATGATTCAGCTAATGATAAAAAAGCCCCGATCTATCAATCTGCCCACACGTTTGAAAAATGCTATAATATTCCAACTCGAAATATTTGTTATCGTATCAGAAAAAAAGTTCCATTGCGTTTTAAAGAAGCACATGACTTGACTGATATGATTGATTTATCCATAGATCTTTGGTCAAATCAATTCTCTATGGAATTATGTGACCCAAGAACAAAAAATAAAAAAACTGATAAACAATGGATTGATTCATTTGAATGGAAATCATTTAAAAAAGACATTAAATTATTCATCGAGCATTATTTTATTATGAATATTAATGATCTGTTTGACCATTATACGAATGAAACATTTCGCACAAACAATTCTATTGTTACGCTTTCCGATCTTTATGATAAAGAGTTTCAGTGGGAGCAATATATCTCCTTTTCATTTGAAGGCGATGAATCTATTGAAATAATGGGGATTCGTCCTTTTTTTCGCGCAATTTTGATAAATATGATTGCAAATGCTGTAGAAGCAATGAATTTTTATGATATTTTTAAAAATAATAAAAAAGCATTAATTAGAATTAGTTGTAATCAGTCTGAAGAAACAACTATCACACTTCGCAGCACAGGTAAAGCTATAGATGAGGAAAGAGTTAAGATTTATAATGATGTTATTTTTAGATTGGCAAAAGATGGAAAACTTAAGTTGAGTGATAGTAAGCTTGAAGAGGATATCAAAGATAAAATATTTACTAGCAAACCAGGGATTGGTTCAGGTTATGCTTTAATTCATGCTGCTCATTATTTTGCACGGATTGAAAAAACTGTTAATGACTTAACCACCCATCGGGGAAGCATGGAGGTAAAAAGAACATATAATGAAACAGTATTTACAATAAAATTACCTTTTGGTAAAAATACTACCAATTTATTTAAAAATAAAAATGATTATTACAATAAAACAGAAAAAACTATTTTTAGATGGCAGAGACAGGAATCATACAATAATGACGCATATGACGAATATGAAAAATATGAAAAATATAAAAAGGAAGAATTTAAAAATGGTTTTGATATTAAATATAAACTTTCAAAATTTACAATTAAATCCGAAGATTTAAAAGAAAAACCTGATGATAACACTAAAGAAATATTAATTATCGAAGATTCACGTCCAGATCGATTTAGAATGCGTATGTTAATTGAAAATTTGTACATACGATATCGACGTTTTGCATGGGATGCAGAAAAAAAATTAGTGCTATCAGTAGATTCCATTAAGGAGTTAATGAAAATAACTAAACCTAATATATTGATTCTTGATCTAGCGTGGACGCCAAATGATGAAAAATTAATGCATGATATGTTATTTCAAACAAATGATGAAATTAAAAAAGACTTAGAAAAAAATAATTCCCTGATTCATTCATTTCAATTATTAAATACTATAAAAGTGAACTCAGATTCCTATAAATATCTTGATATAATCATTATTATGAGCCAGTTTGTTCCACCAATAGCGGATGGTATTAAAATATATATTGAAGAGACATACTTAAAAGAAATTAAAAAAAATATTAATAATAATTTTCAGTACGAAATTCTTCATAAATGGCGCGATGAAGAAAAATTCAGAGAACTGCTGATTAACTTTCAGAGGAGATAATAATGACTAATTTTAAAAACTTAAATACAATATTAAGCATTGAGGGCTACCACTTATTTATTATTCATGAACCTTATAATTTTCACAATATTAAAGAAAGAGTCGAGGAAGAATTTCCTATAGAAAGTTTGCATAATATCCTTATAAATAACGTTTCTTATGGAAAAAAAAAATGGTATTTATCGAGTCATAAAGGAACTACTAAATACCTAACTATTGAAGATATGAAAAAACTGAAAGAAAAGCTGTTACACATACAGAAACAGATTATTATAGATCAATTCGATTCCATAATTATTTTGTACTATCTGGAACATTTTGCACTATCACTAAACGAAGATTTTTTTCCAAATGAATTAATGCAAAATGACAGTTGGAAAGTACACTATATACCCGGTGAAGTAAATATAAATCCAATTAATATTCAATCTAAAAAAGAAGACCGATTATTTAAAGTCTTTTCATATTGTTTATATAATACAGGTCATTATAAACAGATTGATCAAAAAAATTACATAAAAGAAAAAAGGGTTTATAAATTAACATTACAGAAATATGATAATCTGGTGAATCAATATGATGTCATCAAGTATGATTCTATTAAAAGAATCGAAAAAGAGAAGGCCAATACTGAAAATATTAAGTCAAATCTATTTCATAATATGACAAATATAATCAGAAATACTTTTTTCTTACAAGGTGAATATACAGGCGCACTTTGTTCCTGTAGAGATACTTATGATTTTGAAACTCTTAAGAATATATTATTGACAACTAATGATTATAATAAGACAAATGCAATGTTTTCATCACTTTTTAATTGTCTTGACAAACTATATAGTCAAAAAGAAAGATCGGAGTCCTATTCACCTTTTGAGCAATACATCAAGAAAATTATTTATGTTGTTTTAGAAATAACTTCTATTAAAAGTAAATTTGAACCAGCTGACAATAAAGAAATATCAAAAATTGAGTGGGAACATTTTTTTGAAGATTCATTTAAATTAGATGAATGTGTTTTCGAACTTATTGATATTATACCTGATTTTAATAATATTGATATATATACAATGATTTATGGAGTAAATGTTTTAATCGAAAACAAAACTATTTTTTGCTTGGTATCCCATGCTAAAGAGGAACCTTTTTGGCGAGAAATATTTAATAGGGATGCTATAAAAGTTGGAAAAAAATATCAGTTTCAAGATGTATATTTTGATAACTTTCTATCACATTTTTTTGATGCTTTGAGTGATTTGTTAATAGATGATAGAACCATTTATGCAAGTGATATAAATAGCAAAATAAAGCAGAAATACAGAGATGAAGCAATGAAAATGGAAACACTCAAGTTCAACAAAAAAAAATATATCAATCCTGCTTCTATTATGCGAAATACACAAAAACTTATGGAGTTAACCGAAGATCATTTCAGATTGGCGCATGGTGATGCTAATTTAGAGAATATTTTATTTTTCAAAAAAGATGAAGAAAATCAACAGAAATTGAATTATCATCCTTTTTTAGTTGATTTTAAATTTTTAGAACCGGACTATCCAGCATCTTTTGATATGGTACTCCTTGAAATGGAAATAAAAATACATATTATTGCAGATAATATATTGAAAGATTATTATATTAACGAAAAAAGAAAATGGTTTGATTTGGTTATTAATATTGAACAATACTTATATTCTGAAGGAAATAATGACCTTTTTAATATCCAAGAAATAAAAAACTTTGATTTGGATATACAAGAGCGCCTTAAATTAATGACTTCTATTATTGTTAAAATTCGAAAACATGCATACAGAATGTATCAAAGATCCCGAAATGAAAGCCCTTCATCATTTAATCAAGACGTTAAAGTACGCTATCTTCAACAGCTTTTATTTTATTGCTTCAGAACCCTTTTTTTAGGAAAGGTTAAAGACAGCTCAAGTAGATACGCAGTTATTTCAGCTATTTATATTTCTAATGTTTTATTTTCAAAAAATAATCAACCAATTCGTCCACAAGGAAATGGTGATATTCAGGAAAAAAAAATTTTTATTTCATATTGTCATGATGACAAAAAATGGATAGAACAATTGGAAAAAAAGATATCAGTCTTAAAGTATAAAAAAATTAATTACTGGTACGATAAAAAAATTAAACCTGGTGACTATTGGAATTTGGAGATTCAAAAAAATATTGAAAAAGCACATATGACAATTTGTTTAATTACTGAAAATTATTTGAATTCAAATTTTATCCGAACTCGTGAAATTCCAGCAATAATTAATAAAAAAAAGGAAGGCATGACTATTTTCCCAATCCTTTTAGAAGATTGCTCATGGAAAGTTGTGGACTGGCTCAATGAACTTCAAATATATCCAGATAAACCCCTGGATTCATTTTCAGAAGATGAACAAAATCAACATTTTAAAAATATTGTAGCTGATATCGCTAAAAAATTTGAGACAGAATCATTTTAATTTTTTGTTTTAAAAAATTTTAATTTGGGGCTTATACTTCTTCTGGTCCTAG
>Ga0272440_1001787_pt1 | contig 17247 bp, 11 predicted proteins | sample SSMMMBAug17_FD_192440 | JGI IMG/M metagenome (GOLD analysis project Ga0272440, IMG submission 192440) | Marine sediment archaeal communities from Little Sippewissett salt marsh, Falmouth, MA, United States - SSM-MMB-Aug17 | ecosystem: Environmental > Aquatic > Marine > Wetlands > Sediment ... | reverse complement strand
TGTGGCAGCTAAAACATCAGTCATCAAATCGGCACCACCACCGGAAACAATTTCTACATCCATTTTTTCATGGCCACAGACAACAGTTGCGTTCAAGATGTTCTTTATTTCATTCAGTTTCATAATATTGTTTATTCATACCGGCCTAAAACATTAAGAATATTGTCCGCTTTGACATCACCATGCGTATCCTGACCGATTACAACAACTGGTGCAAGTCCGCATGCACCAAGGCATCGAACAGATTCCATGGAAAAGCGACGATCTGGAGTCGTTTCTCCAAAACCAATATGATATTCATTGCTAATACGTTCAACAGTTTCTTTGATTCCTTTGACATAGCAGGCTGTGCCCATGCAAACCTTAATCGTATGGCGGCCTTTTGGCGTCATAGAAAACAAGGAATAAAATGTTGCCACGCCATAGACTTCACTTTTTGATATATTGAGTCCCATACTGATATAATCCATCAGTGGCGGTGGCAAATATCCGACAACATCCTGCGACTGTCTGAGAACAGCAATCAATGCGCCAGGCTTATTTTGATTTTCGCTGACTATATTGTCTATTTTGATCCACATGTCTGATGAAATGTCTGGATGTTCTGGTTTTTCAATATTTAGCATGCTTTTACCTCTTACATTATTCATTAATAGTGATTGTTTATGTTTTTATTTTTTTGATGATGAATGTGGCTGTTTTTTAGATATTTTGTTATTTTTCTTACGATACCACATTTTATCAAAAAGGGTGTATTCCCAGACTTAGTGTGATTCAGAATCTTGAATACACCGAGAATAATTGTCCAACATTTTATGGGATGGGAATGCGCCCAATCAAAAATGAAAATTATTTCATATTTTTTGATAAAAGTCAACGTTAATATCATATGTAATGAGTGTAACCAAAATTGCCGGTGAATAAAATACGCTTCTCATAAAGTCGGCTATTGTTTTTCTTAGCCCTGAAAGGGCAGCAACATACCAGCCCAGGGCAGCGCCCGGGCAGCGCCCTGGGTAAAAATCAAGCAAGTTTTTTAGCCCTGAAAGGGCGTTACATGTTTTATCTGACTTTTTATGTAGCGCCCTTTCAGGGCTAAAAACAAGCCTACCATTTACCCAGGGCGTTGCCCTGGGCTGGTATGTTGCCGCCCTTTCAGGGCTAAGAAAAATAAAGTCTTTTTGGGAACTGGCAATTTTGGTTACACTCATATGTAATTGTTTACATATGATTAACAATATGCGAATAATTTATCTGATCATCGTTGGGCGTATGTACAGTTTAGGGGAAGAGGATTTCATACAAGGAATGCTCGATCTCGGCAATTGCAAGAACAGCGTAGGGCTAAAGCCCAAGGCCAAATTGAGAAAGGACGCTAAAGCGCCCTCATACAACATAGGTACTGAATTGGGAATATCATGATTTTCATCAATTTTGAAAGAAATAAACAGTTATTAATAATTCGCTTTTGGGTATTGAGGGCGCTTTAGCGTCCTTTCTCAATTTGGCCTTGGGCTTTAGCCCTACGCTGTTCTTGCAATTGCCGAGATCGAGCATTCCTTGTATGAAATTCATTTCCCCTAAACTGTACATAGGCCTATCATCGTTTTTGCCATTTTTCTTGCTGTTAATCTTGCTCTTGATCTTTTTCAGAGCAAGATTCAGAGTAATAGCAAGATTATGAGCAATGGCCGAAATAAAATAATGATCAAGGCTGGTTTATGCTTTCTTTGGAAATGTGCCCTCATAAGTAAGCGATCATAAATTTTCGGGTAGATAAAAGTAAAATCAACTAAAAATGTTCTCCCGCCTGGAGTTGAAACTCCAGGCGATTCCTGTGTCGTCCCTAAAGGGACTTGATGTGTTTAATTAAAAAGACACTATAAGTCCCTTTAGGGACGACACATAAATAGCCTGGAGCTTCAGCTCCAGGCGGGCGAGCTTTGAAAGGGGGACGAACATTTTACTTTTATCTACCCGAAAATTTATGATTCAATATTTAATCCCTGGAATTGCTTAGGAATAATCGAAAAATAAGTTCCCCACTTATCTTGAACGTATAATCGTTTGGCATCTTAGAGACGTAGCATGCTACGTCTCTACAGTACAAAAACCCCGATGAACATTTTTTAAGATGGAGAACTTATTTTCAGAGCATTGCTTAGGAATGTTCTGAAAATAAGTTCTCCATTATTGTTCGTTTTGAGGTAAATGTACCTTAGAGACGTAGCATGCTACATCTCTACACGACCTTTTTTTATTGGACGATCAAGAAAAATGAGCATGTTATTTTCCGAGCATTCCTATGTCAGATTTTTGGGGATATCATACCAAAACTATTTTCCAACGCTTGCGCCACAGCGATAGTGACATGATCATTTCCAGGAATACTGACAATTTGAATGCCTACAGGCAAGCCTTTTTTATCTAACCCCAAAGGAACCTGTGTCACTGGAAATCCCAGAATATTGAACAGACCCGTGTATCCCCAATTTAAGGGTGTCAATAAAGGCATATAATGCCGCGGGGCAGTTGTCGGATGTGATGGAAACAGCATAATCCCCGAGTGACCAATGATTTTGATCAATGATTGCCGGAGTATTTCAATTTCTTTTACAATTGCGACCATGCGTTTTTTTGAATAGGGTAGATGGTCAAATAAAGCTGTAAGGAGTGCTGGAAGTGTATGCGATGGTTTACGCATGATCCACTTAACTAATTCAGGTAATATTTGAACGGCCTGACCATCCCCCAACATCTGGGCAAATGGTGTCTTGGAAACAGAATGAATTTTGGCTGTCCACATATTGACAATCTTATAGTTTTTAATATGGCTTATTGGTCTAATGGTTGCGCCGCTAGCTTTTAAAACACCCACGCATTGATGTTGCGCTGCAAATAAATCTGAAGATACATGGAAAAAAGGTTTTATCTGAGGATTATACACAGTCAAATCTTTTAGTTGAACAGATTCAGTTGATTGTAAGGGAATATTCTCACATCCAGGATCGATATTATCCGGACCGGCGAGTATCGTTAGTACAGGCATCAAGTCTTCAGCACGACGACATAATGGGCCTGTTGTTGATATGCCAGAAATCCCTTCCTCTTCTTTTGGATAATGCCCGGTATTTGGAATCAGGCCGGCAGTGGGTTTATGACCAAATATGCCATTAAAAAATGCGGGCATGCGAATGGAACCACCGATATCAGAACCTAAACCAAAAGGAGAGCCACCTGATGCAATCAATGCGGCCTCACCGCCTGAGCTGCCGCCGGCAGTTCGATGGGCCCGATATGCATTGCATGTTTTACCATACAGCGGATTGAAGCTTTCCATCCATAAACACATTTCAGAGACATTGGTAACGCCCAGAGGAATGGCACCAGCTGCCCTTAAACGTGCGACTGCTGTAGCATCCTGACGAGCAATACAATTTTTTCGTTTTAACAATCCGCCTGTATTTGGCATACCTGTTAAACAAAAGCTTTCTTTAATGGTGCAGGGAACACCTAAAAATGGGGGCAGTTTTGTTTTATCGCTGTTTTTGATAAGATCATCAGCACGTTCTGCTTCTTTTCTTGCCGCATCAAATCGGGATTGTACCAGCGCATTTATTTTTGGATTGACACGTTTGATTCTAAATATGTGGGCATCGACAACGTCTCTTGAAGATACGTCCTGATTTCGAATCATTTCTGAAAGACGTGTTGCTGAAAAGGTTAATAGTACGTTCATTTTATCCAAATTCTATGGGTTTGGAATTCTCAAAAAATAACATAATCATTTTTCTTGATCGCCCAAAAGGTTTTGTAGAGACGTAGCATGCGACGTCTCTACAGTACATTTACCTCAAAACGAACAATATCAATAATAGGGACGTTATTTTCAGAGCCCTTCGTCCTTTAATATAACTCTATTTCGCCTCAATTCCCAAAGTTTTCTTGATTGTTTCCAACAAAACTTTTTCTTCATCTGCCAAAACCTTGTCAGCCATCGCCACTTTTTGTGCGATTTCAAAGGCTTCAGATCTTTCCTCGGGTGTTTTTAATAGCTTGACAAGCGTATCGATAGCCAATTCCTGGTCTGTTTGAAGAATTCGAGACTGTTCTTTGACTTTCTTTTTGAAAATTGCTGGATGGATTTTTTTCAAAACCGGATGCGAACGTACAATGGATTCAGAGACAATATATTCGGCCTTGTCAACAATATGATCTGCACTGGCAACAGCCAGCATAATTCGAACGACGCCTTCAACAAACCCTCCCTCTGTCATTCGATTGAGCCATACATCTTCATCCTCAAGAAGAGACTGTTCATGCGCCTGTTCCTTTTGTCGCTTCATTTCTGCCTTGACCTCTTCAGGTACTTCCTTATTAAAAAATTGTCGTACAATGGGGCTGCCATAAATTGTCTTGAATACCGATTCCTGCGATAAATCTCGTATATCCCGATAAAAATTCAGACAGTTTTCAATGCCTGTTGACATATGTTTTTCAAGCGCGACAAATAAATTGTCTGGAGACACTGCCTTTCGATTTTTTCGTACCATATTTGCCATCGTCGCAATGGGAAACATCATCGGGTTAAGATCGGAAAAGGGATATCTTTGAACACGCAGCGGATGGAGTTGTCTTAAAAACTCTGATACAAATTCTGTTGTGGCTAATTTTACCATTGGGCTGAAATATGCTTTGTAAATACTGTCATTCACCTCGGATAAAAATGCAACCGGTTCAAAGTCTAATTCATCTTCCATGCCATCATCCAGTGTCATGATGTCATCAAAGGTTCTTTCTTCAAAACGTACCCGATTTTCTGCCATGACCATTTCATTGTCACCCTGCTCAATAACCATTTCATATAGTCCGGGTTCTAGATAATCAATCATATCCATGCTGCCAATAATTTCTTTATGTTCCTTTTTGGCAACACTGGATGCCACAAAAATGCCAAGATGACCAATTTTTTTATGAACCATATAAACCATCACCTGCTGTTGTCGCTTGATTTCTTCAATAGATCCATAAACTTTGATAATCCAATTAAGGGCCTGTTGCGGTGGCGTAATGTTATCCCCCTGTGATGCAAACACAACAACCGGATCATCGAGATTTTTCAGATCAATTTCGCTGTCATCTTCCATTTTCATGCCTTGTTCAAGCTTGTTGCCAACAAACAGACTATCAACAATAAAATGAATTTCTTCTGATGTCATACAGAAAAACCCGCCCCACCATTTTTCAAAATTCAGGAATCGAGATTCTTCAGTATCAATTTTTCTGTATAAATTATATTGTTTGGTCCATATGGTATTTGCAGGATTTAATAATTCCATGTTTAACACCAGATTGGCACCATCAAAAACGCCATGTCCCAGGTCAGCAAAAAATGATGACAACCATACCCCACCGCAAAGTCCACCGCGATAGCGCATGGGATTGGAGCCATCAACACCCGCCCAGTATGATAATGGCGATCCTGCCAACACCAAAGGTCCAGTAATATCTGGACGATCCGCACTCAACAGGGCGGTTGCCCATCCTGCCTGACAGTTTCCAATAACTGATGGTTCATCCGCTTTGGGGTGCCTTTTTCTGATTTCTTCCAGAAAGTGAATTTCGGCATTTTTAACATCTGCAAGGGTTTGGTTGGGAACCGGATCGGTATAAAAAAAGATAAAATAGACTGGATGACTATCCTTAAGCGCCAGTCCAATCTCAGAGTCTTCTTTTGTGCCGCCAATGCCTGGACCATGACCCGCACGCGGATCAATGACAACAATAGGACGTTTATTTAAATCTGTTGTCTGGCCCTCTCGCGGGAGTATCCGAGACAGGGAATAATTGACAGGCCTTTCCAACGTTCGGCCATCAATTATGACTTCATAATCAAAAATTAACACAGGCGGCTGGCCTTTATGTAAATGTTCTAGATAATTATTGCCACGTTTACGAATAACATCCCAAAAAAGAATACTTCGCTGGAAGGAATCAATCCAGTATTCAAAAGCATCCTCTAGTATGTTTAATCCGGGAATTTGTGTTTCTGTCATTAATGACCTCCATTTGTTCTTGGTTATTGTATGGCCGTTGTTCCCTTTGAATGCTTTTCATTTTGGGGACGGCTTTTTAACTTTATAGGGGAATAAACTGTTTGTTGATTTAATCAATGAAATTTCTTGCTACAAAATTTTTATTATCTTTTATAACATATAAACTTTTTTAATATTTTAAAAGACATTAACCTACACGAATGATAAAATCAACAGATATTTTATTCCGGATGCATTCCCAAAAAATCTGACATTGAACAGTCAGACTTATTGCATTCGACTATAAGGCCTCGGATCATAGGCATTCCGCACACCCTCGCCCACAAAAACACCCAATAACATAACAATGAATAAAGAAATGGATGGATATAAAATTAACCACCACGCCCATCGAAAAGATTGGGCCTGGGCCATTAATTCCCCCCAACTGGGTGTGGGCGGCGGAAGACCAAAACCGAGATAGTCCAGCGCTGCCAGCGCTCCAATCGCGCCAACAAGGGAAAATGGCACAAAGGTTATGATTGGTGTCAAGGCGTTGGGTAAAATATGATATGTTAGAATCCGCCAGGTTGGCAATCCCTGGGTTTGGGCTGCTTCTACAAAAGAAAGATGTCTTAATCGTAAAAATTCGGCGCGCATATAATAAGAAATACCAATCCAGTTGAACATGCCATAGCAAATTAATAACAATAAAAAACTGCGGCCCAAAACAGCCCCCATCAATATCATGATGTATAGAAAAGGTAATGCATTCCAAATTTCTGTTAGGCGCTGCCCCAGTAAATCCAGCCATCCGCCATAATATCCCTGAATGCCCCCCAAACAAATGCCCAAAACCATTGAGCAAACAACCAATAGCATTCCAAAAGTCATTGAAATTCGTAATCCATGCAAAATTCGAGTCAGAACATCGCGTCCGGCACTATCCAGACCCAAAGGATGCCCGGCGACTGGACGAAAAGGAAAGCGAACATCTTCTTTGTCAAATTGAACTTTATATAAAATGTCATTGATTCGCATTTCTGTAGATTCAACAATTGTTTGAAAACGAAGGGTTGCGTTTTTTATCAATCGTTTCTTTTGTTGATCTGTTAATTGGAAGGGTTCTTCAATTGATGTCCCTTCCCACAATTTCTGTCCGGAATTAACAATAATACTACCTGATTCCTGTTTATCGGGCGCAAAAACAATTTGCAATGTTTTTGAAATGAGTGGCGCTTTTCGAAAAATCAGACGCAGTTTTCCTGGCGGACGTGACCGCTGCGTATAGGTTGATAAAGAAATGGTAAAAGGTTTATTATCAGGCCCCTTTAACTGGATAACGATTCTTTCACATGCTTTATTATGAAATCGATGATCAATGGCATCAAGAAAGTTTTTGGGTAGCTGAAATATATTTTTTATTGGCTGACCTTTTAATTTTTTGTCCTTGATAAGGGAGAACGCTTCCATATGATACGCCCGATATATTTTTCGATCTCTTTTAATTTGAACATGCCCCAAAACAGGTTGACAATCAAAAGTTACATACACTTTATTATCAATTTTTATTGAATCAGGGGAAACACTTTCATTGGGCCCAAAGGGATGGATGGGAAAAAGCATCCAATTATCCGGGTTATGCCTGAAAGATTCGGATTGGTTTATGCGTTTATAATCCGGACGTGTTTTTTTGCCTGAACCGGTGAATATGTCATCAGGATAGTACTGGACCAGGGGAAAATAAGACTGGCCATTATAATGAATGTAAAAGGGAATATTATAACAAATACATTCTGAAAACAAACTGATTCCATAAATAATCAACAACAGCCAGAATGAATAATAAGCACGTTTCATTTGCTTGAAGCGAAGCAGACGTTTTTGTGTGATTGGATTTTTAATAAGTCTCATAGATTTGTCACTTGATTCTGAATAGTATGTTCAAATTGATTCGTATCGTTTCCAAAACTTAACTGAATGCTCAGCGCAAATAAAGGGAAAGACCAATGAATCTGATTGCAAATTTTTACATAATCTTTTTCTGTTGTCACCAGGTATTTGGCACCTGCATTTTTAGCCTTTGCATCTATTGTCTTCAAATCATTGTTAGTATAGTCATGGTGGTCATCAAAATTTTCAGATGAGACGATTTGATATTGCAAGCCTGTAAGAATTTTCAAAAAGTCCTCATTGTTGGCTATTCCCGAAAACGCATAGACAGATTGATTTGCCAGGGTTTCAGTGGGAAGAAAAGAAAGATGTCCGGCCTCATTTATCTGCATGAGTTGATCTGGAACATGATTGCACTTGAATATGGGTTTGTTTCTGACAAATGACTTTATCTGAAAAAAATGTTCTTGATTTTGAGAAGCGCGTGTTAAAATAAACATATGGGCGCGGTGTAAATGGGATTTAGGTTCGCGTAGCACACCTCTTGGAATGACATGCGTGTTGCCTAATGGGCGATGAAAATCCATTAGAACAATATCCAAATTGCGAAATATGCGCAAATGCTGAAAAGCATCATCCAACAATATTATATCCGGCGAAAATTGTTGATTTGCCAGCACACCACATTCATAGCGGTTTTTGCCAACAATCACTGGAACATCAGAGAGCTTATGGGCCATCAGACAGGGTTCATCACCAGCCATTCGGGCATCCAAGAGTACTTTGTTGCCATCACTGACAATTGCACAAGATTGTTCATAATTCCCTTTATAACCCCGACTCAATATGACCACCCGAAAATTCATCCGCGTGAGCATTTTTGCGAGATATATTGTCATTGGTGTTTTGCCTGCCCCGCCAGTCGAAATATTGCCAATGGATATCACCTTACAGGGCAGCTTATGGACGCGAAATATCCCCCATTGATATAATAATGCACGGATCTTCATCATTCCTGCATATATCAGGGATAAAACAAATAAGACAAAGGCAACAAGTCCTGTTGCATGATCTGATCGCATGATTGATTCGATTTGTGTTTTCATTGGTGGACGCCCAGTATTATAATAATTTCCCAAAGAAGAATATGCTCTTGTTACCATCTCTTGGATTTTGATAATCGTTGAATTTTCGTGTGAATAAATCGTCCCAAATAGATCATCAAGAACAAGGCAGACAATATCAAGAGCGCATAGGGAATGCCTTTTAGTTTATACCAGACCGGTAAGGTATTGGCAACCTGAATGCCAATCACAGAAAATGCGATCAGCCCGGACATTATCAATATGATAATGATGCTTACACCATTGGATTGATACCAGGGGAGAATGGTTCTTTTGTAAAAAGGTTCTTCGTGGTACATATTTTTCTCTTAATTCTATTATATTTAGGAATACTCGAAAAATAAGGTCCCCATTTATCTTGAACAATTATTCCTTACTCAAAATCAACCGCTCTTCATCAAAATCTGCAAAATTGAGCGCTATTTTACGAAACACACCATTAATTTCGTCAAACGCATCCACCAGACTGGGATCAAAATGTGTCCCTCTGCCTTCAAGAATAATATTATATGATTTATCATGTGAAAAGGGCGGTTTATAAACACGTTTACTGACCAGCGCATCATAGACATCAGCTAAGGCCATCAGTCGACCAGATAAAGGAATGTCCTCACCTTTCAATCCGCGTGGATAGCCGCTGCCATCCCATTTTTCATGATGGGTATACGCGATCTCCTGTGCATACCGAAAAAACGAATTGGATCCAAACATTTCACTGGCTTTTTTCAGTGCCGCATTTCCATATTCTGTATGCTTTTTCATTTCATCAAATTCTTCGGAAGTCAACTTGCCTGGTTTGAATAGTATTTGATCCGCAACGCCAATTTTTCCGATATCGTGCAATGGCGCAGACTTATATAACAATTCAATGATATTTTCATCAAGCACTTTTTGATACGCTGGCAGTTCAATCAGTTTATCAGCCAGGGCTTTAACAAAATTTTGTGTACGTTGGATATGGCCACCTGTTTCTGGATCACGTGTTTCTGCCAGCGATGTCAGAGAACATATGGTTAAATCCTGCGTCAGACTCAGTTCTTTGGTTCGTTCTTTCACTTTAATTTCAAGGAGCGTGTTTTGTTCCTCAAGTTGTTCTTTTGCCAGCTTTAACTCCAGATGATTTTTGACCCGAGATTTAACAATTGATGGGTTAAATGGCTTTCGAATATAATCAATTGCCCCCATTTCCAAACCTTTTTTCTCGCCCGATTCGTCGTTCATGGCAGTGACGAAAATAATTGGAATCTTATTTGTTCTTTCTTCTTTCTTGAGGTGCTGACAAACTTCATATCCACTCATTCCCGGCATCATGATATCAAGAAGAATCAGGTCGGGAAGTTCATCCTCAATATATTCAAGTGCGCTTTCACCATCCATGGCAACCGCAATATCATAATCATCACCCAATGTTTCTACCAAAATATCAATATTGGTTTCAGTGTCATCAACGATCATGACTGTGCATTCTGATAATTCCCTCATGGAAGTTCATTCCTTATTCTAAATGACCCTAGAATTCGAGCCATTGACATATTTATAGTTCTAAGTCGTATTCAGCACAGAAGACAATTGATCCTGTGCATCCTTAAATTTATATCGACGAAGGCTGTCATGAACCTGTTCAATTTGATCACGAATTGCTTTGTCCATGTTATAATTAAGGAGTTTATCGCAAATTTGTTTGCCTTTTCTTGGGTTTCGCTTTTTAATATGTGTATCCAATTGATTTAAGAAATCGACGAGTTGCTGATTAGATAACTGACTTGACGCATTCTTGGATTTATTTTGATTATCTGGCTTTTTGATCAATTCTTCAGATTTATCTGTGACTGGTTTTTCAGCAGTTTCCTGATTTTTTGGGATTGAAAAATCAAATTGAAGATTAATGATTGATCCCTCATCGGGCACACTATTGATAAATAATTTACCCTTCATCATTTTAATCAGTTGACGACACAACGCCAAGCCCAGCCCGACACCGCCATGTTTTCGTGTTCTTGAACTATCTGCCTGAACAAAAGGCTGAAATAAGGCTTCCTGTTGTTTTTTGCTCATACCTGGCCCAGTATCTTTTACTGAAAAAGCCACACTCGCTGTTCCGTCCTTTATTTCCAGAAGACGCGATTTTATTTTGACATATCCTGATGATGTAAATTTAATTGCATTATCACCCAAATGAAATAGTATTTTTTGTAAACGGGCTGAATCTCCCATTAATTGAGGGGGAATCAATGGGTCTTCTGAAAAAATTAATTGGATTTGATTATCTTCCTTTAATCTCAACGATAATTTATTTTGAACGATTGACAGGACATCCCCCAATTGAAAAATTTCCTGATTGCCTGTCGTATTTCCAGCCTCACAAGTTGAATACTCAAGAATATCATCAATTAATTCTTTCAGCAATTCGGATGATTTTTTTATTTTTGAAAGATATTCAGTTTGTTGAGAGTTCAGGCCAGAATCCAGTGCAAAATGGGTCATATTCATGATCATGTTCATGGGTGTCATCAATTCGTGACTGACATTACATAAAAAGTCTGTTTTGGCCTGATTGGCTTTCTCTGCAATTATTCTAGCAGATTCGGCAGACTCTCTGGCGGATTTCAATTCAATGGCCAGATCCATGAGTTGACGTTGCTGAAACTGTACTTTCAAATGATTTTTAAGTCTGGAAACAACCTCCTTTGTATGAAATGGCTTGGACAGATAATCTACGCCCCCACTGTCAAATGCACGAAGAATACTTTCGAGATCATTTAAAGCAGTGATAAAAATGACCGGAATATGCCTTGTTGTGGAATCCTCCTTAATTTTTTTACATGCATCAAAACCATTCATTTCAGGCATCATCACATCCATTAAAATGATATCAGGAAGTTCTTCTTTTGCTTTGGCGATAGCGTCAAATCCATTTTTGGCTGTAATGATAGACGATACATAGTCCTCAATACAATCACATAACATTTCAACATGCTGTTCATCATCATCAACAATTAAAATTTTCGATTGAAATCGGCTGTCTTTTGCCAAAATATCTTGATTGCTCATTCGTTATCCTATTTTTGAATTAATGCTTTCCAATATTTTGGAAGCATCTTTGAAACGATATCGTTTCAAATATTTATCCAATTCTTTTATGTCACTGGCAACAATTTCTGGCAATTCAAAATTGTATAAATCGCTCATAACCTTTTTGCATGGTTTTGGCTTCCTTTTCTTGACTGCATCAGAGAGTTCTTCCAGTTTGTTCTTGAGTGTTTCAATATCAATCAATTCTTTTTTATCGCCGTCTCTTTTGTTCTGGTTTGAGAGATCCAATTTTTTTAATTCCTGTAATAAAGTTAGAAACGTTTTAGAAAATGATTCCAAATGTGCTTTTAATTCTTGATCGTTTTCATTAATGGAAGATTCCAGTGCTATCGATTGTTTTTGCAAATCCAATGCCCCAATATTTCCAGAAACGCCTTTTATTGTATGAACCCATCGCTGTGCTTCATTCATTTCATCATTTCTGAGCCAGATTTTAAGGGTATCAATGTCTGAAGGTTTGTAAGCGTTTAAAAACTTTTCAAGCAGTTTGATATAAAAATGAACATTGCCATTCAATCGTTCAAGGCCATTCTCGATGGAAACGCCAGGAATTTCTTCAGGAAGTGTCGCTGTATCTTTTTCAGGAGATTCAGCCTCTTCTATTTCTGGTTCCTGGCCATCTATCTGTTCTTTTTCTGGAATCCATTGAACGAGTGTTTCGTATACTTTATTTGGATCCAGCGGTTTTGTCACATGATCATTCATGCCGGCATCAAGGCTTTTATCACGATCACCAGTCATTGCGTGGGCAGTCATTGCGATAATAGGCACTTCAGTATAGCCTTTTTCACGAATTTTTTGCGTGGCCTCAAGTCCATCCATTTCTGGCATCTGAATATCCATAAAAATCAGGTCAAAGTCATCCTTTTCAACTGCAGCAATGGCCTCAAGGCCATTATTGGCAACAGAAATTTTAAAATTGTTATTACTTAACAGTTCTGTCACAATTTCCTGGTTGATTTCGTTATCTTCGACAACCAGAAGTTTTGCGCCTCTAACTTTTGACAGCATTTTCTTCTTATCTTCTTTTCTTCGCGATGCTTTTCTAAGGGAAGCCTTGTTTCCTTTTCCACAAAGAATATCCATAATGGCATTAAACAATATTGAACGATTGACCGGTTTGATCAAAAAGGAATCGAGACCAGCCTCTTTGGCACGATTAATGACTTCTTCACGTCCATAAGCAGATACCATTAAAATTTCAGGCATTTTTTTGATCACATCACTGTTTTTTATTGCTTTTGCGGTTTCAATACCGTCCATTTCTGGCATTTTCCAGTCAAGAATTATCAAGTCATAAGGTTCTTTACAGGTTTTCAATTCCTCAATTGCCTTTTTGCCAGAAGCCAGGGCTTTGCATTGTAAAGAAAATGATTCCAAATGCTGCATAAAAATCATTCGGGAAACCTCATTATCATCAACAATCAGACAACGTTTTTGATCCAGATCATCGGTCGTATATTGTGCCTTACTCGTTTGTTCGTGGTCAATTTTAAAAGGCAGGTTAAATTTAAATGTTGAGCCCGCACCGGGTTCACTGCTAACTGAAATCTCACCACCCATTAAATGGACAAGTTGCTTGCATATGGATAATCCCAGGCCAGTACCGCCATATTTTCGTGTTGTAGAACCATCTGCCTGGGTAAAAGATTGAAATAGTTTTTTGATTGCTTTTTGTGTCATACCAATACCGGAGTCTTTTACTCTGAATTCAATATTAACAGTATTCTCATCCTTTTCAATGATATTTGCATACAGGATAATTTCGCCTTTGCTGGTAAATTTTAATGCATTGGAAAACAGATTGGACAATATCTGTTCTAAGCGAAGCGGATCACCGATCAGCCATCGGGGAACATCTGGTTCGACATTAAATAATACTTCAAGCCCCTTTTGGTCTGCCTTATATGTGATAATATTAGATAAATTATCGAGTACGCCGTCAAAATTGAATGAAATGTATTCAATTTCGAGTTTGCCGGCTTCAATTTTTGTGTAGTCCAGAATATCATTGATAATCCGAAGTAATGACCCTGCGGATGTATTAATTTTATTGAGAAAATCATATTGTCTGGGATCAAGATCAGTTTGAAGCACCAGATGGGTCAGGCCTAAAATGGCGTTCATAGGGGTACGAATTTCATGACTCATATTGGCCAGGAATTCGCTCTTAAATTGGCTGGCCTGTTCGGCTTCTTCTTTGGCAATATACAATTCTTCCTGGGTTTGTTTGTGTTGTTCAATCAAATCTTCAAGGCGCGAGTTGGTTTTTGTCAATTCTTTGGTGCGCTCTTCAACCATAACTTCCAGATGATTTTTGTACTTATTCAATGATTCGTTTAATTTTTGTAGCCGTGTTCTGGATTCCAGTAATTTTTCTACCATCCGCCTGAAACTTTTTTCCAAAACCACAAATTCATTATGACCAGATAAAGAGATATCGATTTTGACGTGTTCCAGATTATCAAGATCCAGTTGTGAGGTTGCAGTGGTCAACTTAAACAAGGGACGCCTGATGTATTTGCGGCTAAACATTAGAAAAATAATCCACAAGGCAAAGGATTTGATAAATGAATTTAAAATAAGAAAGAAAAAACCAACTTTCACCCGTCCAAGCACAACTGATTGATCAGAAAAAATGCTCAGCCTGCCAATCCGAACTTTTTTGCCATCAAGCTCGTAATGAATATCTCCTGCATACACATAAACCTGATTTTGTTTTCCAAAATTCTTGATATATTCCCAACTCAGTAACACTCGCCATCCATCTTTTGTATTATCAGATGCTTGTTTTTGAACATTTCCCGCTATACCAACAATGCGACCGCTTTCATCCTGAACATAGATACCGGTTACAGAGGGTAATATGACCCCCCCATTAATAATTGATTGTGTTTTGGTGAGATCAAAATCCCATAATGACAGGGCAAGGCCATCTTCGATTGTTTTATATATAGTTTTTAATTCGCCAATAATGCAATTTCGCGTATGATAAAATTCAACGACAATATGAATGACTGTTACAATAACTGCGATAGAGATATATATACCAAAAACGCTTTTTAATAACTTTGTTGCTATTGAGTCTTTGATTCTTACTTTTGGAATATTTTCAAGCATTTTATTATTTCCTGGATTATTCATGTAAATTGGCTTTGATTCTATTTGATAAGAATGATTCTCATCAGCCTGATTGGTTTGCAAAATCTGTGCATGAATATTGTATAATTTTTTGTTGCGGGATTGTCAAGTCATCAGGTTTTTTATTTTTAAGCATATATGAAATTATCCAATATCAATGTTGCATTCATTGAAACTGTATGATAGAATACCAGATTAGTTTTAGTTCGGTACAAATAATTTTCAATCAATTCTTATGGAAAGGAATTTATATTGATGACAAAATTAAACGTTGTTTTTTTAAAAAAACATTGGCTAACCATTTTATGTTCGTGTCTTTTCTTTTTTATAACAGCCAGTCAGGTTATGTGCGATGGCTGTCCATCAGAAAAGGATCTGCTTGAAAAAATTCAACCCATTGTCAAGCGGGAAGTGGAAATCAGGGGGATTCGTCCGACGGCTTACAACGGTTTATGCGAAATTCATGTACGTATTAATGGTCGTGACAATATTTTGTATACCAATCCAGACAACGAATTTTTTGTGTTTGGTCATTTAATCGAAAGCAATACTGGTGAAAACCTGACTCGACAGGCACTGGAACAATATACAAAGCTTTCACCAAATGAGGTAAAAAACCTGAAATCCTATACCGCTTTTTCCATTGGAAAGGGGCCAGTTGACGTTTATTATGTGACAGACCCGCAATGTCCATATTGTAAAAAAGGTGAAGCGATATTAAAAAAACTTGCTGAGTCAGGAGAAATCAGGGCACACTTTCTGTTATATCCATTGTCCTTTCATGAAAACGCGAAAGAACAATGTATTTCAATTATTTGTGATAAAAAGGGGGTAGAAGGGCTTGAATCGGAATATCAATCTGAAAACCAATGTGTACCTGGAAAGAATAAGGTTGAAGCCACCATTCTGTTTATGAAAGAAAAGGGGATTACTGGCACGCCCGGATATATTTTCACTGATGGCATCATTCACACAGGTCTTCTGCGTGAACCCAATCTCAGAGAAAGATTGGGACTGCCGCCACCCAAACCTGTGAAAGAAACACCAAAACCAGTGAAAAAACTTCCCAAAAAAGAGAAAAAGCCGGATGATACAAATCATCCCCCAAAAAAATAAACTGATATTTTGATTGCACATATTGTATTAAATTGAGGCATATTTTTTGCAATTTTGTATGGGTTCAAAAACTAATTGATATCCTGGCATTGGGCATACCAGGATAAACCCATTTAATAAAAAGGAGTTTTTCATGAGACTCATTACACGTTCGGACTTTGATGGTCTGGTTTGTGCCGTACTATTGGTTGAAGCCGGGATTGTTGATGAATACAAATTTGTTCATCCCAAGGATGTTCAGGATGGCATTGTCAAGGTGACAGAAAATGATGTATTGACCAATATTCCATATGTTCCTGGATGTGGTTTATGGTTTGATCATCATTCCAGTGAGCAGGAACGTTTAAAGTTGGATCAACAATTTCATTATAAAGGATTGAGCAAGGAGGCCCCAAGTTGTGCCAGGGTCATTTATGACTATTATGGTGGGGATGAGCGTTTCTCTAAATTTGAGACCAATGGGTTGATGGAAGGTGTTGACAAGAGTGATAGCGGCCAGTTGACCCTTGATGAAATTTTAAATCCAAAGGGATGGATTCTCTTATCATTTATAATGGATCCGAGAACCGGTTTGGGACGCTATCGAGATTATCGCATTTCCAATTATCAACTCATGGAAAAAATGATTGAATATTGTCAGACCATGTCTGCGGATGAAATCCTTCAGCTCCCTGATGTTCAGGAGCGTATCAAACGTTATTACGAACAGGAAAAAGCCTATGAAAAAATGATTCGTGAAAATAGCACAGTAGATAGAAATCTATTGATCATTGATTTACGTAATGTTGAAGAATTCGTATCTGGCAATCGGTTTAAGGAATATGTGCTTTTTCCGGAACAAAACA
>Ga0272440_1001786_pt1 | contig 17257 bp, 11 predicted proteins | sample SSMMMBAug17_FD_192440 | JGI IMG/M metagenome (GOLD analysis project Ga0272440, IMG submission 192440) | Marine sediment archaeal communities from Little Sippewissett salt marsh, Falmouth, MA, United States - SSM-MMB-Aug17 | ecosystem: Environmental > Aquatic > Marine > Wetlands > Sediment ... | reverse complement strand
CCCAGGCTCTGCCTGTGAACGCATACTTGGCGGCTCTGCCGCCTAAGCATTGGTATAGGCGGCAGAGCCGCCGGGCATGCATTCCCAGGCAGAGCCTGGGAACGAGAAAAGTGTTAACTGGTAAATGAAGGATGCCGAAATGTTCTACCAGGAGGGCTACAATGATCGAGGATAGACAATCAAACATACTCGTTGTTGATGACAATCCAAACAATCTTCGGCTGATTATGGGGATGTTGAAAAATTTGAATTTTAATGTCAGGCCTGCAAAAGATGGTCAGACAGCATTAAACTCTGCCAGATCAAATCCGCCTGATTTAATTTTATTGGATATCCTTATGCCTGGCATTGATGGCTATGAAACATGCAGACAGATGAAAGCAGATGAAAGGCTTAAGGATATTCCAATAATATTTATCAGTGCCCTGAATGCGACAATTGATATAGTCAAAGCATTTGATGTCGGTGGTGTCGATTACATCAATAAGCCTTTTAACAAGGATGAATTCCTTGCCCGCGTTACAACACACCTGTCGTTGAGAAATATGCAAAAATCACTGGCAGAAAAAAACCAGGAATTACGCTTAGCCAAAACTGAAGCCGAAGAATCCAAAAAAGTGGCAGAGTCTGCCAACAAAGCGAAAAGCACATTTCTTGCCAACATGAGTCATGAAATCAGAACACCAATGAATGCAATCATCGGCATGACAGAACTGACACTTCTCAAATATTCTGATGATGATCTCAGAGAAAATTTACTGACTGTAAAAGATTCCGCCAGTCACCTTCTGGATATTATTAATGATATACTGGACATTTCAAAAATTGAGGCTGGAAGGATTGAACTCGAAATTGTTGATTTTGATATTTTTGATTTAATTCAATCAGTCATTCGCACATTTAATGTGCATATCCAACAAAATAATCTTTACCTCAACCTTGAAAAAGATGAAACAACACCAGGCATCGTCAAAGGTGACCCGGTAAGACTGCGTCAAGTATTGGTTAATCTTGTGGGTAACGCAATCAAGTTTACGCAAGTGGGTGGAATCACAATTCGAATGGCTGGCACTGAAGAAACAAATCAAACAGTCAAGTTTAATATTGCTGTAATTGATACAGGAATTGGCATTCCAGAGAACAAACTACATTCCATATTTGACAGCTTTAGCCAGGCCGATAAATCAACAACGCGAAAATATGGTGGTTCTGGTTTGGGCTTAGCCATTTCAAAGCAATTGGTCGAATTAATGGACGGTCGTATTCAGGTAAAAAGTAAGCTTGATGTCGGAACCACCTTTGATTTAACATTCAGTTTTGAGCGCGGCAATAAACAATCTATAAAGGGTGATCAATCTAAGCATGAAAAAACTGATGATCAATCCAAACATGAAAAAACTGATGATCAATCCAAACATGAAAAAACTGATGATCAGTCCAAACATGAAAAAATAATGGTTCAAAGCGTTCAAAGCCCTGATCAATCAAGTTCGCAAGGATCAAGGAAAAGGATATTGATCGTTGATGATAACCCGGAAAATATAAAAGTTGCGTCAAAGTTTTTAACTGAATTTGGTTATTTTACGTTTGATGCAATGAATGCAAAAGAAGCATTGGAAACGATTTCATTTATGGAATTTGACATTATTTTGATGGATATCGAGATGCCAGATATGGATGGTATTGAAACCACAAAATTAATTCGCAGTGGAAAGTATGGAACAAATTCTAGAATTCCGATCATTGCATTAACTGCTCACGCCTTATCCACACACCAACAAATGTGTATTGATGCCGGTATGAATGATTACATTTCCAAACCCATCAATTTTCATGAACTGAAATTAATGATTGAAAGAGCATTGTCTTCAAAGTCTGAGCAGTTTTTGACATCGTTGGTTCAGAGAAGATCACAAAAAGGTACACTGCAAGTTCTCAATCGTAAGAAAGCAATTTCAAGAATGCTTGGGAATGAGTCACTTTATAATAAGATTGTCGAAGAGTTTTGTGGAAGCATTGAAGATCGAATGGCCAACATAAAAAAAGCAATTGACACAAAAGCATTTAAGGATATTCAATTTCAATCGCATTCTTTAAAGTCTTTATCAGCCACTATTGGTGCAGAATATGTCTATGAATTCTGCTCAAGCCTTGAAACAGCAGCAGCAAAACAATGCCATGATCGTATGGATGAATTGTTTAATGATATTCAAAGTGAATTTAAGAAAGTCAAAGAAATGTCTAAAAAGTAACAGAGCATGGCAGTAAAAATGACTAATAATTTCACCAAAAAAAAATCAATTGCTTCATATCTACTGAAAATAATTTTCGGCATGTATTTTGTTGTCGCGCTGATTGTTACAACATTTCAGATCATATCAGTATATTATCATACCAAAAAGAGCGTTATTAAAGAAATAGAGTCTCTTAAAGAGACTTTTTTGCCAGGGGTCGGATTACTTTTGTGGTCGTTCGATACAAATGAATTAATAACGTTTATGATTGGTATTTCGAAAATTCAGAGTATTGAGGGGATAGAAATCCAATGTGAAGAGAAGCTATATGCAGTCGGGACGACTATTGACAATCAAGGAGTGCAAGTACATTATGATTCTTTTGGCAAAAAACAATATCCCAAAGAAAATAAATATTTATTCAGCGTCGAATATCCTGTCTTTTACACAAACAAAGGAGTTGAATATAAAATTGGCGTGTGTACGTTTTATTCCAGCCATGAAATTGTTTTTAATAAGGTTAAATATGGTTTTCTTCTAATTATTGTCAATTCATTTATTAAAACTGTTGCCTTGTGGTTTATTTTTGTTGCTGTCATTCGGCGTGTACTGGCAGAACCAATTGGATTGCTGATCAACCGAATTACGAATACACGATTTGAGAATATCGATTGCCAGGAATCGACGCCAATATCAAAGAGAGATGATGAACTGAAATTATTAAGTGATGCATTCAATGATATGACACAACGCTTGTCATCTGAAATCAAAGAAAACAGCCGGCTTATTCTGGCAAAAGAAAGTGCCGAGGTTGCGGATCGTGCGAAAAGTACTTTTTTGGCCAATATGAGTCATGAGTTTAGAACCCCAATGAACGCCATTCTTGGATTTTCAGAACTGATTCGTCGTGATGCCACCTTAACTCCCGAACAAGAAGAACATCTTGCAATTGTCAGTCGTAGCGGAGAACACCTTTTAACGTTGATTAACGATGTATTGGACATGTCTAAAATAGAAGCCGGAAAAATGACCCTGACTGAAACCAATTTTGATTTTTCCCAATTTTTAGATGATATGGAGAACATGTTCAGGTTTCGGACAGAGAAAAAAGGATTATCGCTCATATTTGATTTTAGTGAGGCTGTGCCAGAATTTATCAGAGCAGATGAAACCAAATTTCGCCAGGTGTTGATAAACCTGATTGGAAACGCAATCAAATTTACATCAGAAGGTGGAATTTCTGTATATATTGAAAATAAAGGCGCTGTTTCAGACAATCCAAATATCTGTTGTTTGTATTTTGAAATCAGGGATTCAGGCGTAGGTATATGTCCAGAGGAGCTTGATGTACTGTTTGAACCCTTTACACAAACAACTTCTGGTGAACAATCATCTGAAGGCACGGGTCTGGGCCTTCCCATCAGTCGAAAAATTATTCAACTCATGGGCGGTGATATCCAAGTCAAAAGCGTTCCAGAAGAAGGAACAACCATTCTTTTTGATATTCAGGTTCAAATTGTTGATAGCGCTCAAGTACAATCCAAAGCGACTTCCGCCAAAATTATTTCCATGGAATCCGGGCAGCCCCAATATAAAATACTAATTACTGATGATAATGCAGACAATCGCAAGTTACTTGCAGAAATACTCAAACGAGTCGGTTTTATGACTCGTGAAGCCATTCATGGGCAAGATGCATTAGATATATGGAAAAGCTGGCATCCTGATCTAATATTTATGGATATACGTATGCCTGTGATGGATGGATATAAAGCCGTCGAATTCATAAGAAAAAAAGCTGATCACAAAGCAGATATCCCTGCGCCAATTATCATTGCCTTAACTGCCAGTACCCTTGAAGAGGAAAAATTCATCATTCTTGAAACAGGCTGTGATGATTTTATGCGCAAACCTTTTAAAGAGTCAGAAATTTTCGATATGATCAGCAAACACTTAAACGTTAAGTTCATCTATGAAGATATAAAACCATTAGCAGTCAACGATATTTCCAAAACAGCCCAACAAGTGTCCCCTTCCAGCATTGCCGAATTACCCACTGAGCTGGTTGCACAATTAAAAAAAGCAGCGACTGAAACCGATATTGAAAAAATAAACCAGATTATTTTGGAAATCAATCATATCAATAAACCGCTGGGGGATTATTTGGCGGGGTTGTCTTATGATTTTGAATTTGGAAGAATTGTTAGCATAATTGAGGAATCGTTTTAAACAGAGAAATAGTAGTGGTTCGTAAGTTGAAATTCTTATGATTTTACAAATAATGCATACACTTGTAGACCTATGCGAAATTCTCGCCTGAGAATCATGGAAGCCGGTGGAAAATCAACTCGTTTTGCTGAATCAATGCCGCATTGTGCTGCACACTTATCGTTAATGGATCTTCTCTTCACTCAAAATGGACATCAATAATTGAAGGTTTTTTAGTTCGTCATCAGCGATCAATATATGAAAATTTTTTCTTGTTAAATCAATAAAATATTGCAATCATAAACAACGATCATAAATTTCCTGCCATTTGTTTCTTTCTTTTTCCCACAAATAAATATAATCCGGATGTTCTTTAGCCTGTGTCAATAAATGCCTGCATGCCATAAAATCACCGATATACAAGGCCAGTTCTGCTTGTAGAATACATAGTTGAGGGGAAAACGCTTTGTTTGATTGAAGTAGACCTTCCAAAAATTCCTGGCATTGGCTCAGGTCTTGTTTTAACTCCCACAATATGCGTGCATGGTGATAATCTGGTTCCATGTCAGTGCTGCTTCCATTAATACCAGCCTGAATACAACATTGAATGGCATAATCCGCATCATTTAATTCTTCAAATAATTCCCTGAGGCGCATTTGGTCGGTGTCATCGTCAAAATCCAAGGTATCATAATATTCTCGAAGCATTTTTTGAGATTCTTTTGTTTTACCTTGATTTTTCAACAGTTGGGTTCGTGCAAAATATGAAGGTATATGACCTGGTGCGATGGTATCCAGTTGATCCAGATAATTCTTTGCGTCCTCAATTTTTTCCAATTCAAGGGCAACTTCTGCTGCCAATGCTAAAGCATCGACATGCTCGGCATTTTGTTCAAATACTTTTTGCAAGCACTTTTCTGCTTCTTCCCACCTTTGATGATTGGCCCATACTGCGCTTGCGACAAGGAACCAGTCATCTTCATTGGCCCTGACTGTGCTTGTGTTTAGAAGGGCGGATTCAATATTGTAATAACCCTGTGCTAATTCGGCTGATCCCATTCTTTGGCAAGTGACAGCTAAATTATGCCATGCTTGATAGAAATCCGGTTTAAATTCAATAGCCTTTCTTTGTGCCGCTTCTGCTTCTTCATGTTTGCCCTGGTAAGATAATGCATTACCAAGATTAGACCATGCTTGATAGTCATCAGGTTTAAATGCAATAGCCTTTCTTTGTGCCGCTTCTGCTTCTTCATGTTTGCCCTGGTCAGATAATGCACTACCAAGATTAGACCATGCTTGATATTCATCCGGTTTAAATTCAATAGCCTTTCTTTGTGCCGCTTCTCCTTCTTCATATTTGCCCTGGTTAGATAATGCCAAACCAAGATTAGTCCATGCTTGATATTCATCCGGTTTAAATTCAATAACCTTTCTTTGGGCCGCTTCTCCTTCTTCATATTTGCCCTGGTAATATAATGCCGCACCAAGATTAGTCCATGCTTGATATAAATCCGGTTTAAATTCAATAGCCTTTCTTTGGGCCGCTTCTGCTTCTTCATGTTTGCCCTGGTAATATAAATCAACACCAAGATTAAACCATTCGATATAGTTATCTGGCTCTTTTGCAATAATATCTCTACTTTCAACTTCATATTTTTTTACTTTTTCTTCATCGTGTTCATGATCAAAACCAACACGATGATCATTCATTGGTTGCATTCTCATGGAAGATTCTTGAAGACCTGAATGATCACCCTCAGTCTCATTATCAGAAATCAAATAGTGATTTATTTTCTCTTGCTCCCATAAATCGAATTTTTTTAAGGATACATTTTCAATCATTTCATCAAAGTCAGAAACATTCGATTGACGATAATATGTTTCAAGCAATAAAAACTGTTCTCGCATTGAAAGATCATTTGTATGTTGATATATTTCTTGAATCTCTTCAAATGCTTCTAAAAAAATTAACAGACAAACAAAATCTTCACGCAAGCCTGTAAATTTTGGATGCGTCGCATACGCCTGTCTGAATAACTGTTTTGCTTCGTGATGATTGGCATCCATCCACATTAAATGGGCCTTTGCAAAACAATCATAAAAACCTTTGATGCCATACTGGATGGCATTTTCAAAAGACTGTTTTGCCTTTTTTCGCTGATTATTCCTTAAATCCAACAGGCCCAACTCCCACCAGGCATGGGCATGGGCTGGATTTTTTTCTTTGGTAATTTGGATGAATAGATCATATTTTTGTGCAATGTCTGTTTCATCTATCGCCTTTAGAAAATAAAAATCAGAAATATGCGGTGCTTCGTCAATATATTGCTGTAATGTCTCTTTTTCTAATTGATGCCCGGTATACGCCCCTTTTTTACTTTTTTGACACAAAAAGTAGGTGGCATCTCCGCACAATCGATCCATCCCTAAGTTGTCTCTGACCTTGATTAATGCATCAATTCGTCTTTGAAGTTCTGCTTTGGCCGGTAGTTTTTCAAAGCAATACCTGGCTTTTTGATCCTCATCCAGTACCACACTGGCAGTGGTTAATTCCCAATAGGTTTCTGGCGTGATATCAAAGCCTTGAAAATGATGGCGATCCTGCCCACACAGGCGATGATAATGGGCTGCTGATTGCATATCTAATTTGATATAAAATTTTTCCAATTGCTGATGAATCTCAATTAATTCGTCTTCATCAACATACATCAGGGCATATTTGGATAATGCATAATGGGAGATCAAATGAAATTCATGTGTATGATTGATATTGCCATCCCATTGTAATATGCCCGCATAACACAGTTGATCAAAAGGGTTAACAGCATCACGCATTGACTGGCTTTGTGGAAACAAAATCTGCTGAAATTCGTTAAACTGCTTTTGGTTTTTGCAGGGGATCAGTTGACAGGGAATGGCCAGACGCCACAACTTGTTTACAATGCGCTGATTGTTTTCCATCCGATGAATGAGCCGATTGGAAACAAAATAATGAAAACCGGTATGCACATTCTCCTGAAAAGTACTGATTTCTTTTTCCCATAATTGATCAATGGATTGTTCTTGTTTTTCCTTTCGAATGGCTGTGACAATTAAATTAACACAAAGGTAGACTAAAAGCGGATTTCCTCGGGTTAATTTGAATATACTCAAGGCGGTTTGGTCAATTTTTTTCTGATCTGCTTCAAATTTGGTAATAATGTCAATTGCTTTTAAATATTCCTGGATTTGACCGGTATCAAAGGCATTTAACAGACTTTCTTTTTGCGTAATGGATTGATTGAGGGGATCACAACGATAGGTCATGGTTCTTCCTGTCATCACTGTTAACCATGAGACCTTTTTTTGATCTGATTTGGAATCAATGTAGCTGTAAAGCTTACTCAAATATTCAGCAAAGAGAATTTCCTTTGGTGCGTCATCAAAATCTGAAATGCAAGAGGAAATGCTGATCTGGTTGGCAAGGTCATGATTATCAATAAACCAGATCACAAAATCTTTTTGGGCATATGATATGAGGCAATCAATAATCGCCTTTTCTGGATGATGTTGAATGGCTTTTCTATTGGATCTTCTGAGCAATCGCCTGAAAAAACTCACTGAATTGCTTTGCAAATAATCATCCAAATCATCAAAAAAATTGGATACTTGCTTGACTGAGCACAGTTTGGATTTCATTTGCCGCCAAAACGCAACCGCTTCAATGTTTTTAACATGAAATGATTGCCAGTCCCAAAAGAAATATACAACTTGATGATCATCACAAATATTTTTCAGGTGTTTCAGCAAATAGGACTTACCAATTCCACCAGGACCATTGATCATCCATATGGCTGGATTTTCATCTTTCAGTAATGACTTAAATGTCTTTACATCACTTTTTCTGCCAACAAAAACATTATGCTCTGAATGGGCAAGAGATGATGAAGATTTGTATGCTTGATTGCCTTGCACATCTTGTTGAAAGTCCACATTCTCAGCACCGAGTTGTTTCTGAAATTCTATTAATGATTTGGATGGCATTCTATCTGAGAATAAGTCGGTAATCCCCCTGGTTCCCCATCATTGCCTGATAACCAGCCAATTAAGTATCTAAAACATCAAAACAATTCATCAACTCTTCTTTTTTAATCACCATATCTTTTGTCGGCCTGAGCACATCTTTTGCCAGTGCTGATTTTGATTGTATCAATTCATCCAGACGTTCTTCAACAGTTTTAAATCGGGTGTCTTTGACAATTGGGTAGTAAACTGTTACCGGCTTTTTTTGACCGATACGATGGGTTCGATCAGTGGCCTGATTTTCTTTGGCTGGATTCCAGGGGCGGGTGTAGTGGATTACATGATTGGCAGAAACAATATTTAAACCGACACCTGCCACTTGATGTCCCAATATGATCACATTAAATCCTGGTCTTTCTGAAAAAATGTCGATGATGCGTTGGCGGTTGGACATAATTTCGCCATTAATGATATCTGGAAAAAGGTTTAACTCTTGTCGAATACGATCCTGCAGCACTCGCTGTATTTTTTTGAAGTCTGTAAAAATTATCACCTTTTCATTTTGCTGCTGGATCATTTTAATAATATCAATGGTTAGATTCATTTTCGGACAATCTTTTTGACGAACAGAAAATCCTTCTGACTCTGGTGCAGCGCATATCCTGAGCAGTTTGCCAATGCCTGCCAGCATGGCGCCGCGTCCAGATGCCTTGGCCTGTTTTGCAATGGACTGATAAAATTGAAACTGCTTTTTTGATAATGGCGCATCAACAACCTTTCGGGTGATTTCCGGAAGATTCAAGGCTTCGGCCTTTACACGTCTGAGATAATAGCCCTTTAATTTGTCCAACAAGTGGTCAATTGTTTTTGTGCGCTTGTCTTCACTTTCACCCATCACAATGGGACGTTCATATGTACGCCGGAAATCTGCCCAACTACCCAACAATCCGGGCTGGACAAAGTCCATAATGCACCAGAATTCAATCAGTCCATTTTCTACCGGTGTTCCGGTCAATGCCGCGCGATGTTTCGACTTTAGGGCTTTTACTGCACAGGTGCGTTGTGTGGTTGGATTTTTGACATATTGGGCTTCATCACAAACCACCATGCACCAATCCATTATACCCAGTTTGGTTTGATGATTTCTTAATGTGTCATAAGAATTTAAAATGACATCGAATTGTCTCAAGTAGGAAGGATGAAAATGGCAGCGCGAATGATTACAGATATAGGTGGTCAGAACCCCTTTGGAAAATCGTTTGATTTCGCGCGCCCAGTTGGAAATCAACGTTTTGGGAGCAACCACGAGATGCGTGTCGTTATTGTTCATCTCTTTATGCTTGAGAAAATGTGCAATGACCTGAATGGTTTTGCCCAGGCCCATTTCATCGGCCAGCAGTCCGCCGATAAAATGTTTGGATAAGCGATGCAGCCAGCGATAGCCATCGAACTGATGCGGATAAAATTTGCCACTAAAATGAGTTGGCGGCGCAATATACGCCAAGTCTTTTGGCAACTGATCGTTGATTTCTGTTTTATCGACAAACTCCAGTAACTCCAGGTTTTCAAAAATATCCAATATGGACCCAACCGGAACTTTATGGGAATGCTCTTCAGATTCCAGTTGCTTCAATACTGTTTCAAATCGATCTGCCTGATCACTGTCAATACGAATCCAGCTGCCTTCATATAAGACATATTCTTCACCGGTTTCCTTTGCATGTTGCGCCAGTTGTAAATAGGTTTCATCAGATAGATATTGATGCTGTTCGGGTTCATCATCTGAGCCAGATGACCAGTCATCAAGGTTGACACCCGGAATACCTTCAAACCAGCCGCCACCAGTATGATTCACTTGAATATAAGGTTTTGAATTGTATACTTTGGTGCGTATTCCTTTGACGCGCTCACTAAATGTCGACAGATCAAAGGTATCAGAAAGAATGCTTTCTGGCTGAGTCAGCAAACGTGGGACATCTGATCCTGTCACCATTCCCTGTTTGGGAAGTTGTCTTAATTGCCGGGTTAACGATTGATCCAACACCACGCGCTTTCTGTTAAAGCCTGCATGTTCTGTGGTGATGACTGGTGACATATTGTCGTGTATATGATTTTTATTCCACTGATCAACGCCATCAATTATGGGCACTATCTGGATTTTATCCGGCTCATGCTCAATAATATCAATGCCGGCCTGTTTGGCAAAGGTATAATTTTCACTGTTTGTATAGGGATCGAGTTGTGCGCCGGCTTGAATCGCTGCATTTTTGACTTCAGCAAAATATGTCATGCGTTGTTCCAGACTGTTCCAATCAATATTTTCTCCTTTGGCCAGTTCAAACACATCTGCCTGAATTCGGGTCAAAGGAACAATACATTTTTCAGAAAGGATGAAAACATTGTCATTTCGATAAGGTTCGCCATCCCGAAGGAGACCATGTTCAGGATGTGTGGCTTCGACATGAATGCGAAAATTGGCATCTCCCATATGAGATGTGGTGGTCAGCTTTAATTGAAGCGATTCTGGAAATGGCAGATTCAACATGTCCAAAATGATTCGATCTTCCTCAAGATCAATGGCATCATAGAGCTGATAGGAAATCTTAAATGTATGATTATCAATCGTTTCCAGCAGTTCATCCAGCCAGATGCTTTCAAGTATTGACCCCATATTTCCTTGCTTTAACAAGGTCTCCAAAACATCATTTGGATTGTCATTTAATGGAAACACGATTTCTGGCCCATGATAGGTCAACTCAAGGCCATCATTGGTGAATCGGCTGGAAAACTGATTTTTATACGTTCGCTTAAACAGATTCACCGGTTCATTAACTCCTGCATTCTATTTCGGGTAGATTCTTGCCATCCGGGCCTGTGTATGATTCTGCCATCCCAATCTTTGTCCTTGATGGTCTGTTTTTTATTTTTGAAGTCCGCCAGAGTGCTGTTTTTCATTGAAGGCAGGTTCATAAAATGCATTAAATGCTTGATGGGATAAACATATGCTGCATTTCCGGTTTCTATAAATTCTACCACACCAAAGCGATAAAATTGCATTAAAAATCCTTTTTCCTGAATGGAGATGTCTTCCAATTCCCCATTTTCAACATAAACTCGCCAAAAATCCGCACGTTCACCTTCAAGATAATCATTGATTTTTTGGATCATCAACCATTTATGAAATTCATCTCGTGCTTTTTCGGAGACATTTTTCCAGAATCGATGTTCAGCTGTTGTGCTTTGCTCACTTTTGACCGGTTTGTCCCATTTTGAATGGATATACTCCAGAATGGGCTGATCCCATATTTGTCGATCCTTTATGGTGTTCAGGTAATGCTGGCCCATTGATATGGATTGGTCTGCCTTGATTTCTCTATCAATTTCCTCGATAATCCTTTTTGGATTCTGGCGGGTAATCATGCTTTTCGTTCCTTTTGTCAGGAGCGTCTGCCATGCAATTTTGAACAAGGATTCTTTTGTTTCGATTTGGTGCTGATCCAGAAATTGATCAAAATCAAGGGGTTGCCTGATAATTTTATAATGCATGATTATTCCTGTTGTCAGATCATCTGCCATTAACCACTGGATGGCATCTTTTGAAATATCTTGATGCTCAATAATGGCGAGTCCACCTTTTTTTTCAATCAACATTTTTAACAATTTTTCAAGTCTGTGATGCGGATATCCGCGAATGAGCTTAAACCATATTTTTGGAATCATTGCTTTTGCCGGACGAAGTTCAATGGCTGTTGATGCTTTGTCTACAATGTTTTTGTTACGATCCTTGTCAACAATCTCAACACAGGCCATCAATTCTTTAAGAGTGAGTCCATAAATGATGGTCTCCAATTCATCAGGCGATGATTGTTTAAGAATCTTGCGAACGCTGTCCACAAGGGATTTCCCCACCTTGATCGCTTCTCCCTTACGATAGGTATGCGCTTTACGAACCGCTTTCAAGGTTTGGATCAGTTTATTGGGGTGAAAATCAATCATGTTGGATCATTTAATTGATAATATCTTTGAGAATATTCAAGAATTCAATTAAAGCATTGGTTTCATTCAATCGGATTTTGATTTCAACCCGACGCGCAACAGCACACCTGTCATCTTGACATTCTTCAGGAAATAAAGTTGCAGAATAACCAGAAACAACCGCTTTTTTCATGAGCAAGTCAACAAAAGGAGTCATGCTTGGCTCGGCAAGTAGAAAAGACAGCACTTGCCCGGCTCGCTCCCTTGAAATAAAAGGGTTTGCGTATCCAGAGTCCATCCGGTCTGTATGGCCTGATATTTCGATGGTTTGAACGCGATTTAGAAACTTTGGATATCGATGGATAATGTCAAAATACATGGGGACGGCTTTTTTTAGTGCTTCCTTTGCATCATCTCCCAGACTGGTGCTCGCAAAACCGAACCGAAGACTTTTTTCATTGATAATCAGAGCGCCGGTTTCACAATTGACTTCAATATTGTCAATATCACGCAGTTCTTTTGCATTGCAAATTTTTTCAACCACTTTCATCCACTCCCGAACCCCCTCAGTGGGTTTGATCAGGCGCTCACCAATATTCAACAGCGTCATCACTGTTGTTAAGCTGAATACCATGAGCAAACCAGCCATCATATCACTGTACGATGCCCAATATGATTCTGATGGCACATTCCTGGATTTGTTCCAGGCATTGCCAGCTTTTTTACGATCTATTATCATCATTTGTTTGCTTTGCTAAAAAAAAAGCTTTTTTTCTTTTTTTCTTGTTCATTACTGTTTTTGGCCGCTTCGTTCTGTGTTTGTAATGTGGTTGATATTTCTTCCAATTTTTGATGATTATCTGAAACATGTTTTGTTACTGATTGAATATCTTCTGGTAATGATGCCAATTGAGATAATAATTCCTGGCTGGCCTGATTATTGTCCCTGTCTTGATCCAATTGATCTGCAATGGATTTAAAATCAATACTTTTAATTCCTTGTAATTCCTGGATCAGTTTTTCCATCCCATTATTCAGGGATTCAACGAGTGCGGCGTTTTTTTGATCCACATTCTCTGAATGGGATTTCATGGTCTGGCTAAAGGTCTCAATAAAATGATCCAAATCAGACATTGTTTTGTCAATGCGTTTCGTGCTTTCTGACATATGGCTGGCGGCATCAAAGGCCTGCTTGATATTATCCGCAAGAAGGCCTTTGGATAACTCACGAATATCATTTAAAATATCTTTTTGCCCCCCCACTGATTCTTTCATTTGATTCACAATACCCGGCAGGCTTGCAATGGTTTCATTGGTTTCATACAGGGTTCCGCTAAAACGCTGCACGACTTCAGACAGATTACCATCAAATGATGAAAGGGCCTTGATAAGATTGTTTTCAACATTTTCAGTCAATTCGCGAACACTCTGATTAATCTGACTGACCAACTGACTTGATTGCGCTGTAATATCTGACCATACCTGATTGAGATTTTCAGCAGTAACTTTCATGGCATCGATTTGCGCTTCCATTGTGGTATGCAATGTTTTTTGACTTTCTGTTACAGACCTGGAAGACTGGTCCAATAATTCTGAAGCAGAATTAATACTGTCTGCCGAGTGTTTCAATTTTTGGGTAATGGATTCTAAACTGCCCAGGCTTTGTCCCAGAATTTCACCGGCTCTGTTGGTTTTTTCAATCAGTTCTCCTTGTGCCTGGAGCTGATTGGATAGTGCATCTGTAAAGGTAACCAATTGTTGTTTGATTTCCTTTTGAGACTGGATGGTTTCTTCGATAATCTGGCCCATGGATTCAAATTGTGTTGTAAAGGTTTGTGTCAGGGTTTCAGAATACTGTTGAAGTACATTGCCCATGGCCTCAGTCTGTTTTTGTTGAGATTGATCAAAATGATTTGAGATAACTTCATTTAAGCGGGTCAAATTATCATTGAATTTATTGAAAATTTCATTCTGCTGTTCCTGGTTTTCTTGCAGGTTGACTTTAATCAGTTCCTGAAAATCATTCATCAAGGGCAAAAGATGTTCATCAATGGCATTTCCAAATTTATCGCCAATTCCCATGGCCACATCTGTGGCAAGTGTTTGTAATCCTTGTTTGATATCTGCCTGCAAATCGTAATATTTTCGGGCATATCCTTCGTGGGAATTAAATGGATAGATATGGGTCAGTGAATGGTCCAGGGACAAAAAAGAGCGTTCCAGTCTGTTGATCATGATGCGATAAATAAATGAGAATACAATGGACATTGCAATGCCCACCAGGGATGTTGAAAACGCAATGGACAGGCCTGATATTAAATGTCCAACACCGGCCTGCAAATTTTCTAATTTATCCAGTTCAATATCGCCCAGTCCAGAGATCAATCCATAAAAGGTTCCCAAAATACCCAGGGATACAAAAATGCCAGGAATTGATTCAGCCAGTCGTTGATTTCGAGCGCCATCAAGGACAATTTCAGGCGTCAGGAAATCTCTTAATCGAATGGGTAAAATGGCCTGATGTTCATCCTTTGGCCGAGATGCTTTCCACTCCCTGTGAAATTGTTGATAATAAGGTCTTGCCCAGGATGTGTACTTGAACAAACTGTCTTTCAGTAGTTCTCGGTTCGTGTCTGAAATATCCTGGCGCTTTCTTTTGACATACCAATGATCGATCATCAGCTGAAACCATCGACATGTCACAGGAACAATAATCCATAGAAAGAAAGTGCAAAACACAATGGTCTGAACATTCAGCCATCGTTGTGTGACAGGATCAATCTGTGTTGGAATAATGGATGATATAAATGGTAATAAGTTCATGAAATTTCCTCAAGCGATTAATTTTCAGTATCCGGCGCAATCTGAATAATATTTCCACCCTCATGGGGCGTAATCTTAATGGACATCCCGGGCTTTTGTTTTTGGACAATGGATTTAATCATATCATACAAAATATTGGTGGTAATCCCCACCGCAATGGGAAGAATCACCTGCGCCATTGCCATATCAGCCATTGGAGAAAAACGTGTTGCTGTTTGTTTTTCAATTTTGGCAGTGGCGATGTTTTGGGATGTTTCTCCGGCATTCCAGTCAGATACAAAATCTGATGGGTTGATGTTTAGATGGGGTGAAAAAATGAGTTTGTGGTGCATGTTTGCTCCTTGATGTTCGAAAACAAATGAATGTTTGAGGACGAACATAAGATGCGCCCTTCCTATCACTGTCTCTATTTGATTGTTTTAAAAACTATTTTTTCTCATTGCAAGGTTGGTGATTATTCTTTCATTAATAATTTTACTTCACTTTTTAATAATAACAAATCTTTAGAAATTATCCCCCAAATAATGGTATCATCTACTTTGTCATAATTATGAATAATGAAATTTCTCAAACCAACGATTCTTTTTGAACTTGATATTTTAATATTTTCATCTAATTTAAGTATACGATTTAAGGCTTCACCAATAATTTCAAGTTCACGTTCAACGCCTCTTCTCAAAAGCTTATTGGTTTGATATTCAAAGAAATCTCTTTTTTCACCAATATACTCATAAATTGAATCTATTGAGACTTGAATATCAAATAAATATTTTCTAACCTTATCATCCATAGATTAAAGTTTTTGTTTGTTCCATGACCTTAATTAAATATGGATTTGAAAGCATTTTTACTGTTAATAAATCAACAGGGCGTTGGAAAATGCTTTCAAAACTCTCATGCAAATTAAAATAATTGTCTGTATACTTTTCAATGCTGATATCATTAAATGATATTAGTAAATCAATGTCACTTTTATCGCTAAACTGATCAGTACAAACAGAACCAAATGCCCATAATTTATCAACATCATGTTTTTTACACAGATAAGAAATTTTGTCATAATTTTTATCTGTTAAGATTTTTAAATTATTTTGCATTTTTTAATTTCCACTGTACAAAATTTTGTGTATTTTTTTATTTTTTAACAAAACACATACATACTTTTTTTCTTTTCATAAAACTGAAAAATAGTCAAGACCATTATACAGTCTTATGAAAAATAGGCAGTGATCAAGCCTGATGATCGGCCGTACATACGAACGTGCATTTTTTAGGATATTTAAAACCAGTGCATTATTTCTTCCTTGCTGCCCCACGCTATTCCTGCCATTACCAAAATCATTCATTTTTAGCCGGATCTGGAAATTCACCCAAAGATTCCTCCCACATATTCTTTAGCCTTTGTTGGATTTCGGGTGGGGATTGATTGTAAAATTTCATAAACCATTTCGTCGCAATTTTATCAGCATGATTATCATTAAAACGCAAAAAAACAAACATACCTTTAATTAACCATTTTCCGGCTTCCTCAAAATTCTCCTGCAAACCCATGAGTATTGCCAATTGCGAATATGTCTTCGCTGCGCCATGTTCGTTTCCTTTCATTTTATCAATGTGTAAAGTTTTACGATACCAGGTTTCGGCAGTAGCAAAATTGCGTTGTTCTTGTGCAATTCTTCCCAAATGATGATAGCTCATTGCCGCTTTATGCTTTTCTATTCCATTTACTTTACTTTGATTTAATTTATAGATGGGAGTTCTATGTGTTATTCCAACAAACCATGAGGGTTTTTCTTAATACTCGCTAACGCTCAAGACAAAGATACGTTTTAACACATTGAAGTAAATGGAGGGCGTATCCAACAGATGAGGGAACGAGTAGGTAACTATAAAAAATATGGGCATCCTTCATTTACCAGTTAACACTTTTCTCGTTCCCAGGCTCTGCCTGGGAATGCATGCCCGGCGGCTCTGCCGCCTATTCCAATGTTTAGGCGGCAAAGCCGCCAAGTATG
>Ga0272440_1001785_pt1 | contig 17258 bp, 10 predicted proteins | sample SSMMMBAug17_FD_192440 | JGI IMG/M metagenome (GOLD analysis project Ga0272440, IMG submission 192440) | Marine sediment archaeal communities from Little Sippewissett salt marsh, Falmouth, MA, United States - SSM-MMB-Aug17 | ecosystem: Environmental > Aquatic > Marine > Wetlands > Sediment ... | reverse complement strand
TTCATCTTATTCATCTTCTTCAGCGTAATCCAGGTTCAAAATGAATAGAATTGACTCTTTCAGAAATGAGGAACTTATTTTCAGAGCATTCCTAAGGAATGCTGAAAATAACCTCTCTACAGTACAATTACCTTAAAACGAACAATATCAATCAATGGAGAAGTTATTTTCAAAGATTTCCTTAATGTTCATCAAATCACAGAAAAGATTAATGTTTGACAGCGATTTATTCAAATGCTAAGGAAATCTCGGATAATAAGTTCCTCCTTATAATAATTGTTTATTTTGTTTTTGAACCAGGATTACACTGAAGAAGATGAATAAGATGAATTAAAAGTGTTTTATTTCATCTTATTCATCTTCTTCAGCGTAATCCTGGTTCAAAAACAAAAATGAAAAGTTTGGTATGCATATGCTTGATTTTATATTGTTGAACAGTCAAGCCTTTTTAAATGGGGAACTTATTTTCAGAGAATTCCTAAGGAACGTACTAAAAAAATAAGGTCTTGTAGAGACGTAGCGTGCTACGTTTCTACAGTCCCATAAAAACAATACAATTGAAATGGGGGCGCTTATTTTTCAAGTATTCCTAAATGGATTTTCATTAAAAAAATTCAAGGAGATGTATCCATGGTAAAAATAGGAATTATTGGTGGTTCAGGCTTAGACGCTCCACAACTGCTGAAGAATGCAGAAGATATTGATATTACAACCCCATATGGTAAGCCTTCCTCACCGCTGGCATCAGGTTTAATTAATGATATACCAGTTTTGCTCCTGGCAAGACATGGCAGAAAACATCAATACAGCCCAACTCAGGTAAACAATCGGGCCAATATTCATGCCATGAAAGAATTGGGTGCAACGCATATCATAGCAACAACCGCCTGTGGAAGTTTGAAAGCTGAAATTCAAAGAGGTGACATGGTTATTCTGGATCAATTTATTGATTTTACAAGGCATAGAATCAATACATTTCATGATTCTTTTGAAAATGGAATTTTTCATGTCATAATGGCAGATCCCTTTGATTCGCATTTACGAACACAGTTATTAAATACAGCGAAGCAACTGAATTATCGGGTGCATGAAAAGGGCACTGTTGTAACAATAGAGGGACCGCGTTTTTCAACACGAGCGGAGTCCCATATGTTCAGAACTTTTGGTGCGGATGTTATCAACATGTCCATTGCGCCAGAGGTTGCTTTGGCGGTTGAGGCTGAAATGCCATATGCGGCTGTCGCCATGTCAACAGATTATGACTGCTGGAAAGATGATGAGCCACCCATGACCTGGCAAGAAATTCTCGATGTGTTTAACGATAATGCCGAACGAGTCACAAAACTCATTGTTCAAACCCTGTCATCAATATAAAGGGGATTTTCATTCATGAAAACATGGTGGTTGATTCTTCCTTCATTTGTGATTTTGGATTTGCTTCTGGGAGACCCTGACAAACCTTTTCATCCGATTCGTTGGATGGGAAATGCCATAGACTTTTTAGAACCAGTATTTCGAAAAGGATTCAAAAGTGATCAACTGTCAGGAACATTGTTTGTCGTTTTTCTGGTAACAGGCACATGGCTGTTGACTTTTGGTATGTTGTCATTTGCAAATAGTGTCTCACATAACTTTGCAATTGTAATAGAAATATTGATTCTATTTTATGCCCTGTCTATTCATTCCTTGATCCTTTCAGGAATGACAGTTTACACCCTTTTAAAAAATGGGCATATTGAAAAAGCTCGGATTTCGGTTGCCATGATTGTGGGAAGGGATACAAAACATTTGGATAAAAAAGCGCTGGTTCGAGCTACAGTTGAAACCCTTGGAGAAAATTTCGTTGATGGTATTCTATCGCCATTGTTTTTTGCAGCAATTGGCGGCGCACCATTGGCAATGGCGTTTAAAATGATCAGCACATTGGACTCAATGGTGGGATACAAAAATGATAAATATCGTCATTTTGGCAGCACTGCTGCGCGTCTGGATGACATTGCCAATTGGATTCCAGCGCGACTGGCACTTGTGTTTATTGGCATTGGTGCAAGTATTAGTGGCTTTTCCAGTGACAATGCATGGCATATCGCACTGAGTGAAGGACATAACCATCCCAGTCCCAATGCTGGATATCCTGAAGCCGCTTTTGCTGGTGCATTGGGCGTTCGCTTGAATGGCCCAAATGTCTATCAAGGCAAACTGGTGCATAAACCCTACATTGGCAAAAACTTTACAGACCCGGACGTTGCGCATATTCTTCAGGCCTGCTGCCTGGTATTTATGTCATCACTGATCGCCATACTATTTGTCTGGTGTCTGGGCATGATTGTTGATAACTTATAACACAGGTAATTCTCATGAATGACAAAGATTATTGGATTAATGAAGCGCCGTATTATTTATCAAGCGGCAATGAAATTGATATTTTCAAGGCATCATACGATGCTCGGTTACCGGTAATGCTTAAAGGCCCCACAGGATGTGGAAAAACGCGTTTTATTGAATCAATGGCTTACCGATTAGAACGCCCATTGATAACAGTTTCCTGTCACGAAGATTTGTTTGCCTCAGACCTCATTGGCAGATATTTACTTCAAAATGATGAGACTATCTGGCAGGATGGCCCGCTGACAACAGCGGTTCGTATTGGGGCCATTTGTTATCTTGATGAAGTGGTTGAAGCCAGAAAAGATACCACTGTTGTTATTCACCCGCTGTCTGATGACCGCCGCACATTAAATATTGATAAAAAGGGTGAAGTGCTTAAGGCTCACGATAATTTTTTAATTGTGGTGTCATACAACCCTGGCTATCAATCGGTTATCAAAGACTTGAAACAAAGTACACGCCAAAGATTTGTTTCTATAAGTATGGATTACCCTTCACAGGAACTGGAAACACAAATTGTTTCTCATGAAGGCGGGGTCGATTCAAAAATAGCATCACAATTGGTGGCATTGGCGTCAAAAGTAAGAAACATTCGTGAACATGGCCTGTCAGAGGGCGCAAGTACGCGATTGTTAATTTATGCTGCAAAATTGATTACACGCGGTATTCCAATGATCGATGCCTGTAAAACAGCCATTTGTCTGCCGCTTACTGATGATGACGCATTGCAGGAAACACTTCATGATTTAATTGAAGATATTTTTTAGTGAAAGAATTATGACGCATCACCAACAAATCATTCAAACATTTGTCCGGTATGCACCTGAAATGGTTGATGCACTCAAACATCGACTCGATTTACCGCATCAATTTTCAAACCATGAACTATTGGCGTTTTCACGCCATGTTGAATGGGCAGGGCGGCTGGATAAACGTTTTTCAGTTGTGTTGGCTTCAGGTGGTCTCGCACTATTGGACACCCCTGATTCATATCAGTTTTACATTCAAAAAGTTAAATTGTATGGTCAATATGGTGTGACGCAAGGAATGGCAATTGCCAAAAGTCTGTATCGGGTTTTATTGCGTTGTCAGAAAAACATGCAAATCGTATTTCTGCAAACCATTGAAAATATGCGTCAAACAGGCCCACATACACTGACTGCACCATTCAATGTATTGTGTGATTTGCTGGATGAACCCGATCAAGCCTGTGTAGACCAATATATCGAATTACTCCATCACGCATTTTCTCCATCTTTACGCTTTCAGGACAGCCAGATGTTATCAAAGACCATCCCTGAATGTTGTGCTGCGATGCATAAAGATCGACGATTATATCAAATGCAGCAGTTAAAACGTATCATTGCTTTTTATCCGCAATGGGCATCACATTTTGCAAAAGGAATGAATGATGGCTTAAATATTTTGAGTGAATCTGCTTTGGAAAAATTTGTTGAAGAAGCCATTACCCGATATGAAAAAAAACCTGAACATGGCGCAATGTTTTTAACAATGGATTCTGAGATTGCACAGGATAAATATCGTGAACTACAGTCAGTTGTTTCACTTTCACAAATCATTTCGCCTTTGATTCATTATGTCAGGGCGAGGACCGGACTGCAATTAAAAATTCGCCCATTATCAGAGATTGAAAATGACGACACTGAACTGAAAGTTTGCACTGATGGCAAAACCATATATTTGCCTGATGAAATGGGCATATTTTCCAACAGGCGAGATAATGTTAGAATGTATAAGTGTTTGCTCCGATTTGAGGCTGGCTTGTGTGAGTTTCATACATTTCATTTTGATCTTGAAAAAGTAGCCAATCAAATAGGCAAGCCAGATCTGGCCAAACATCAGGATTTAATCACCCCTGATCCGGATTATTTTTTTTCACTGTTTCAGTACCCAACAATGGCAGAAGATTTATTTAATGTCATTGAACAGGGGCGTATTCGCTTGTGTTTATCTTATTATTATCCAGGAATGATTCGTCATGCCCTGCCCATGCTTCAAAAAGAAACAGGAAGACTGGTTAAACAGAATATTAAATCCTCACCTATCTTTTATTTGTATGCCCGCATTGCTTTGAATATGCAAAAAAAACAATGCCGAATTGTCTACGATGATTTAGAGGAAATAATCAACACAATTGTCAATGAATTGACGCATGAGATGGCAGTTGAAAACTCTGCAACACTTGTTTATAAAATTTTTCCTTCTTTATATCAGTGGTATAAACAAAATAATATGGATTATTCAAAATTAAAGCCCCCTTTTGGCCGAAAAATCAGCATTCGATTGTTCTACAGAGACTTTTTGTCTTATGATATTCGGGCAAAAATTATTCGAAAGAAATTGAAAGAACTGGACATTCCCATTTATCAATCAGATATTCGCAATCGGCTCTCAGAAAAAAATGGTGTAATTACTATCCGAGATATACGTCGAATGTTTAAGCAACGTACAGGTAAACAACTGGACATGGATGATACAGAAATTGACCAACTATTTGAAAAATCTGAACGCGCTGTATCAGAAAATTCTACTTTTGGCCAAAATACATTTTTTACGTACAAAGAATGGGATGCCAATATTTGTGATTATTTGCCTGCGCATACACGTGTATATTGTAAAGCATTGGATTCAGGAACAAAAGGACTGTATTTCTATGAATTGACGCTCAAGCGATATCGAGGGATACTGAAAAGAATTCGGCGGAGTTTTGAATTACTGCGTCCACAGGGGATGTTTTTGTTAAGGCAATGGTGTGAAGGGGATGACTTTGACTATCGCGCATTGATAGAATATGCAGTGGATCGAAAAATCAGACAGACGCCAACAGACAGATTGTATATCAAACATGTCAAACAGCAACGTGACGTATCTGTATTTTTATTGATTGATCTGTCACGATCTACTGGATTTCGGATTTCCGGATCTCATCAACGCGTATTGCAGATTGAAAAAGAGGCCATTGTATTATTTTGTGAGGCACTTCAACAATCAGGAGATCGTTTTGCCATTGGAGCTTTCTCGGGATTGGGCAGACAATGCGTTGATTATTTTAATGTTAAATCTTTTGATTCGCCGCATTCAGCAGAGATAAAACGCCGCATTAGTGCATTATCGCCATGTCGAAGCACACGAATGGGGGCTGCGGTGCGTCATACGACATCACAAATTTTGCAAACAACATCAAAGGTTCGTCTGTTGATTATTTTAAGTGATGGTCTTCCCAATGATCTGGATTATAAAGACGCATATGCCATTGCAGATACACGTATGGCCATTCGTGAAGCCAGTGCATTGAATGTATATGTTCATGGTATTACAGTAAATGTTCAATCTACTGATACACAATCATCAGGTGCTCTGGATACAATATATGGCAAGGGAAAACATACATTGATTCGAGATGTCAGAGAATTACCAGATAAATTACCATTTATTTATCGGCGCTTGACAGGATAACGATTGTGGAATCAATGAATCACAGAAATGATTGTGATGCATAAATTGCAGCGCCAATTAATCCAACTTTGGAATTTACAATCACCTTGACAGGGATATTTTTTAAAATAGAAGACATTCGTCCCTTATTGTTGAATGCAGTAATAAACTCGTTTGATTGAAGTAAGGGAAGTATTTTTGGGGCTATCCCGCCTGCAATGTATAAACCACCATAAGGAAGAATTTTTAGTGCAAGATTTCCAGCTTCAGAACCATAGGCCTGAACAAATAATTGGATGGTTTCTTCACTGAGCCGATCATTTTTTTCTAAAGCAGCTTTGCCAATATATTCTCCAGGATCGATTGTTCTTTTATTTGAAGTCAGTTCTTTTTCCCAGGTCCGCACGGCATCAGCTATTTCTTGAGATTCATCAGTAAAATCTGAATCTCGCAAAAACTGATAGATTGAAATAATTCCCAATCCAGACACCACACGTTCCACAGAGATACGATTGATATTATGTTTGGCCAACAAATATCTCAAGAGATTGAACTCTAATGCAGATTGCGGTGCAAAATCAGTATGACCACCTTCTGATGGAAAAACTCTTACTGTTTCGCCATGCCGAATAATAAAACATTCACCCAATCCTGTCCCTGCACCAATCACTGCCATAGGTGCATCTGCCTGATATTTACCGGTTTGCAGAATATGAATATCGTTATCAGTCAAACCGATTACACCATAGCCAATGGCTTCAAAATCATTAATCAAACTGATATGGGAAATACCCAAATCCTGTTCCATATGTGAGGCATCCAACATCCATGACAGATTGGTCAATTTTACAGTATTATTGACAACAGGGCCTGCTATTGCAAAACAAGCTTTTTGGGGAACAGGTTTTACCCCAATTTTTTCTTCGATTTCTAAAAGAAAGTCTCTGATTATCGGCACAAGGTCTCTATACTCGGCACTAATATATCGTTGCTCATGAATTGTTTTCATTGCGGTGGCGCTTTTTCCAAGATTTGGGATTTCTACCAATTGCAGAAATGTTTTTGTGCCACCAATGTCTCCGGCTAAAATATAAGGCATTTTATTTTCTCGCTTTGCTTATATATGTTGACAATTGCCTTTTTCGAGGAATTTTCGTATTGAGGTTTTTGTACTGCATGCTACGACTCTAGACGACCTTAGGAATTCTCGGAAAATAAGTTCCCCATTTAATATATTGAATTCCTATTTTTGAACCTGGATTACACTGAAGAAGATGATGAATTAAAAGTGTTTGATTCATCTTATTCATCTTCTTCAGCGTAATCCAGGTTCAAAATGAATAGAATTGACTCTTTCAGAAATGAGGAACTTATTTTCAGAGCATTCCTTAGGAATGCTCTGAAAGTAACATGCTCAATTTTTTTTAATCGGATAAAAAAAATTAGATCGTGTAGAGACGTAGCAAGCTACGTCTCTACAGTACAATTACCTTAACACGAACAATATCAATAAATGGGGAAGTTATTTTCGAAGCATTCCTTAATTATTATACGAACTCATAATTTGCTTAATTTCACCTGATTTGATCATTTTGTAAATTTCATTATCAAACGCCTGCATAAAATCAAACTGAAAAGGGAACTTACCATTTGTTCTGGCTGTTTTTGAGTAACCAATATAAACAGGATCAACACCAATAATTGCACCTTTCTTGATTCTGGCCATTTTCTGATTATATTGTCCAGACAGTTTGAGTTTGCCATAGGAATAATCAAAAGCAGTATCCTCCATCATAATACAGTTCACTCTGCCTGCACCCAATTTTAAAATATTCTCAGCAGACCCTTTGGCTTCCTCATATTTAATTGTTCCCTCCTTGACCATCTGTCTGAATTTTGTTCCTCCCCAACCATCATATCCAGAAACATTGCCAATTCTTAATCCAATATAGTCATCAGGCCAGTTCAATCGTGATGTTTTTAACTCTTCTTCAGAACATACCGCAGTAATTGTCTCAGTATAAAATGCAAGGGAATATGGGTGCAGGTAGGGCCAATCGTGACCATGATAAAATGCAGGCGCCAGGCCAAAACCTTCACCTGTTTCCATTAAATGCTTTCCACGTTTCCAGGGAATAGGTTTTATGGTGACGTTGAAGTTTTGCATTCTGGAAAATGCTGTTGTCAGCACGTTGATATAAATCCCTTCAGCTTTTCCATCCTTTCCCCTAAAACTAAATGGTTTGTAAGCATCATCAACATAAATGGTTACATCAACCTTTTCGCCGAAAGCAGGCAATGCCATTACACAAAAGTACATTAGCAGTAGTAATTTTTTCATAAACATCCTCCTTCTGTTTAATTTTGTATTCTATTGACATTTTGTCCATTAATATTTGTAATAATATTTAAATGATGGACATTTTTTTTGATTGATATAATAATAACATCTTTAGAAAAAAACGACAAGCTTACAAATGAAATTTTTATAAACCATACCCATACCCAAACAATGGATTATAATTATCATCACCAATATTCAAGTTATCATCATCATATCTGGGCCAGGTAAAACTTAATTTGCCTTGAAATTTATAATCACCAAACAATACGTCAGCAACACCGGCGCCCTCAGAACCAGGCAGCCAGGCCACAACAAAGGCTTCAGAAGCATCCAGCTCCTTGTTAACAACCAGTGGGCGGCCACAAATCAGGATCACTATTACTGGAATACCTTTTTCGGTAATATTTTGGATTGTTGTCAGATCTTCAGGATGTAATTCGCATAAATTTAGTGTTGTCCCATAACTTTCTTCGCCATTTAAGGGTTCAAAAAGGTCTGATGCATATTGTGAAGACATATAATCCGGCCTGATTGCTTTGGTAAGTCCGATACCGAGCGGGTAAATGTCTCCAAAACCTTCAGCATATGGTTTTTCGCCGATGACGACAATTCCAATATCGTGTTTATTGGCATCCGCATCATCGCCCATCAGGTTCTCACTTAAGATGGCATTTGGTGCGATCTGTGAAATACCTTCCCATATGGAGGTCCCGCCAACAATGGATTCATTGTCTAATACACCCTGCCATTCAATGGTAAAGCCACCGCATTGAATGCCACGGCTGTTGGCAGATTTTCCAGCAACAATAATGCGTGCATTTTTATTTACAGGCAGAATATTATTGTTATTTTTCAATAATACCAATGATTTGCGAACAGCTTCACGTGCTACTTCACGATGTTGCATTGATCCCAGACATGAAGGTTTTTGTGATAATTTTCGTTGAGCGGGTCTGGGTTTATCAAAAATGCCAGCCTGAAATTTAACGCGTAATATTCGGCGAACAGCATCATCCAGTCGTGCCATAGGGACACGTCCTGTTTGAATATGGGTTTTCAAGTGATAATAAAAAAGTTTCCAGTTTTCTGTGACCATAAACATATCCATACCGGCATTCATGCCGATGGCAACAGCTTCAAAATAATCATCTGAAAGATAATTAATGCCATCCCAATCTGTAATGACAATTCCATCAAAACCCAACTCTTCTTTTAATAGATGGGTAATCAAATACTTATTTGCATGACATTTTATGAAATTCCAGCTGCTGAAAGAAATCATAACAGATAAAACGCCAGCTTCGATTGCAGATAAATAAGGTGGTAAATGAATTTTTCTAAGCTCTGCTTCGCTGATTGGCGCATCACCAGTATTGATACCATGCAATGTAGCGCCATCAGCAATAAAATGTTTGGCGCATGCAATGACATTTTCTTCACTAAAATTCCCCTGAAGACCTTTTACAAATCGTCCTGCATAACTGGTGACAATTTCAGGCGCTTCAGCATAGCTTTCATATGTGCGGCCCCAATGATCATTTCTTACAACAGCCAGTGTTGGCGCAAATGTCCAATCAACGCCAGTTGCGGCAGTTTCTCGAGCAGTCACGCTAGCAATGCGCTCAATCAGATCCGGATCGTTTGCAGCTCCCAATCCGATATTATGTGGAAAGATGACAGCACCTTTTGCATTGCCATGTCCATGAATTGCATCAACACCATAAATAACAGGAATTGCCAGGCAATTTTCGTTTTCATCCATTGATGCTGCAAAGAATTCATCATTCATTTGAATCCAATCTTCCGGTGTATTGTCTCCGGGGGTTGAGCCGCCACCGCTCAATAACGAGCCAATATGAAAGTTTTTAACTTCCTCAGGAACGATAAACTCTCTTTCTACCTGAAGAACCTGGCCCACTTTTTGATCCAGATTCATTTTTGATAATATACGATTGACCTTATTTTCAAGATTTGACATTTGAAATACCTCCCAATAAAAATCGAAATTATATTATTTGATTATAAATTTTTCACAGAAACATATTCAATTTTAAGAAACTGATCATTGATTTTGTGTTTGCCTTCATTCAGGATATATGACTGACAGTGTTCTCTTGCCTGCTCACTGTTATCAAAAAAATTACCCGCCCATATACCGCATAAGGTAATATTAAAAATCATCTTCATATTCTTGAATTTACACGTCGAAACGTCTGCGCAAGTTTTACATTGCCATTCCTGGTGTAAGTCTGTATCGCATTGCATGTTAGAATCCAACAATAAAACCTCATTTTTTAAATGCGCTTTCCATTGTTTGGGGTCGGGATTCAGACTTAAAGGGCCGCCAATAAAACGAACATTATCATCAGGTCCCCAGTAATAATATTGAATTGAATTTTTTTTCCAAAAACACACGAATGTACCTTCAGCATGAATTGAATGAAAAGGTTTTCCACTGCACCCGGCGTTTGGATCTACGCCAGGTTTGGCATTGGCACAATTTATAATCGACGTATCATTGTTCCATCTGGCATCGCACATTTGCGGACAGGTATGAATTGTATTATGGATCAGGTTATCGCCATTGATTGTTTCAATAATATCAATTTCTCCGGCACCGGGCCAATCAGTTGAATTAACAGGACTTGGGGTATCGTAGAAATGTCCTTTGCCCGAGTATGTATCCAGATCAGTATTGTTTGCGATTTGTGCATAGTTCTTGTAAAGCCATTGATCCTGCCTGCTTCCATTTAGCCACCATGCCGGCCAAACGCCCTTGTTTGATGGCAATTTTCCCTTGAATACAAACAATAAGCCATTTGTATTTTTGTTGATGTTGTAAAAAGGCTTTGATGTCATTCTGACCGAATCAAATTTATTATCATTTCTCATTTTAATATACAAATAAAGGCCATCCTTTGGAACCAGTTTGATCATGTCATTATTGATCCATTTTTGTCGATCATAAATAACATCACCTTTTGTTGGGTCATTATGGGGAAAAGTTGTAAAAAAATATTTGTCAATATCAGTCATGTTATGGATATTTTTTTTAAAATCAAGTGTAAACATTATGTTTTCTAATTGTTTTGTCGTGCTTTGCTTTATTATGTTTCCATGACATGAGATAAATGTTGTGAATAAAAAGAGTCTAAAACAAAGGGTAAAATAAAAATAAAATGGTGTTTTTTGTTTAAGTTTGTTTATAAAATTGATCATTACTACCTCTCTTTCTTAGAATGTCTTGTGTCGTGCTATTGACAAAGCGCCTCAAATACGACACAACAATTTCTACTCTGATTTTTTCCAATATATAATGCTTTATCAGCATTTTGAATAGATCCATCCAATCCCAAATCTAAATCAAAATCTGCCAATCCAAATGTCATGGTAACTGACATTGGCCTGCCATCAAAGACAAATCTGGCAGACTCAATTTTATTTCGGATTCTTTCAGTCAAATGTTTTCCCTGGATCGAGGTTGTCCCGCCCAGCATCAGCAAGAATTCTTCTCCGCCCCATCTTGCCGCAAAATCATTCTGCCTTATTGATTCTTTAATAATTTCAGCCACCTTATTTAGAACATAATCTCCACAATCATGACCATAGGTATCATTGAACTTTTTAAAATGATCGATATCTGTCATAACGATGGAAAAGGGGCTCTGATTTGTTTTGAACTGATTAATCTCTTCCTTAATTCTTTCGACCATATGTCTTCTGTTTGGCAGTTTTGTGAGCGGATCTGTTCTGGACATTTCTTGAAGTTTTTCCATTGTGATTTTCAATTTATAGTTGTTTTTTTCAATTTTGTCATTTGCGTGGCGAAGGCTTTCTTCCATTTTTTTTCTTTCTACGATTTCCGCTTCAAGTTCCTGATTCTTTTCTGCAAGGGATTTCGAACGTTTTTTCACCAATGCTTCAAGCAATTGATTTCTTTTTTTGATACTGATTGTTTTTAAAATATAAATTGCATAAAAAATCAAGCATATAATCAATACCATTGCACTCTTGAACCACAACAATCTCCAGTAAGGCGGGATGATGTTGATCTCTAAACGATAGCCGTAATTATTCCATAAACCATCATTGTTTGATGCTATAATATGCAGCGTATGTTTACCATCAGGGATATTGGTATAACGACCAAAACGTTTATTGTTCATAAAGTTCCAGTCTGTTTCAAAGCCTTCAAGTCGGTAAGCATATTTATTTTCTTCAGTTTGAATATAATTCAAGGCTGCGTATTCAAATTCAAAAGAATTTTCCTGCCAGCTAAATGTTATTTGAGTCAGACTATCAAGTGATTGATTAGATAAAATATTTTCACCTCGACGTGTGAATGATGTTAACACAATTGGCGGTATGTATTTATTTGTTACGATATTGGCTGGATTAAAATAGTTAAAACCATTGATTCCACCAAAATAAATTTCTCCAGATTTTGATTTTGTATCAGCACCAATGCTAAATTCATTATTTTGCAAGCCATCATTGATAGTAAAGTTTTGAAATGTCATATTTTTTGGATCAAATTTCGATATGCCCAAGTTTGTACTGATCCATAAAAATCCAAGATTGTCTTCCTGAATGCCTTTAATATTGTTATCGGGTAAGCCATCAGCTTTTTTGTAAGCAATAAAGCTATCAGTATCTTTGACATATCGATTAATTCCACCGCCAAGGGTGCCTATCCAGAGTCTTCCCTGTGAATCTTCAAAAATATCCGAAATGCCATTATTGGAAATACTGATATCAGAACGAACATCATGTTTGTATTGAATAAAACGATTGTGCGATCTGTCCATTTTGTTCAACCCATTGGTCGTGCCGCACCACATATTTTTTTGGCTATCCTCATAAATAATCCAGACATTATTGGAACTTAGTGCATTTTTGTTTTGATTATAATGATAGAAACTGTTGTAATTGGGATCATACAATGAAAGGCCCATGTGCCAATAGCCAATCCATAACATTTCATGTTCATCTTCATATAGAGAATAAACTCTGTTGTCTCTTAAACTATTGATAACGTTCAAATCCATTGTAAAATTATAAAATATTTCAGTCTCACGATCCAGACGACTTAAGCCGCCATCAGTGCCTATCCATAAATCTCCTTTTTTGGTTTCATATATCGTCCTTACGATATTATTGGGAATACTTTCAGGATTTTGAGGATCATTCAAATAGAATTTATATAAACCGGTGGCCCTGTCAAATCTATTTAATCCCCCGCCCAAAGTACCAATCCAGAAAATGCCGCGACGATCCTCAAACAAGCAGTTGACATTATTGTTATTTATGGAACTATTTTCTTTATCAGATTCGTGTTTGACATGAAAAAAACGATTATCCAACCAGACAAATTGATTCAACCCATCTCCCCATGTACCAATCCATAAAATGCCTGAACGATCTGTAAATAAAGTCCAGATAATATCACTGCCGAGGCTTTCAGCTCTGTTTGGATTATGCTTATATCTTTCAATTCTGCCAGACTCATATTGGATTGTCATTAACCCCTTATTCCAGAAGCCAACCCATATATTGCCATTTTTATCTTCTGAAATTCCTCTGACAATTTTATCATCAGGACCTGCAAATTCAATTTTATCATCCAAATAGTAAACAAATTCTTTTGTTGTCGGATTCAACAAGTTTAAGCCGCCACCCCATGTTCCAATCCATATATTTCCGCGCTTGTCCTCATATATTGTATTGACAGTTTCACCAGCCAGGAATTTTGAAGGGCCATTGAATTTTGTGCCCGCCGGTTGATAGGGATATCTAATAAAAGAATTGTTTTTGCGATCATATTGATTGATACCATTGCCTTCAGTGCCTATCCAGATATTTCCCTTTGAGTCGCCAAAAATCACATTGATGTTATTGCAAGATAAGCTATGATTGTTTTCCTTTTTATGGAAATAATGTGTTACGCGACCGCTGTGTCTGTCAAAGGTATCGATTCCGGCACCATAAGTACCAATCCAAAGAACTTGGTCTTGATCTTCATAGATCGTTCTGATTATTGGATGGCTTACAATGTTCGGAGGTAAAAAATGTTTGAATGTTTGTGTGTCCCTGTCAAAAAGATTAAGTCCGCCACCTTCAGTGCCAATCCAAATATTTCCATCGGAATCTTCACACAATGCATAAACAACATTGCTGCTGAGGCTGTCCGGATTGCCTTCAATATTTGTATAAACTGTAAATTCATATCCATTAAAGACATTCAATCCATTTTGAGTGCCAAACCACATGTAACCTTTTGAATCTTGAAGTATGCACAAGACATTACTTTGTGAAAGGCCTTGCGTTGTCGATAATTTTCTGAATTTGATATTATCAAATGCAAGAGCTGAACAATGCAAGAATGTCATAAAGATAATTGTATAATTGATATATTTTTTCATAATCTTGAAGACTGTTATCTTTACTTTTCAAAATACACAAAGGAAGCCCTCAAAACAATATCAGCAGCAGATGTACCAATAAGCACATTAAAAGAACCATTCTCGATGTGCCAATTCCTTGTCACTTCACTCCAGAATGACAGATCTTTTTTATCAATTGTCATTTCAATCTGTTTTGTTTCTGAGGCCTTTAGTGAAATGCGTTTAAATCCTTTCAATTCTTTTTGGGGTCTGTTTTCAGATGATTCGATATCCTGAATATATAGTTGCACAGTTTCAGCACCATCAATATTTCCGGTATTCGTAACGTCGAGGCATATTGTAAGTGTTTCATCGCCAGTGATTACTTCAGAAGACAACACAAGCCTGTCAAGTTTGAATGTTGTATATGAAAGCCCGAATCCAAAAGGGAAAAGCGACTTAATTTTCTTTATATCATACCAGCGATACCCTGTAAATATTCCCTCGCGATAGTGGATATCAAAATTTGGGGCACCGCGATTCCATCCTTGAAATTCACGCTGCAGATCTGTATTTTCAGGCAGATAATTACCATAATAATGCGTTTCATTTTCAGTATGCTCAATTGTAAATGGCAGTTTACCAGCAGGATTAATTTTTCCAAAAATTATTTCAGCTAAAGCCTGCGCACCATAAGTTCCAGGATACCATGCGAAAAGAAGCCCTTTAACTTCATTGATCCAGGATGCTATCTCAAGGCCACTTCCAACAGAAAGCACAACAACTGTATTTGAATTTAAAGATGTCGTATGTCTGATTAATTCATATTGTTCATCTGAAAGCGTAAAAGGGCGATCCATAAACTCATGCTCAACCATTGTCAGGAAAACAAAAGCAATGTCTACATTTTTAATTTCAAGATCAGGGATTTCATAATATGAGACTTCAATTGCGTTATTACTGGCAATTTTCTTGATTGCATCCAGATATGTCACCAGCTTATCGCCAGGATCAAAACCACCTGCACCGCCCCCACTCGCTGTTGTAATCACTGCGTTTTCTCCTATCAGTGCCACCCTTTTTGTGGATTCTGGTTTAATGGGCAAAATATTATCCTGATTTTTCAGCAATACAATGCCCTGACGCGCAGTTTCCACTGCAATATGTGCATGATTTGACCAATTATTTCGTAGCGATGTGTCTTGATGTTCTTGATCAAGCAATCCTGTTTCACATAGTGGCTTTAATATATTGATTAATCGTTGATCAATCCATGATTCAGAAATAATCTCATTATCTAATAGTGCTTTAATCCTTTTATACCCCAAAATGCTAGCTGAAGGCATTTCAAGATCAAGCCCTGATGTGATCGCTTTTTCAGTATCATAAATTGACCACCAGTCTGTCATAACCATACCATCAAAACCCCATTCATTTCTTAATATATCGGTTATCAAATGTTTATTCTGACCAGCCCATTCACCATTTAACATATTATATGATGTCATAACCGCTTTAACGCCTGCGTCTTGAATTGCTGCTTTAAATGCGGGAAAATATATTTCATGCAACGTTCGTTCTTTGACGCAAGAATTGCTATTTTTTCGATAATGCTCCGAATTATTTGCAACAAAATGTTTTACAGTTGCAATGACACCTGAATTTTGAACAGACTTAATATAGGGTACAAGCATTTTGCATGCCAGATAGGGATCTTCACCCAGATATTCAAAATTTCGCCCACAGTGTGGCACACGATACATATTGACACCAGGTCCCAGCAGCACACGAAAGCCATCTGCTTTTGCCTGCTCGGCAACAGCTTGACCATATGATGCGGACAGTTCAGGATTGAATGTTGATGCCAGGCAAATAAAGGCTGGAAAAAGGATATGATCTTTTGTGAGTTTACTGCCAGAGGTCGCATCTGTCATTTTGACAGATGGAATGCCAAGATGCTGTAGCGGTTGTGTTTCGCCAATTTTTTCGCCTTCGATAAAACCGGTGCCACCGAGATAATTGATTTTTTCTTCGAGGGTCATTTGATGGATTAGATTTTTGACCCTTTTTAATACAAGTGTTTCCACAAAACCTCCTTAGATTATTATTTGTTATTACCTGATTAAAACGTTAATAGATTAATATGACAGGAATATGAACTGAACTGTGAAATAATTCACTCGCATTGGATGGAAAGAGGCAAATAAAAAGTTTTGCCTCTTTATAAGTTCAAATTATTTTCCGGCAGTAAAGTAAATATCAGTAATTAAAAATGGCGCCTTAGAATGATTAAGGAATGCAAATTCTGAGGTATTGCTTAAATCACCATGACCGGATAAATCAATTGAGAATTCATACCAGCCATCATTAAGTGCTGATGCAGACGATACCTGATATTCAATTTCTTCGTTTGCAGATGCTGGAAATTTTAATTTGATTGATGATCCCCCTTTAAATTTAAAATGTATGGTTTGATACGTTGATGCAAAACCAGATTCAAAACCGCTAAATGCGACACAACTTCCCCATCCTGAGCCAGCACCTACTGAAAAAACAGGTTGATATGTACTGTCTGTTGTATCATTATTATTTAGTGCCGAACCTGTTCCCCAGTCGCTAACACTATTATAATCATCGTCAAAGTCGAGATCAATCTCAATACTGCCATCTGTTGCGTAAATATATAT
>Ga0272440_1001784_pt1 | contig 17265 bp, 16 predicted proteins | sample SSMMMBAug17_FD_192440 | JGI IMG/M metagenome (GOLD analysis project Ga0272440, IMG submission 192440) | Marine sediment archaeal communities from Little Sippewissett salt marsh, Falmouth, MA, United States - SSM-MMB-Aug17 | ecosystem: Environmental > Aquatic > Marine > Wetlands > Sediment ... | reverse complement strand
ATACCATATTCACCAAATGATAATGTACCACCTCTATATGCAAATCCTTTTCTTCTACCTCTTTGAATCTTTCTAAATTTTACTTTCTTGGGACTTAGCATTTTTATTTCCTTATCAGCTTATTTGTCTCATAGTTTATTATCTAATATTTAGTATAAGGAGAAATATTATTTATATATAGTATATATTAAATATTTTTATTAATTCATGAAATGTATCAAGAAACTATTTTTGTTCTTCATCAGATTTTAGAATTTCACCTTGAAAAATAAATACTTTAACACCAATTATTCCATATGTTGTTTTTGCTTCTATAAATCCATAGTCTATATTAGCTCTTAGTGTATGTAATGGGACTCGACCTTCTCTATACCATTCTGTTCTTGCCATTTCTGCTCCACCTAAACGTCCTGAACAAATAATTTTTATTCCATCAGCTCCAAATCTTAATGCTGAATTGACCCCTCTTTTCATGGCTCTTCTAAATGCAACTCTTCTTTCAATCTGTAATGCAACATTTTCAGCAACTAATTGGGCATCTATCTCTGGTTTTCTAACTTCATGTATATCTATTATTACCTCATAATTAACAAGCTTTTCTAAATCTTGTTTTAATATTTCAATTTCAGCACCTTTTTTACCAATTACAATTCCTGGCCTTGCTGAATATATTCTTATACGAACTCTTTTGGCAGATCGTTCAATTATAATTTTAGATATACCTGCATGATATAATTTTTTTTTTACGAACTCTCTAATTTTATAATCTTCATATATAAATTCTGCATATTTTTTTTCAGCAAACCATTTTGATTCCCAGGTTTTTATAATACCTAATCGCAGACCTATTGGATTTACCTTCTGGCCCATTCTATTGCCTCCTGCTTTTTTTAGTATTTAATTCAGTTAAGTAAACTGATATATGACTCGTTCTTTTGAGAATCCTAGTCCCTCTACCTCTGGCTTTTGCTCTAAAACGCTTTAAGACAGGCCCTTGATTAATTATAACATTTTGTAAAATAAGTTGATCAGCATCAATTTCAGGTTTTTTTACAACAGCATTTGCAATTGCTGATTTAATAACACCACTTAATAATTTTGCAGACTTGTTAGGCATAAACTTTAAATTATTTAATGCAACATCTGCAGGCTTATTTTTCACAATATTAACAATTTTTCTCGCTTTTAGAGGTGATATTCTTATATATTTTAATGTTGCTTTTGAAATCATCATATTTCCTTCTATCAATTTCAAATTAACCTTTTACTTTTGATTTTTTATCACCAGCATGTCCATAAAATGTACGAGTTGGAGAAAATTCACCTAGTTTATGACCAACCATATTTTCTGTAATGAAAACAGGTATAAATTTTTTTCCATTATGTATTGCGAAAGTTAATCCAACCATTTCTGGAATAATTGTTGATCGCCTTGACCATGTTTTTATCACTTTATTTCTATTTGAATCAATTTTATCGATTTTTTTTAACAAGTGATCATCAATAAAATATCCCTTTTTTATTGATCTTGGCATTGTTTTCCCTATCTGTTTAAATAAATATTAGTTTTTTCTTTTTTTAACGATATATGAATTAGATTTTTTATTTCGTCTTGTCTTATAACCTTTAGTTGGTTTACCCCAAGGTGAGCATGGATGTCTACCTCCTGATGATCTTCCTTCACCACCACCCATTGGATGATCTACTGGGTTCATTGCTACACCTCTTACATGAGGTCTTCTTCCCTTCCAACGTTTTCTTCCTGCTTTTCCTAATGATATATTTGCATGCTCTGAATTACCTACTTGCCCAATAGTTGCTTTGCAATTTACTAATATCATTCTTACTTCGCTTGAAGGTAACCGTATCTGTGCATATTTTCCTTCTTTTGATACAAGTTGTGCAAATGTACCTGCACTTCTAACAAGCTGTGCCCCTTTTCCTGGATATAATTCTATATTATGTATGTGTGTTCCTAAAGGTATATCTTTTAGTTTTAAACAATTCCCTATTTTTATATCAGATTCTTTTCCAGAACTTATTTTATCTCCTACTTTTAGATTCTGTGGAGCAATTATATATCTTTTTTCTCCATCATTATATGATAATAAAGCAATACGAGCTGATCTATTTGGATCATATTCTATAGCAATTATTTTTGATTGAATATCATCTTTATTTCTTTTAAAGTCAATAATTCGATATTTTCTTTTATGCCCACCACCTCTATGTCTAGCAGTTATTCTTCCTAAGTTATTCCTTCCAGCTTTTTTGGATAGTACTTTTGTAAGTTTTTTCTCTGGTTCCTTTTTTGTAATTTCGTCGAATCCTGAATACTCTTGAAATCTTCTACCTGGAGATGTTGGTTTTACTCTTTTAATAGTCATATATGTACCTTTATTGTTTATACACCATCAAAAAATTCTATTCGATCACCTTTTTGTAATGTTACTATAGCTTTTTTTCTATTTTTTTTTGTACCTATAATTCTACCTCTTCTTACTTTTTTACCTTTAACATTCATTGTCCTAATTTTTAAAATAGAAATATTAAATATTTTTTCTAAGTTTTGTTTTAATTCTATTCTATTTTTTCTCGAATCTACTTCAAAAGTATATTGATTTAAAGAATCTTTTTGATTTGTTGTTTTTTCTGTAACAACTGGCTTTTTTATTATATTATAATCAATCATTTTAAATCCTTAATTTATGCTTCCAATCTTTTGTATATTTTTTCTACAGCAGGTTCCAATATAAGTAATTTTTTATACTTTAAAATATCATAAACATTTAATCCTTCAGATCGCATCATTTTAACTTTTGGTAAATTTTTTGAGGATTTTTGAATTTTTTCATTATCTTGATCAATAATAACAAGTGCATCCGCGCATTTTATTCGATTTAGTATTTCTGCAGCTTTTTTGGTTTTTATTTCATCAAGTTCAAAGTTGTCCATAATAACTATATTATCTTCTTTTAGTTTTGAAGATAAAGCCATTTTAAGGGCTAATTTCTTAACTTTTTTGTTCACTTTTATATTATATTCTTTTTGTTGAGGTCCAAAGATAACACCACCACCTCTTCTTATTGGTGATTTGATATCACCAACTCTTGCATTACCGGTTCCTTTTTGTCTAAATAATTTTCTTCCACTACCTTTTACATCTGATCTATTTTTTACTTTTCTTGTTCCCGATCGTTTATTAGTTAACTGCATTCTTACTACATTATGTAATACATGATTTTCAATTTGAATATTAAATATTTCATCTTTTAAATCAATTGTTGAAATTGTATTACCTTCCATATTTATAATATTTGCAATGGCCATCACAATCCTCAAGTTATTCTTGTTCAAAAATATGATTTAGTTAATTTTTTTTAAAATGATTTGACTCTTATTACTACCTGGAACAGCACCCTTTACAATTATAATATTCTTTTCTGGTCTAATATCGATAATTTCCAAATTTTTGATTGTTTTCTTTGTGTTTCCATATTGCCCTGGAAGTTTTTTTCCTTTTACGACTCTTCCTGGCGTTGCACTTGCTCCGATTGAGCCTGGGATTCTATGGCACATGCTCCCATGGGTTGATTTCCCACCATGAAATCCATGTCTTTTAATAACACCTGTAAATCCACGTCCTTTCATAGTTCCTGTAACATTAATTTTTTCACCTATTGTAAATACTTCACCTACAGTTATGCGCTGTCCAATTTTAAAATTTTCAGGAGTTTGTTCGCGGAATTCTTTCAAAATTTTATATCCAACTTCACCAACTTTTTTAAAATGACCTTTTAATGGCAGATTTATTTTGTTGATGTTTTTTTCATCAAATCCTAATTGTATAGCATTATAGCCATCTATTTGCGTTGTTTTTATTTGAGTTACTATACATGGCCCAGCTTTTAATATTGTTACTGGTATTTGATTTCCATCAGAATTAAAGAGAGATGTCATTCCTTCTTTAATAGCAATTATACCCTTTATCATTTTTCCACCATTATAACTTAATGTGCGAATTAAGATTAAACTTTTTTTCAAATAAAAATCTTAATTCGCATTTAAGGATTTGTTTTATGATTTTATTTCTACGTCAACTCCAGGTGATAAATCTAATTTCATTAAAGCATCAACTGTTTGTTGCGTTGGTTCTAGTATATCAATCAATCTTTTATGTGTTCTAATTTCAAACTGTTCTCTTGATTTTTTATCAATATGAGGTGAACGTAAAACACAATATTTATTTATTTTTGTTGGCAAAGGAATAGGCCCAATTACTTTTGCACCTGTTCTTTTTGCTGTTTCTACAATATCAGCAGATGATTGATCGATTAATCTATGATCATATGCTTTTAAACGAATTCTTATTTTTGGATTCATTCTATTTTTCTACCTATAATAATCTACTCTATGATATCACTAACAACACCAGCGCCTACTGTTCTACCACCTTCACGAACAGCAAATCTTAACTCTTTTTCCATCGCAATAGGTGTAATTAAATGCGCTGAAATAGATACATTATCACCCGGCATAACCATTTCTACATTTTCTGGCAATGTTACAACACCTGTAACATCTGTAGTTCTAAAATAGAATTGCGGTCTATATCCGGAAAAGAAAGGAGTATGTCTCCCACCTTCTTCTTTACTTAATACATAAATTTCAGCTTTAAATTTTGTATGAGGTGTAATAGTTTTTGGTTTAGCCAGAACTTGTCCTCGTTCTACATCTTCTCGTTTTGTACCCCTTAACAATACTCCTATATTATCACCAGCCTGGCCTTGATCTAATATTTTTCTGAACATTTCAACACCAGTACAAACTGTTTTCGTTGTTTCTTTGATACCTACAATCTCAATTTCATCGCTAACTTTTATAATGCCTCTTTCAACTCTACCAGTAACAACAGTTCCTCTACCTGAAATACTAAATACATCTTCTATTGGCATTAAAAATGGTTTATCTAAATCTCTAACAGGTTCTGGAACATATGAATCAATTGCATCCATTAATTCATGTATACATTTGGCTTCTGCACTATTGGGATCATCGCTTTCTAAAGCTTTTAATGCACTTCCTCTGATAATCGGAGTATCATCACCTGGAAAATCGTATTTATCGAGCAATTCTCTTAATTCAAGCTCAACTAATTCAATTAGCTCTTCATCATCAACCATATCACATTTATTTAGAAAAATTACTATTTTAGGCACGCCAACTTGTCGAGCTAAGAGTATATGTTCTCTTGTTTGAGGCATCGGGCCATCATCAGCGCCAACAACAAGTATAGCTCCATCCATTTGTGCAGCACCTGTAATCATATTTTTGATATAATCAGCATGCCCTGGACAATCAACATGAGCATAATGCCTTTTATCAGTTTGATATTCAACATGTGCTGTAGCAATTGTTATTCCACGTGCTTTTTCTTCAGGTGCCTTATCAATTTGATCAAATGGGACGAAACTTGCATAGTTTTTAAATGACATGTGTTTCGTAATTGCTGCTGTTAATGTTGTTTTACCATGATCAATATGACCTATTGTACCTACATTGACATGAGGTTTTACACGTGCAAATTTTTCTTTTGCCATAACTCCCCCCTTTTATCACTATTATTTCACTTGTTTATACTCTTATTCAATAAATTTAATTAATTAATATTACCAATGATAATGAGCAAAAGCTTTATTTGCTTCTGCCATTTTATGTGTATCTTCACGTTTTTTTACAGCGGATCCTCTTTGATGGTATGCATCTAAAATTTCTGCCGATAGTTTATTTGCCATACTTTTTTCACTTCTTTTACGTGCTGCTTCAATAATCCAACGTATTGCTAAAGTATCTCTACGATAGCTCCTAATTTCTGTGGGAACTTGATACGTTGAACCACCGACTCTTCTTGATCTAACTTCTAATATTGGTTTAACATTTTCCATTGCTTTTTCAAATACCTTAAGCGGAAGCTCTTTCGTTTTTTTCTCAATCTGATCAAAAGCTGAGTACATTATTTTTTCTGCTATACTTTTTTTACCACTTGTCATAATTGTATTAATAAATTTCGCTACAATTTGACTTTTATATTTTGGATCAGCAAGAATTATCCGTTTTGTTACTTCACCTTTCCTTGACATAATTCACACCTTTTATATTTATTTTGGTTTTTTGGCACCATATTTTGATCGACCTTGTTTTCGGTCTTGAACGCCTAATGTATCAAGTGTTCCTCTTACAATATGATATCTTACACCTGGTAAATCTTTCACTCTACCCCCTCTAACAAGAACGACTGAGTGCTCTTGCAAATTATGTCCAACACCTGGTATATATGCGGTTACTTCTACACCTGTTGTTAACCTAACCCTCGCAACTTTTCTTAATGCCGAGTTTGGTTTTTTTGGTGTTGATGTATATACTCTTGTGCATACGCCCCTTTTTTGTGGAGATCCTTTTAATGCTGGGGTTGTTGTTTTTTCTTTAGCTCTTTTTCTCCCAAATCTTACTAATTGATTTATTGTCGGCATTTTTTGTTACTTTCCGTTACTTAGAAATAATTTTTGGTATTAAAATAAAAAGATCTTTTGTATATTAATTTTTAATTAATGTCAATATTTTTTTTGTTTTTATTATTTTAATATAAGATGCCATAGTTATTGATAATTTAATGGCATCTTAATATTATACTTCTTAATTCTCTATTGAAAGATTAATATCGCAATATAAATCCATTCCAGTTCCAGCTGGTATCATTCTACCCATAATAACATTTTCTTTTAAACCTCTTAGAGAATCTGTTACCCCTGCTATACTTGCATCCGTTAAAACTCTTGTTGTTTCTTGAAATGAGGCAGCGGATATAAAACTATCAGTGCTTAATGATGCTTTTGTAATACCTAAAATTAATGGTTCAGCCTTTGCTGGCTTTCCTCCTTGAGCAATTATTTCGCTATTAACTTCTTCAAACGTTGCTCTATCTGTTTGCTCTTCAAGAATCAGATCTGTATCTCCAATATCTGTTACTCTTACGCATCTCATCATTTGTCTAACAATTACTTCAATGTGTTTATCATTAATTTTAACACCTTGAAGTCGATAAACTTCTTGTACCTCATCTACTAAATATCTGGCTAAAGCCACTTCTCCTTGAATTGTTAAGATATCTTGAGGGTTTGCAGCGCCACTAACTAATGGATCTCCTGACCTTACATAATCTCCCTCATACACATTAATATGTTTACCTCTTGGAATGAGATATTCTTTTTTTTCACCAACTTCAGCCGGAGTCACAGTAATTTTTTGTTTTCCTTTTGCCCCCTTTGATATAGTCACATATCCATCTATTTCACTAAGAACTGCATTATCCTTTGGTTTTCTGACTTCAAATAATTCAGCTACTCGGGGTAACCCTCCTGTAATATCCTTTGTTTTAGTTGTAGCTCGTGGAAGTTTTGCAATTATATCTCCAGCATTAACTTCATCACTTTCTTCTACCATTAAAATGGCATCAACTGGAAGAAAATATCTTGCTAATCCATCGCCGCTTGGTAATTGTGCAGTTTTACCTGATTTATCTTTTATTGATATTCTTGGTCTGATATCAGGATCTTTATATTCAACAATCATTTGACTGGCTTTTCCAGTCACTGGATCAACTTTTTCCTGCATTGTTTTTCCTAATAGAACATCACCAAATTTTACAACCCCACTTACTTCAGTTAAAATTGGAATACTAAATGGATCCCATGCTGCAAGAATATCTCCAGGCTTGACTTTTTCACCATCTTTAACTTTAACATGCGCACCATAAATAACCGGGCATACTTCTCTCTCTCTACCACTATCACTCACAATTTTAAATTCTCCACCGCGTCGATTCATAACCACAAAATTACCTGGTATATTATCAATTGATTTTTTTTGGACAACATTTAAATTTTCGTATTTAACAGTACCTTCGACATGTGACCGAATATCTGCTTGTTCAACTCTTCTACTTGCTGTCCCACCAATGTGAAACGTTCTCATTGTAAGCTGAGTTCCGGGTTCTCCAATAGATTGAGCAGCTAGAATTCCAATAGCCTGTCCAATTTCAACTAATCGACCATGAGCTAAATCTCGACCATAACATTTTGCACAAACACCCCTTCTTGTTTTGCAAGTTAAAACTGATCGAATCTTAACCCTTGTTAATCCGGCATCTTCAATTTTTTTCACACCTTTTTCGTCAATTTCACATCCTGATCTAACCAAAATTTCTTCAGTGAATGGATCATATATATCTTCAACGGCTGTTCTTCCAAGTAATCTTTCTCCTAATCTCTGAATGACTTCGCCACCTTCCATTAATGGCTCTACTTCGACTCCTGCTAAAGTTCCACAATCATGTTCAGAAACAATACAATCTTGAGCAACATCTGCCAATCTTCTTGTTAAATAACCTGAGTTAGCTGTTTTTAATGCTGTATCGGCAAGACCTTTTCTTGCGCCATGTGTTGAAATAAAGTATTGTAAAACGGAAAGGCCTTCTCTAAAATTTGCTGTAATAGGAGTTTCAATAATTTCACCAGAGGGCTTTGCCATAAGACCTCTCATCCCAGCTAATTGTCTCATTTGGTCTTTACTTCCTCGAGATCCTGAATCAGCCATCATAAATATCGGATTAAAGCTTTCTTCTTCTACAATTGAAGTATCGTCACCTTTGAGAGCCATTTTCTTCATTTCTTTCATCATCGCATTTGCAACATCATCCGTTGCTCTAGACCAGATATCAACAACCTTATTATATTTTTCACCTTGTGTTATTAATCCTTCTGAATATTGGGTTTCGATTTCTCCAACCAATTTTTCAGCTTCATCCAAAATACTCCATTTATCCGGTGGTACAATCATTGCGTCTATTGAAATAGATAAACCACCTATTGTTGCATATTCATAACCTAAATCTTTAATTTTATCTGACAGTATAACTGTAGCTTTAGAGCCGAGATTTCTGTATGCATAATCAACTAATTCACGTAATGCCTTTTTATCCATTACTTTATTAATTAATGAAAAAGGAATTTCAAACTTTTTTTCAATCATTTGAAAAATATGAAATTCACCTTTTATTTCTATAACTTCACTACATTCCTTTTCATTTAATTCAATTATTTTAGAAGAAATCGTAGGTGTTAATCTAAATAAGCGTTCAATTTCATCTTTTCTTAGTACACCAATGTTACCTGCAGATGCTTTATCTCTGGCTAATGAATATTTTTGAACCATTTCAACAAAGGGAGCACCTTCATTAACTTTCTGAATTATCTCAAAAGCTTCATCTTTATTCTTAGTCATTAAATGTCTTAATTCTACCAAATACTCTTGTGGCATAATTTCATAAAGCAATACTCTTCCTACTGTTGTTTGAACTCTTTGTTTATCATCCAAACGTACTGTTATTGGTGCATGTAGATCAACACATCCTGAATCATAAGCATTTCTGACCTCCGTTAAATTTGAAAAAAGATTGTTTGCCCCTTTTGAACTATTCACTTGTCTTGTCATAAAATAAATACCAAGAACAATATCTTGTGTTGGAACAACAATTGGACTACCATTTGCAGGAGATAAAATATTATTACTTGAAAGCATTAATACCCTTGCTTCAATTTGTGATTCAATAGATAAAGGTATGTGAACTGCCATTTGATCGCCATCAAAATCTGCATTAAAAGCTGTACAAACCAGGGGATGTAATTGAATTGCTTTGCCTTCGATTAGTATCGGTTCAAACGCTTGAATTCCTAATCTGTGTAATGTTGGGGCTCTATTTAGCATGATAGGATATTCTTTAACGACTTCGTCAAGAGTATCCCATACCTCAGGCGTCTCACGATCAACCATCTTTTTCGCACTTTTAACAGTAGAAACCCATCCTTTTTTTTCTAATCTATTATATATAAAGGGTTTAAATAGTTCTAATGCCATTTTTTTGGGTAGTCCACACTGATGTAAACGAAGTTTTGGACCAATTGTGATAACAGTTCGCCCTGAATAATCAACGCGTTTACCTAATAAATTTTGTCGGAATCTTCCTTGCTTACCTTTTAGAGTATCACTTAATGATTTTAATGGTCGTTTATTACTACCCGTTATAACACGCCCCTGTCTTCCATTATCAAATAATACATCAACAGCTTCCTGCAACATCCTTTTTTCATTCCGAATAATAATATCAGGCGCTTTCAAATCAATTAATCGTTTTAATCTATTATTTCTATTAATAACTCGTCTATACAAATCATTTAAATCAGATGTTGCAAATCGTCCACCCTCTAATGGAACAAGAGGTCTCAAATCTGGTGGTAAAACTGGTATCGCTTCCATTATCATCCAGGTTGGATCAATTCCTGATTTTTTGAAACAATCAATAACTTTTAATCTTTTTGATAATTTTTTTCTTTTAGCATCTGATGACGTTTTTAAAATTTCTTCTCTAAGTTCTAAATATAAGGTTTCTAAATTTAAATTAGATAAAAGATCTTTAATTGCCTCAGCTCCCATACCAACTTCAAATTTATTATATCCATATTGAGCGATTGCTTCTCTATATTTATCTTCTGAAAGCAATTGATATTTTGTCATATCTGTTTCTTTTGGATCAATGACCACATAAGAATCAAAATATAAAACACGTTCAATATTTTTTAACGTAAAGTCTAACAGGCTTCCAATTTTACTTGGTAGACTTTTTAAAAACCAAATATGCGCTGTCGGTGTTGCTAATTCGATGTGTCCCATACGATCGCGTCTAACACGTGATTGAATAACTTCTACACCACACTTTTCGCAGACTACACCTCTATGCTTCATTCTTTTATATTTGCCGCAATTACATTCATAATCCCTGGTTGGACCAAAAATTTTTGCGCAAAATAATCCATCTCTTTCGGGTTTAAATGTTCTATAGTTAATCGTTTCAGGCTTCTTTATTTCGCCCTGAGATCTTTCTCTAATTTGCTCTGGAGAGGATAATCGTATACGGACCCCTTTGTATGTTTTAGGATCTTTTGGTTTTGCAAAAAAATCGTAGAGGGTTTCCATTTAACTCCTTTCGAATCAATTAAAAAATTTGTATAAACGATTAATAATATTTTTCATGAAAAACATTCATGATAGGTTTGTCGCCTTAGAAATGAAAATGAATTTTTATTTAAAAAATTTGTATAAACGATTAACAATATTTTTCATGAAAAACGTTCATGATGGGTTCGTCGCCTTAGAAATGAAAATGAATTTTTATATAATAAATCACTATAAATTATTTCAATATAAAGAATCACCATAAAATATTTCAATATAAAGAATCACATTTACAATCAACTATCACTTTCAATGAGCAAGATATCTAATCCTAGACTCTGTAGTTCCTTTGTAAGAACGCGAAAAGATTCAGGGAGACCTGGTTCAAGAACATTTTGACCTTTAACAATTTTTTCATACATTCTCGTTCTTCCAGCCATATCATCGGATTTAACTGTTATGAATTCTTGTAAAGCATGTGCTGCACCATAAGCTTCCATTGCCCATACTTCCATTTCACCAAGTCTTTGACCACCAAATTGTGCTTTTCCTCCCAATGGCTGTTGGGTCACTAATGAATATGGTCCAATTGATCGCGCATGAATTTTATCATCAACCAAATGATGTAACTTTAGCATATACATAATTCCAACCGTCACTTTTCCCTTGAATGGTTCACCCGTTCGGCCATCATAAAGTGTTGCCTGACCATTAGGATCACAATCGGCTTCAACTAATAATTTTTTTATTTCTTCTTCACTTGCGCCATCAAAAACAGGTGTTGCCATATGTAAACCATTTTTATAAAATTCTGCTAAAGAGATAACTTCGTCATCATTTAATTGTCCAATAATTTTCTTTTGGATGTTGTAATCGTCAATAGCTTTATCATCCTGTACTGAAAAAATTCTTTCGAGTTTTTCTCTCAGAAGGTTGATCTTCTTTTCTTCTAAAAATTGATTGATTTGTTTACTTAATTCATAAGCTGCTCTTCCAAGATGAATTTCCAAAATTTGTCCAACATTCATTCGAGATGGGACTCCCAGAGGATTTAAAACCATATCAACGGGTATACCATTTTCAAAATAAGGCATATCTTCCTGAGGAACTATTCGAGAGACAACACCTTTATTACCATGTCTGCCAGCCATTTTATCCCCAACAGCTAATTTTCGTTTCATTGCGACATATACTTTCACCATTTTTATCACACCAGGCGGCAAATCATCACCTTTCTCATATCTGCTGACTCGCTCTTCAAAAAATTCTCGACTTTTATCTTGTTGATCCCTATATTTTTTTAGAATATCTTGCAATCTTTCTGACACATCTACTTGTTCCAACATTAAGCCTTCTAACTGCGATATTGGAATTGGAGCCAAAATGTCTTCATTTAGAACAGTTCCTCTTGCAATAAGTACATTTTTAGCCTTTTTTAAAGGTAATGAACATATTTGACCATCAAGTAAATGAGTAATTGCTCTCCTCACAGATTCTTCTATTACTCTCATTTCATCATCTCTATTTTTTTCAAGTATTGATATCTCTTCATCTTCAATTAATCGGGTTCGATCATCTTTTTCAACACCTCTTCTTGAAAAAACTTTTGCATCAATGACAATTCCTTCAACCCCTGGAGGAACTCTTAAAGAAGTATCTTTTACGTCTCCAGCTTTTTCACCAAAAATTGCTCTCAACAATTTTTCTTCAGGAGACAATTGTGTTTCACCTTTTGGTGTAATTTTTCCAACAAGAATATCGCCGGATACAACCTCTGCTCCAAGACGAATAATACCACTTTCATCTAGATGTTTTAATGCGTCGTCCCCAACATTTGGGATATCACGTGTTATTTCTTCTTTTCCTAATTTTGTATCTCTAGCAATTACTTCATATTCTTCAATATGTACAGAGGTAAAGACACCATCACTTACAAGACGTTCACTTACAAGGATAGAATCTTCAAAATTATAACCACCCCAGGGCATAAACGCAACCATAACATTTTTACCGAGGGCTAATTCACCTTGATCTGTTGCAGGTCCATCAGCAATAATTTGACCTGCTTTTACAATTTCCCCTTTTTTAACTATAGGTCTATGATTAAAACATGTATTTTGATTTGAACGATTAAATTTGGTTAAATTATAAATGGCAACATGTTGATTCAATGCATCTTCATCAAAATCGTGTTGAATTACAATCCTTGATGCATCGACATCAATTACTTTTCCATTACGTTTAGAGACTAATGTTACACCAGAATCTTTTGCAACAACATTTTCCATGCCGGTGCCAACAAGTGGAGCTTCTGTATCCAGTAATGGCACAGCTTGTCTTTGCATATTAGAACCCATAAGAGCTCTATTGGCGTCATCATTCTCTAAAAATGGAATTAAAGATGCTGATACACTCACCAATTGATTGGGTGAGATATCCATTAGTTTGATATCTTCTTTTTTGATCATCATGAATTCGCCAGTTACCCGTGAAGTAACTAATGGATTAACAAGTGTATTGGAATTATCCAAAGGTGCATTTGCTTGTGCTATTGGAAAATCCTTTTCTTCTAACGCACTTAAAAAATTTACTTTTTCAGTTGCTATACTTTCATTAACAACACGATAAGGCGTTTCAATAAATCCAAAATCATTCACTCTTGCATAGGTGCTTAAAGAAACAATTAATCCAATATTTGGACCTTCAGGTGTTTCAATTGGACAAATTCTACCATAGTGGGAGGGATGGACATCTCTTACTTCAAAGCCGGCTCGTTCTCTAGTCAATCCTCCAGGGCCTAAAGCACTTAATCTTCTTTTATGAGTTGTTTCTGAAAGTGGATTTGTTTGGTCCATGAATTGGCTTAACTGGCTAGTTCCAAAAAATTCCTTTACAACCGCTGATACCGGTTTTGAATTAACTAAATCATGAGGCATAAGCGCATCGATTTCTTGTAAACTCATTCTTTCTTTTATGGCTCTTTCCATTCTAACCAAACCGATGCGATATTGGTTTTCAAGTAACTCTCCAACAGCCCTCACTCTTCGATTACCTAAATGGTCTACATCATCGACTTGTCCTTGAGTATCTTTTAATGTCACTAGTAATTTTGCAGTTAATAGAATATCTTCTCTTCGAAGAGTATTGACATGAACAGGAGTATTTAAATTAAGACGAATATTTAATTTCAATCTTCCAACTGCGGACAGATCATAATGGGAAGGTTTAAAAAATAACTGATCAAGGAAATCCTGAGCTACTTCTGGTGTAACAGGATTACCAGGTCTCAATTTTTTATATATTTCAATCAACGCTTCCTGTTTATCGCTAACTTTGTCAAGAATGAGTGTTTTTCTAATGGATTCACTTGTCGATACATTATCAATCAATAAAATTTCAAATTCCTCAATACCAGAATCAATAAGTTTTGTAAGAAGTGCTTCATCAATGACTTCATTGGAGGCAATAATAACTTCATCTGTTTCAGGATGACAAATATTTTTAGCGCATATTTTTCCAATAATATCTTCAACAGTGATTGGAATTGTTTCCGCCCCAGTTTTTTTCAATTGTTTAATCGCTCGCTGAGAAAACAATCTACCTTTCTTAACAATGACCTCATTTGTCTCTGTATCAATAATATCCTGTGCGGCGCGTTGTCCTTTTAATGTAGCTTCATTAAATGTTTTATAAATAAGGCTTTGTAATGAAAAAGGAGTAGCCAGATCTTTAATAATAATTTGTTCACTAAAATAAAAAAAGTTTAAAATATCTTCAGAAGTGTATCCAAAGGCTTTAAATAAAAGCGTTACAGGAAATTTTCTTCTTCTATCAATTCGAATGTTAACCACATCTTTTGAATCCACTTCCATTTCTATCCATGATCCACGAACTGGTATAATTTTTGCTGAATAAATAACTCTCCCTGAATGAACTTTTCCCTTATCATGGTCAAAAAATGCGCCTGAAGATCGATGGAGCTGACTTACAACAACTCGTTCTGTTCCATTAATGACAAAAGTACCTTTATCTGTCATAAGAGGAATTGTTCCAAAGTATATTTCTTGTTCTTTAATATCTCTAATATTTTGAGTATCAGCTTCGCGATCTACATCATATACAACTAGTCGAACTGTAATACGAATAGGTACTTCATATGTCATGCCTCTATGAATACATTCTTCCACACTGTGCTTTATTTCTCCAAATCGATAGGATACAAATTCCAATGAAGCTGTTCCACTGAAGTCTTTAATTGGAAAGACAGATTTAAAAACTGCTTGTAAACCTATGTCATCACGTTTTTCAGGTTCAAGATGCATTTGTAAAAAACGTGCATACGATTCTCTTTGCATTTTTATCAAATTTGGGATTTCAATTATTTTTCTAATTTTACCAAAATTTTTCCTAATTCGCTTAATATAAGGAGGGGAGTTACTCATGTTTTCTCCATCATTGAAAGGATTAAAATGAAGGAATATTTGACATTAAATGATTATAGGCATAAATTTTGCCGATAATCATTTATGCCCAATAATCACCTTTAACAACTTATTTTATTTCTACTTGAGCGCCAGCACTTTCTAATTGTTCTTTAATTTTTTCAGCTTCATCTTTTGGAATTGCTTCTTTAACTGGTTTGGGGACTTCATCTACAAGTGCTTTAGCTTCTTTTAATCCCAATCCTGTTATTGCCCGAACTTCTTTAATGACTTGAATCTTCTTATCACCTGATGTAATCAAAATAACATCAAATTCAGTTTTTTCTTCTTCTTTTTGTGCACCTGATCCGTCACCACTGGCCATTGGGCCCATCATTGCAACTGGCGCAGCTGCTGATACACCAAATTTTTCTTCAAGCTCTTTAATAAATTGAGACAATTCAAGAACTGTCATATTAGAAATAAATTCTACAACGTCTTCTTTTGTTATGGTTGACATTTTATATAAATCCTCCCTTTTTTATGGAATTTCATAATTATTTATTCTTTTGATTCCTTTTGATCTTTAATTGCTTGCAAAACATTCATAAAATTAACAGGAATTGCATTTAATGTACGCACAAATCCACCAGGTATATTATTTAATGTTCCCAATAATTGACTTAGTAGGATTTCACGTGAAGGTAATTTTGCTAACGCTTTTATTGATTCAATATCCAAGACACGTCCGTCAATTATCCCTATTTTAATTTCTAACTTAGGTTCCTGTTCAGAAAATTTTGTTAAAATTTTTGCAGGTACAACTGGATCTTCATAACTTATTGCAATAGCAGAAGGGCCTTTAAAACTATCTTGAATCCCTTTTACATTTGTACCTTCAGAAGCTTTTGTAAGAAGAGTATTCTTAATTACTTGATATTCAATATCATTGTCACGCAATTGTTTACGCAATGCTGTTATACTTGAAACATTTAATCCCTTATAGTCTGTATTGATAACAATCTTTGCTTTTAATAGCTTCTCATGAAGTTCTTCTACGATATGTTTCTTTTGTTCAAGTTTCAACGTGTCCTCCTCATACTGTCAAAGTTTAGAATGGCATTTTTGATTTAAAGATTCATTCAGTATTCACAAGAAATAATATAGCTTCAATCAAAAAAATAGTTTGAAATTCCATATCTCAAGAGGTTATTTTTTACAATATTAAGCTGTTAGCACCATCTTTCTTTGACAGGAATTATTTGTTATATAAAATAATTATATGACGTAAAATTATATAATACGATATATCCTAATATTATTAAGATGCTATGTGTCATAACATCTTATTTTTTACAACGAAAAGAATCTTATCAACGATACAAGTATCTGCACTTTTAAAAGACTATATATTGTTTCGAAACAACTATAATGATATTATTTCGAAACTGTTTTAACAAATGCTGGGTCAACTTTTATACCAGGCCCCATAGTTGTTGATATTGATACACTTTTTAAATATGTTCCTTTACTTGAAACCGGTTTTAATTTTTGAATGATATCAAAAAAGGCAACCATATTTTGAATTATTTTTTCTTTCCCAAATGAAACTTTACCCATAGGGGCGTGTACAATGCCTGCACGTTCCACTCTAAAATCAATCTTACCAGCTTTTAATTCACGAATTGCTTTTTCTATGTCAAAGGTTACAGTTCCAATTTTGGCATTTGGCATTAAGCCTCTTGGACCTAAAATTTTTCCAATTTTACCAACAGAT
>Ga0272440_1001783_pt1 | contig 17269 bp, 11 predicted proteins | sample SSMMMBAug17_FD_192440 | JGI IMG/M metagenome (GOLD analysis project Ga0272440, IMG submission 192440) | Marine sediment archaeal communities from Little Sippewissett salt marsh, Falmouth, MA, United States - SSM-MMB-Aug17 | ecosystem: Environmental > Aquatic > Marine > Wetlands > Sediment ... | reverse complement strand
CAAGCAGTATGGGAACAGGTCAATATGGAAATGATATGTATCAAGAAATTCCAGATATCTGCCCCAATAATGTCAATGGATGGGGACTACTCAATCTGGAAAATGGCGTTTATCCGACAACGCCTTTATCTATTATTTATAAATATGATGCGCAACTCAATACAAATGAAACTGTCACCTATTTTTTTGAGAATCTGGATACCCATCATTCGATTAGAATTAATCTTGTATGGACTGATTATCCGGGAAGTCCGACATCACAGGGCGGATTGGTCAATGATTTGGATTTGCATGTTGTTGGACCGGATGACCAGATACATTATCCAGACAATGCCATGAATCAAAGTGCTGTGAAAAGTATACAGTATGATTATGGTTTTCCAATGTTTATATCCGACAATTCCATCTGCGCCATGCGTTTTACACTGGAAAAAAATCCGGCCTTTTTAGATGCTGTTTCAGTATCTCTTGCCAATGCCGATGCTATTCAGGATGATATCTGGATTCGGGTGTATGATATTTCTGATACAAATCAGCGCCCCGAAAAATTACGCTATGAAAAAAAATTTCGTTATCTGCCATCAGGATGGACCACATTGCCCATTGATCATATCGAATTCCAATGTAAAGAATTTTTGGTCGCCATCGAAAAAAACAGCCCGGATATTCAGGTGTCTACAGATCTTTTTACAGACTCAGACAGAGGGATGACACGTAATGGCAGTCAATGGGTTGCGACAGGGGAAGCTTATTATATTCGTGCCCATGTTCGTCAACAAAACCATTCTACAGATTATGATCGGGTGAATAACTGTCTCAGCATTCATTTATACAATCCGCAACGTGGCGGATATCAAATAGACATATCAGGTTATAATATTCCCTATGGGCCGCAACCATTTGCATTGATCGCAAAGGGTGCGATACGAGAATCTCCTCCTCAAAAATCATTTAGCATTGATATGCCGCAAACGCTCAAGGAAGGTGATGGCAAATTGATACAGGCGGGCATGGTATCCATACAAAAACCTTTGGAAAATGACTTGATCGTCTATTTGTCATCATCAGATTTTACAGAAATTATTGTTCCCCAATCTGTTATCCTTCCTGCCGGACAGAAGCATGTGAAATTTGATATTCAGGTTGTGGACGATCCTGCAGAAGATGGCAGACAAACTGTTATTGTTGAAGCCCGAGCGCAGAGTTATTTTCCAGCGAGCATTTCTGTCACTGTTGATGATAACGATGCAAAACCTGTATTGCACGTTTCACCTAACCATATCATTGTGCCATATATGGCCGGTACGACAGAATTTATGGTCAGCAACGCCGGAACGGGTCAAATGGAATGGATTGCAAGTGTTGATTCAGATTGGTTAAACATTCATGCTGGTCATGAGGGGATGAATACAGGTATAATTAAAGTGGCCTATCAAGTGAATGAAGGCCATATTCGATTGGGACATCTGACTGTTCGAATCAAAAATATCCCTGATGCGGTTCAACAAATTGATATCCATCAAAAAAGTGAAAAAATTGAGACCAGAATTTCACCATCAGATGGCAACCGCTATGATTATTTTGGCTATGCGACAGATATATGTAAGTATCAGGCAGCGATTGGGGCCTTCAAACATGATACGAATCAATCAGACACAGGGGTCGTTTATATCTATTCATACAAAGATTTGAATTGGCAAATGACACAAAAACTGGTTGCCCATGATAGTAAGCGACGAGATTTCTTTGGTGCTTCAGTTTCAATTCATGATATTCAGTTGGTTGTGGGCGCCTATAATGTTGACGATAATGGATCTTCAGCCGGAGCCGCCTATATTTTTGAAAAAAAGGACGATAAATGGGTAGAAACAGCTAAATTATTGGCCTCGGATGGCTCTCAAAGTGATTATTTTGGTCATTCAGTAGGGATTGATAATGATATAGTGGTTGTTGGCGCATATAAAGCCGATAGTTTTGGAAGTGATACTGGAGGGGCATATGTTTTTGAAAAACAGGGAGATAATTGGCGAGAAACTGGCAAATTATTACCTGAAAGTCTTGATAGATACGATTATTATGGATATGCAACAGCCATATCAAATAATAATATTATTGTCGGCGCTTATGGTGATGATTCCAGGGGGACTTGTGCAGGTGCGGCTTATGTTTTCGAAAAAAAAGAGAATCACTGGAAACTAATCAATAAACTGATGCCTGATGCCGCCAAAACAAATGATTATAGTGGATTCAGTGTGGATATCTCAGATAAATATGCAGTGATGGGCGCATATAAAGTGGATATCAAAGGAACCAATACAGGTGCGGCATATGTGTTTGAAAAAAAGAATGATATGTGGTTGGAAATAAAAAGTTTGTATCCCTGGTCTGCTAAAGGGTATGACTATTTTGGCGCTTCAGTAGCGATTGCTGGCAATTATATTATTGTTGGTGCATATGGAGATTCCCAAAATGGGCGACTGGCTGGTGGTGCATATGTGTTTCAACTGGTTGATGGTATCTGGCAAGACTGTGTGTATATCTGTGCATCAGATGGCCACCCGGGGGACCAGTTTGGATCATCTGTAAGTATTTCTGATACTGGTGATGCCCTCATTGGTGCCTATGGTCATGATATTAAAGGAAGTAAATCTGGTGCCGCTTATATTTACTCTGTATTTACAATGGCATCAAGTATGTGGACAGATATCGCACATAATGCATTTGTTCGAGATTCAAATGTGAAACAACATCATTCAATCACAAAAAATGATTATCCAGTGCTTATTCATGAAAAAGGCGGATTTGCACAGATACCATCTGTTTCATATTCAAACCATTCTGCGCTGATTCATTATGATTTTATTCCCCTATTGGGAAACCGAGTCAAAAATCTCAAAGGTCATATTACTCAGGAGGGGTCAGGCGTTAATTCTTTATCCATCGCAGCATATCTGTACAAAAATAAACAATGGCATTTTACAGAATCTGTGCCGCTTTTTGATAATGGCGTGTTTGAAATAGACATAACAAAACAACCAGGAGATCATCTTGCAAGAAAAATTGCCTTGTTTATTCTGTCTGAGTCTAATAGAATGAACAGGCCGCAAGTAATGGAGAGTTTATCGAATCAATGGACAGAAAATGCGTTAATATCCGACATTATTCAAAGAGACGAATAAAGTTTCTGGAAATGAACAAGGGATAAATGGGTAAAGCCTGAGATCGAGCTGCAGTAGTTTGCTGGAAGTCAAGTCTAAAAAACTTGAACATCAAGTTTTATCATAATCCCCTGATTGAATGAGGTAATCATGCAACAACAGTACGATAAAAACAAAATAAAAATTTTGCTGGTTGATGACGAACCTGAATATGTCAAAATTTTTCAAAATATTCTCAAAAAAAACTATCCAAACGTTCAAATTGCAAATTCTGGTGCATCAGCATTAAAATTGATTGAAAAAGAAATCCCTGATATTATTATCACCGACATTTGTATGCCTGAAATGGATGGTCTCACATTGATGAAAAAGATATTGCAAAAGCACACTGAAATCATATTTATTGGCATTACAGGCTATGATAATATTGACAAAGCCATTGAATTTCTCAAACAGGGTGGCGCAGATTACCTTCACAAACCAGTTGACATGAATATCATAAACTTATCCATTGAAAATGCAATAAACAAAGTCTTTTTGCATGCCAATCTGAAGCAGACCAATGCAGATTTAATGAAAAAAAACGAGGCCTTGAGTAATGAAATCAATGAACGAAAAAAAATAGAATCTTCTCTACTTGAAACACAGAAAGAACTACAACGTGCAAAAGAAACAGCAGAGCATGCCAATCAAGCCAAAACCGAATTTCTCGCAAAAATGAGTCATGAACTCAGAACGCCGCTTAATGGTATTCTTGGCTATACGCAGATTTTAAATCGAGAAAAAAATATTTCCGAATTGCAAAATAGAGCAAACATGATTATTCATTCATGCGCCGAGCATTTACTTTTGATGATTAATGATATTCTGGATCTGTCAAAAATAGAAAGCAACCGGCTGTCACTTAATCCGGCACCATTTTCTCTTCCCCATTTACTTCAAAATATTGCTGAAATATCAGAGCTAAATGCCAGAAATAAACAACTGGAATTTGATTATCAACTCCTGTCTCAACTTCCCAAAAGTGTTATTGGTGATATCAAATGCTTGCGTCAGGTCTTAATGAATTTGTTGAATAATGCGGTTAAATATACTGAACAAGGATGGGTTGTTTTAAAAATCAAATATCTCAATGCAATTCTTGAATGCCAGATTGAAGATACAGGAATTGGGATTGCTCAGGATCAACTGAAAAATATCTTTAAGCCGTTTCAACAAATACATAAGAGACGAATTGCTGCCGAGGGGACAGGACTTGGCTTGTCAATCAGTCAACAACTGATTCAAATGATGGGCGGTCAGATATATGTTGAAAGCCAATTAAATGTTGGAAGTATTTTCTGGTTTAGAATTGAATTAAAAGAAACTCAAAATGTATTGGAAAAGCCCCTGGAAAAGAAACATTGTGCTGGATATATTGGTGAAAGAAAACGCATATTGATTGTTGACGATGCTGAAGACAATCTGACAGTGCTTGAAGATATGTTGAAATCCTATGGATTTTTAGTTCACAAAGCCAGAGATGGGAACGAAAGTATTCAGGCTGTTTTGGAGTGGCACCCGCATCTGGTGATAATGGATCTGATTCTTCCCGATCTTGATGGGTATAAAGTCACCCAATCTATCCGAAAAACAGAATGGGGCAAAACAATACCTGTTATTGCCTGCTCTGCCACGGCAAGTGATGTTGTGCGCCAGTTATGTATGGCATCTGGTTGTAATGATTTTATCGGAAAACCCATCACCTGTGATGACCTTCTGGATCTTCTGGAAAAATATCTTTCTATTCAATGGACTTATGAAGCGGTTGAGTCTGTTGAACAGCCATCATCACAAGACATTGTTTTTCCGCAGCAAGACGTCTTAAAACAATTGGAAAAAATGACCCATGAAGGCGATATTATGGGCATCCAGGATTGGGCTGAGTCATTTATAAATAATCATCCAGAATATAAGGCGTTTGGTAATCATATCTATAAACTGGCCAATCAACTTCAGTTGAATACCATTCAGGATTTTATTTCAAAAAATTTTTAAAAAAGATATATAATATAGTTAATTAGTTATATCTGTTCCTCCTTTTTGGATATCGGATGAAGACATTGATATCCATCGTTTTCGATTAAATCTTGGCGGAAAATTGAATAAAATAAAAATGTTTCTTTTTGTACCAAGTTTGAATTGGGTATGTTCGCCACGTAAGCCCACCTTAATAATAATGCTTCAATTATGAATAATCATCTCTCTATCTCAACAAATTAAAGAGTTGAAATATTTGAAGTCAATTTGAATTTTTATATATTGAATTATATTTTATTTCTAGCTATTTATAAATGAAGTAAAAGTAATAAATACTATATTTTTTACAAACTATGTATTGACCTATTTTTAAAGCTGTTGTAATATACAATTCAATTGTCAATAAAGGACAATTAATTATTTATATGATTGATATCAATAATAATACTGTATGAATTACATTTATAGTTTTGTTCTACAGTATATCTAAAAAGTGGTCATTGATTATTTTTCAGTTAATTAGAATTCGGACAGGTCCAAAAAAACGAAAAAAACTTAATTTTGAGCCTGTCCCCACAATGGAGGTTATTTATGGCAAAAGGAGATTACAGTATCCGATTTGATGCGGATCGTCTGCGGGATATGATTTCAGATGGCAAAACAGCGAAAGAAATCATGAAAGCCTGTAAAATTTCAAACTATACCCTGAGAGAACATTTGGTATTGCTGCAGGAAAGAGACAAGAAAATTTATGTGATCGAAGGGCTTTTTGATGAAAGGCATGAATCAGATAAAAAACCTATCCCCAAAGAAGGGGTGATCTTTTCAAATAAAATGCTTGAAAATACAGATTTTAAATCGGGTGATGCATTTGAGATGATCGTAGAGGAAGATCAGATTATTCTAAAGAAACTTTCCAATGGTGATGAATAACAGTAAACAAGGAGGCGTATTTATATGAGTGAACAATATACAGCCGAAACCTTTAGAACCACAGCGACCTGGAAAAATCTGGATAACAAAATAATGAAATATGATATCCATCCTTGGGTATTTTTTGCTGGCGCAGGTTTGATTATTTTGGGCGTTGTGTTTACACTGGTTGCAGGTGATTTTGCCAAGACTTTATTTTCAAACATTCAGGCATGGATTTCCAATTATACCGGTTGGTTTTTTGTGTCTGTCATGAACATTGTTTTGTTTTTCTGCATTGGCATGTTATTTTCTAAATATGGACAACTTCGCATCGGTGGTGCGGATGCCGAGCCGGAATTTTCTACAGTGGGCTGGTTTGCCATGCTTTTCAGTGCGGGAATGGGAATTGGTATTCTTTTTTATGGCGTTGCAGAACCAATGTTTCACTATGTGGCCAACCCTCTTACTGAACCTGGTTCAATCAAAAGTGCTGAAATGGCCATGACCCTTACATTTTTACATTGGGGCTTACATCCCTGGGCCATTTATGCCATCGTTGGCCTGGGGCTGGCATTTTTTGGGTTTTCGGAAAATTTGCCCCTATCCATTCGCAATGTTTTTTATCCCCTTTTGGGCAATCGTATCTATGGCTGGATCGGTAATGTAATTGATATACTGGCCACAGTTGCCTGCCTTTATGGCGTTGCCACGTCATTGGGCTTGGGCGTACAACAGGTCAACGCAGGTTTGTCTCATCTGTTTGGAATCCCCCAGGAAACATGGGTGCAAGTCTTATTAATTATTGGAATTACTGCCATTGCCACATGGTCAGTTGTTCGTGGACTTGAAAGTGGGATTAAATTTCTAAGTGAGCTCAATATGGCATTTGCTATTTTATTGATGGTTTTTGTTTTTTTATTGGGTCCCACATTATTTGTATTAAATGGATTTTTTGAAAATCTGGGCAATTATTTTAACAACTTTATCGCAATCGCCACCTGGAACGAAACCTATACAGGAGACAACTGGCAAGATAACTGGACCATTTTTTACTGGGGATGGTGGATTGCCTGGTCACCATTTGTGGGAATGTTTATTGCGCGCGTTTCCTATGGCCGGAAAATTCGAGAATATCTTCTGGGTGTTTTGTTTGTTCCTGTTTTGCTGACATTTATCTGGATGACTGTTTTTGGTAACAGTGCTATCTTTATCGAACGATTTGGCGCTGGTGGATTGGCAAAGGCCGTTCAAGAAAACATTCCAGTATCATTGTTTGTATTTCTGGAAAATTTTCCTCTGAGTACGTTTACATCCATTCTCGCCATTGTTGTCGTGATTTCATTTTTTGTAACATCATCAGACTCCGGATCAATGGTAATTGATATCATAACAGCAGGCGGTAATCCAGATCCACCAACACCTCAGCGTCTGTTTTGGGCGATCACTGAAGGGTGTGTGGCAGCTGTTCTTCTTTTAGGAGGCGGTTTGGTTGCGTTACAAACCGCAGCCATTACGACAGGCTTACCATTTGCGGTGGTTGTCATGATGATGTGTGGGGCAATCTATAAAGGTTTGGAAGATTATGTCAAAAAATATGGATGGGATGCTTGATTTTTAAGCAAATACAACAGGAGGTTTTTATGCGAATAAAACATATCTCGCGCGTATTCAGCATTGTGACCATCTTACTTGGGGTTATGGTTGCACAGAGTTATGGAGAAAAATCATCCATCGTGCGTCTTGCGTATGTGGAATGGTCATCAGAAATTGCCAGTACGCATCTGGTTCAGGCAATTATTCAGGAAAAAATGGGTAAAATTTGTCATATTCTTCCGATGGAAGCTGACGAAATGTGGGAAGCTGTTGCCAAAGGGACTGTCGATGCCATGGTTTCTGCATGGTTGCCTGAAACGCAGGAGAAATTGTATAAAAAATATAAGGGTCAGGTGGATAATTTGGGGCCAAATTTACAAAATGCCAGAGTCGGTCTGGTGGTTCCCAATATCACAGTGGGCCGTCAAACAATGGGATCAGGCCTCAGAAACAAACCTTATATTTCGACAAACAGCATTACCGAACTGCCTGAATATGTGCGAAAGTTCAAAGGCAAAATTATTGGAATTGATCCGGCAGCCGGTGTAATGGAACGTACACGAGAAGCGATCAAGGCCTATGGTTTGAAACAATATCGTCTGATCAGTGGCAGCGAGGTTTCCATGACAGCAGAACTATCCAATGCCATCAGAAAACAGCGATGGATTGTTGTTACCGGATGGATTCCCCATTGGATGTTTGGTCGATGGAATCTGAAATTTTTGGAAGATCCCAAAAAAGTCTATGGTAGCAATGAATACATTTCAACCATTGCAAGAAAAAATCTTCAAAAGGATATGCCTGTTGTTTATCGTTTTTTGGATCAATTCAACTGGAATGCGAAAGAGATGGATCAACTGATGGTCTGGATCAAGGATGATGATAGCATGTATCCTTATGAAAAGGCGTTGCGATGGATGCGGTACAATCAGGATCAGGTTAATGCATGGCTTCAGTAGAAATTAGTGAAATATCACAATTTTTGTATGGCATCTTACATTTTTGTGAGATGCCATTTTTTTTTGAAACGTTTACAAGCACATAGGTAAAGCTCAGGATTATTTTTCATTCATGCCCATATATCTAATGGGGCCGCTTTTATTGTTGACAACAACAATTTCTATGTTAAGTAACACTACTATTATAAGAGTAAGAAAAATGGCCCAAAGGATGATCAAAGCCAAAATTCGTAATGAAATATAATCAATGTATGAGGTAAAAAACTGTGAGCTCACAAGAAAAAAATAATTTAGGAGTATTGACCAGTGGCGGTGATGCGCCGGGAATGAATGCTGCTGTTCGCGCAGTCATTCGCACAGCATTGGAAAAAAAGGTGAATGTGTTTGCCATCTATGAGGGATATCAGGGAATGGTGGATGGTGGAGATCGTATCGTTGCCTGCGACTGGAATTCTGTTGGTGGTATCTTGCAACGCGGTGGAACAAAAATTGGTACAGCGCGATGCAAGGATTTTCAAACCAGGGAAGGCAGACGACAGGCGGCAAAAAACCTTTTAGAACATGGTATTAATTCCCTGGTTGTTATTGGTGGTGATGGCAGCCTTACCGGTGCAAATGTCTTTTGCCAGGAATGGCCCGAGCTGGTAAAAGAATTACTGAATGCCGGCGATATCAGCCACGATGTCGCAAATGCCTGTTCTCAATTAAAAGCTGTTGGTTTACCCGCTTCTATTGATAATGATTTATTTGGCAGTGACATGTCCATCGGCACAGATACTGCCCTGCATCGAATTACTGAGGCGGTTGATGCCATATCCACCACAGCAGCCAGTCATCAGCGTACATTTGTGATTGAAGTTATGGGACGTAATTGTGGCTATCTTGCACTCATGAGTGCGTTGGCCAGTGGTGCTGACTGGGTGTTCATTCCTGAAATGCCGCCCCCATACGAAAACTGGGAAGAAAAAATGTGTTCGGTACTCAAAGCAGGTCGTGATTCTGGACGTCGGGATACTATCGTTATTGTTGCAGAAGGCGCGATTGATCTTCATGGAACCCCCATACAAAGCAGCCATGTCAAAAACATTCTGGAAGAACGTTTAGATGAAGATGTTCGCGTCACAATTTTGGGTCATGTGCAACGCGGCGGTGCGCCAAGTGCTTATGATCGTATTCTTGGTACATGCCTGGGGTATTCTGCGGTTGAATCCCTGATATCAAAAAAATCACAAAATGAAACATTGTTGATTGGCATGCGCGGTAATAATGCAAAACCTGCTCCTTTGATGGAGTGTGTGAATATCAGTCATTCAGTGGCAGAATCAATATCAAAAGGTGATTATGACAAAGCAATGAAGCTCAGAGGAAATGTTTTTTTGGATACCTACAATTCACTTTATACGCTGATGAAAGTCAGAGAAGCAGATCGTTCAAAAGCGACAAATAATTCAAAGAAATCCTTACGCATTGCAATCATGAACTGTGATGCTGCCGCACCGGGAATGAATACTGCTGTTCGTTCTGCGGTACGACTTGGTATTGATCTTGGTCATACTTTTTTGGGCATTGAACATGGATTCAGAGGCTTTATTGATGGAAAAATTCGCGAGCTGGACTGGTTTAGTGTTCGCGGCTGGGCCACTATTGGTGGGGCTGAACTGGGAACCAGTCGAAAAATTCCAAAAGGCGGTGAACTCTATGCCATTGCACGTCATATTGAACATCACCAAATTGATGCCATTTTTATTATTGGCGGATGGTCTGGATATCAAACAGCGTATAATTTTTTTCAACAGCGTGAAAACTATCCGGCATTCAATATTCCCATCCTTTGTATACCTGCAAGTATTGACAATAATCTTCCGGGAAGTGAATACAGCATTGGTTGTGACACAGCACTAAACAATATAATTGAAGCAGTTGATAAAATTAAACAGTCGGCTGTGGCAACGAATCGGTGTATAGTTGTTGAAGTCATGGGATATTACTGTGGCTATCTGGCGCTCATGAGTGGTATTGCAACGGGTGCTGAACGCGTCTATTTAAATGAAGAAGGTGTGACACTGGAACATTTACAGAATGATTTATCTTATTTAAAAGATAGTTTTCAAAAGGGGAAACGTTTGGGGCTTATTATTTGTAATGAAAAAGCGCATCCTGTATATCGTACTAGTTTTATTAAAGATCTCCTTACAGCAGAAGGAAAAAAGCTTTTTACTGTACGTCGATCGATTCTGGGGCATTTACAACAAGGGGGAGATCCCACGCCAATGGATAGAATAAACGCAACCAGATTGGCGCTCCAAGGTATAAAATTTCTCATTGATGAATCCGGAAATAAAAACCCAATCGCAAAATTTATGGGATTGAAAGATGGAAAAGTAAATTTTTTGGATTTATCAAATTTTTATGATTTGACAGAAAACGAATACAGTCGAGCCAGGGAAAAGTGGTGGTGGCATTTAAGAAACATTGCCTCCATACTGGCATAGCCCACACCCCATGCATGATTATTCTTACTCTTGCTCATTTTATTTGGAATGAAAAACATAAGAATACAAATGGCCTAAACAATGACCAAAAACCTTTTTCAAAATTTAATAGGATAGGACTGAAGGTGAAAGTACTATTAATCGAAGATGATATCAAAATCAGTTCTTTTATCGAAAAAGGTTTAAAAGAACAGGGATATATCGTTGATTGCTGTGATGATGGCAATCAAGGATACTTAATGGTATTTGAACCGGGTTATGATCTTATTATTTTGGATATCATGCTTCCAGGGAAGGATGGTCTCAGTATCTTAAGAAGTCTTCGTGAAAATAAACATACTGTGCCGGTTATTATTTTGACTGCCAGATCAACTGTGAGCGAACGTATTGATGGCCTGAACATGGGAGCGGATGACTATTTATGTAAACCCTTTTATATTGGAGAGTTGATTGCTCGAATTACTGCAATAACCAGAAGATCCTCTGGCTGTTCACTCAACCTCTTGAATTGCGAGGATCTTACATTAAATCTCATCACCCGAGAGGTAAAAATTGATAATAATATTATCGATTTGACCAATCGAGAATTTAATCTCCTGGAATTACTTATGCGTCAGCCAGGAAGAGTTTTGACCAGAACGCAGATTCTTGAACACGTCTGGGGCTATGGATTTGATCCGCAAACAAATATTGTTGATGTATATATTCGCCGGTTGCGTAATAAAATATATTTATATCAAAAATGTCCTGAAATTGTTACTGTCAGAGGGGTAGGTTATCGTCTGAAAAAAAATGAGGACAAAAAGACATGTTGCGATTGAAAATTTCGATTCTTACAGTCATGATTGCTGGTGTGATTCTTCTCGTTTTTGGCGGGTATTTATTACTGGTCGTTCATATGATTATAATGGATGTGTGCGATAAATCAATGCTCCAATATCTTCTTGAGTATAAGAAAACATTTATATTTTCAATTCCTGTGGTCCTGTTTTGTTTGGCTCTTGGCGGATGGTTCATCGCTCACCGCATATTGAAACCAATCAATGTCATTTGTCAAATTGCAGAAAAAATATCAGTGCGTGACCTGAGTCAAAGAATTCCTCGTATTGATGCAGACAATGAATTATCTCGCCTGGTAAAAGTCATTAACCGCATGCTTGACCGGTTAGAAAAAAGTTTTTATCAAACCAGTCGTTTTACTGCTGATGCGGCTCATGAACTTCAAACCCCTCTGACCATTCTACAGGGTGTTTTGGATAATGCCATCCAGCAAGCCATTCAAGATGATCAGGAAACACAATTGTTGGTCACCTTGAGCGATGAAGTTCAACGTTTGAAATCCATTGTACGTAAACTCTTGATTCTTGCTCAGGCCGATGTTGGACATCTTCATTTGCGTCTTGAAAATGTTAATTTCAGTGAACTGGTTTCCTTGACGGTTGAGGATGTTCAGGTTATTGCGCCGCATCTCATTATTCATCAAGACATCATGCCCAATGTTATGGTTAAGGCAGATTATGATCTGCTCAACCTGGTTATTCAAAATTTATCAACAAATGCGATTAAATACAATACAGAAGAAGGTACGATTGTTTTTAAATTGACAATTGAAAAAGCCTGTGCTTTATTTTATATGAGTAACACAGGGGTGCCTATTTCAAAAAAAGATCAGGCAAATATTTTTAATCGCTTTTTTCGTGTGGATGGATCTCACAGTAAAAGAATCCATGGGGCTGGATTGGGTTTGAGTCTGGCACGTGAAATTGTCATATCACACCAAGGGGATTTGATGATTTCAGAATCATCAGATGAATTAACGACCTTTTTGTTAAAAATTCCATGTCATACGTATGACACAGATAATGATTATCACAATGCCTGATACATCGGTTTGATTCCTTAGAAAAGCTCGGAAAATAAGATGCTCATTTTTCTTGGTCGTAAAAATGAATTTTTTTTCATAATTCTTTATTATATTTTTTAATTTTTAATATATATAATTAAAGATAATCTAACGCAAATGAAACATTATTTTTTTCGTATAATGATTGTTTTGTTATCAATGTCTGGTTATTTAATGGCTCAAGAGCCATTAAATATTGGCACTGATGATTGGCCGCCTTATGAAATGAGGATTGATGGAAAAATATCTGGCTATGCAACTGAAATAATTATAAATACATTAAAGTCCAACTTTGTTAATCAGTTTTCCAATGAATTGAAAAAATTTAAAGGCTCACCAGCCTTTCAAGACATACACAAACGTTATTTTCAATAGAATGAATTTTTTCAAAGACTAAGGGAAAATCCAATGAAAATTTCTGTGCTCAATGGAAGCCCAAAAGGTGAATCAAGTATCACCCTCCAATATGTGAACTTTATCCAAAATAAATTTCCACAACACACATTTCATATTTTGCATATCGCCAGGAATATCAAAAAGCTGGAAAAAAATGATGATTACTTTAAGACCACAATTAACGAAATCAGAAACTCAGATGCGGTTTTGTGGGCTTTTGGTTTATGGGTGCTTGTTGTATCTGCACAATATATGCGGTTTATCGAATTGATTTGGGAAAAATCAGAACAAGAGGCGTTTAAAAACAAGTATACTGCGGCATTATCAACATCAATTCATTATTTTGATAATATTGCTCATAACTATATCAGATCTATTGCAGAAGATCTTGATATGAAATACGCTGATGGGCTGTCTCTTGATATTATGGACTTAACAAAAGAATATCAGAGACAAAATATTGTGTTTTTTGCTGAAAACTTTTTCAATACGATCCAACAAAAATCCGCAACATCAAAGTTATTTATGCCCTTGAAATACAATACGTTCAAGTATCAACCATCATCTGTGTCAAATACAGTTAATACCAAAGGTAAAAAAATACTTGTCTTAAGTGATGATTCAAGCAGTAACACAAATCTGGAAAAAATGGTCAACAGGTTTGTGCAATCATTTGATACTGTTGAAAATGTGAACGTTGTACAGCTTGATGATATTGATATAAAAGGCGGATGCATGGGATGTATGCGATGTGGATATGATTATCATTGTCAGTATAAGGATGGATTCGCCGATTTCTATAATAATTATGTTCGAAAATCGGATATTATCGTATTCTCCGGATCAGTCAAAGGTCGTTTTTTATCTGCCAAATGGAAATCATTTTACGATAGGGCTTTTTTTTGGAATCATACACCATCCCTGATTGGAAAACAAATTGGGTACATCATTTCCGGTCCATTAAGTCAATCACCCAATCTCATTGAATATCTTGAAGCTTCTTCTTTTGCGAGGCAGGATTCAAATCATGTCGATATTATAACAGACGAAAGTGAAGATTCGATTGAAATAGATAACCTGCTACAATCCTTTGCAGTACGTATCATTCGCTATTCTGAAAATGGTTATATAAAGCCCAAAAATTTTCTTGGCGTTGGTGGACATAAAATATTCCGCGATGATATTTGGGGCAGGCTTCGCATGATATGGCAAGCCGACCACAGATATTTTAAGCGGCACAGTAAATATGACTTTCCTCAAAAAGAATATGGTATTCGAATAGGTTCTGCTATAATGATGATGCTCACTAAAATTCCGAAATTCAGGAATATATTTTATAATAACTTGAAAGATATGCCAGTAAAAAGAATGCAAAGGCTTATTGACAAGTATTCGTCATAATAAATTATTATTACTCGATATTCAAGTTTTTCTTACAAACCAGTTCCGGAACTCGTTCCCACGCTCAGCGTGGGAACGTATCTGGGACGCTCTGCGTCCCTTGCACTTATGTTTTAGATGTACAAAACACAGGACGCAGAGCGTCCAGGATGCATTCCCACGCTGAGCGTGGGAACGAGTTCCGGTCGCTATCTGGAAAAAACTTGAACATTGAGTATTACCATTTTTGCAGTGAAGGAGAACATCATTCAACATGATTTAGGTAAACTGGCTGAAATTTTTAGCAAATACAAAAAATAAAGGGATGCCCAATCATGCGAAAAGCAAGCATTATTTTTTTATCGATTGTATTTTCATTTTTTATTCAAACAGCCTGTTTGAATACATCAAAACCAGGAAAAATTAACATGCAAAAACTTTCTCAACGAATTCTTGAAAAACAAACATTAAAAAAAGAGTCTCCATTTTTAACCCGTCAATTTTCACCCTATTTAAATGATCAATGGATAGGGAATGCCATCTCGTATGGCTGTTATCGAAAAGGACAGGCGCCTGATGTCAAAGGACCTTCAGCGGAACAAATACTAGAAGACCTGAATATGATCAAACAGTACTGGAATCTCATCCGAATATATGGCGCGGATGAAGATGCCAGGCGAGTTCTTGATGTCATTAAAACCAATCAACTGCCAATCAAAGTGATGCTGGGCATATGGGTGGCCAATGAAAAAAATGAAGCCGATCAAAAGGAATCTAACGTAAAGCAGGTATTATATGCCATTGAATTGGCAAACACCTATGAAAATATCATTGCGGCGATAAATGTCGGAAATGAATCACAGGTTTTCTGGTCATTTCATAAAATGGACCCGCAAAATCTGATTCATTATATCAGGGCTGTGAGAAACAATACGACCCTTCCAGTCACAACTGCTGATGATTACAATTTCTGGAACAAACCAGAAAGTCAAATAATTGCCGACGAAATTGATTTTATTGTCACTCACATTTATCCCTTATGGAATGGAAAGACATTGGATACTGCTATAGAGTGGTTTGATTCGGTTTACAAAGATATAAAAAGTAAGCATCCTGGCAAAACGATTGTCATTGGTGAAACCGGATGGGCAACTGATTACAATGCAGATAAAACAGGCCCCGGAGAGCAGGGGACGTTAGTAAAAGCCAGAGTCGATTTGGCTGCGCAAGAAAAGTACCTGATTCAGCACAATGAATGGGTCAACACAAACAAAGTGACAACTTTTTTGTTTGAGGCCTTTGATGAACCCTGGAAAGGTGGTGGAGATAGTTCGCCACCGAAAGAAATTGAAAAGAATTGGGGGGTTTTTTATGAAAACCGGACACCAAAAGAATCGTTTCTAAATTATTTAAAATATAAGAATAATCAATAATAATTTATCAAAATCGGGAGGAATCATTTTATGGGACAAAAAGGCATATACTTAAACCTTGTTGGTGTTGATGTTCAAAACAAAAGCAGAAGCCAACTCGTTACGATTTTTAAAGAGATCCTTAATGCGGGGATTCATGGCATTGGATTCAGTGCGTATGGTAATGATCAAAAACCTGGGGATCAATTATCAACCGATCTAATTGCGGAAAGAATGCGAATTATCAAACCCCATGTAAAATGGATACGCAGTTTTTCATGTACTGAAGGCAATGAGGAAATTCCAAGAATTGCCCATGAAATGGGCTTAAAAACAATGGTTGGTGCCTGGCTTGGAGAAGATGACGAAAAAAATGAAAATGAGATTCAAAATGTCATAAAGGTGGCAAAAGCAGGTTATGCAGATATTGTTGCGGTTGGCAATGAAGTCTTGCTTAGAGATGACTTGACTTTGGAAAACTTGATTTCCAAGATTAAAAGGGTCAAGGACGAATTGCCAGATATTCCGGTGAGCTATGTTGATTCATACTATGTTTTCGATAAGAATCCTGAGTTAGTGGATGCGATTGATGTGCTTTTAATTAATTGCTATCCATTCTGGGAGGGATGCAGCCTCGAATATTCACCGCTCTATTTGAAGGGGATGTATGAAATTGCAGTAAAATGCGCAAAGGGCAAAAAAGTGATTATCAGTGAAACCGGATGGCCCAACAAAGGAACACCTGTCTGGGGTGCAGTACCATCATATGAAGGGGCGCTAAAATATTTTATCACCACTTGTAAATGGGCTGAAGAAGAAAATATTGAATTTTTCTATTTTGCATCCTTTGATGAAGGATGGAAAATTGCTGCCGAAGGTGATGTTGGCGCATACTGGGGCATTTGGGATAAGGACCATAACCTGAAATTTGATCATGGATCCTATAATTATGTAAATGATAAATAATTATTTATGAGGAGAAAAACAATGAAAGTAATTTTATTACTCATTTTAATGATGGGTGGATTTATTTTAACATCAT
>Ga0272440_1001782_pt1 | contig 17275 bp, 12 predicted proteins | sample SSMMMBAug17_FD_192440 | JGI IMG/M metagenome (GOLD analysis project Ga0272440, IMG submission 192440) | Marine sediment archaeal communities from Little Sippewissett salt marsh, Falmouth, MA, United States - SSM-MMB-Aug17 | ecosystem: Environmental > Aquatic > Marine > Wetlands > Sediment ... | reverse complement strand
CTTAATTAAAAATACGACTCAAAAATCGTAGAAATCTTCAAATATTTTTACCTAATCTGATTTTATCATTTCTCAAAAATAGCGTTATTCTCTTTTACTTCCATATAATTTGAATAGGATACGAAATATTCAATTCTGAAACTGAACTAATTAAAAAACTTGAACATAAAAATATTAGAACACATATACAAAAATGCAATGCTTCTATTTCAAGAAATTCAAAAAGAATTATTGAAAAATGCTCATGTTTATTAATGGATTATATTGATGCCAGAACGTTGTCACATCAAAATGATAATAATAGAGTACTGTCTATTTTTGAGCAACTTACCTCAGCTTTGAATATGGCACATCAAAATCAAATTTTTCACTGTGATTTAAGCCCAGAAAATATACTCATTAACAATACAGGTCAAATTACACTAATTGATTTTGGGTTCTCAAAATCTCACGAAAAATATAGTAATGATAGAATACCACTAATACATACATCACAATATATCCCACCAGATACTGTGTTAAATGCCACATCAGATGTTTATTCAAGTGGCTTATTGTTATATTACATCTTAACTGGACAAAAACCAAATAAGAATAAAGTGTTAACAAAAGATCATTCTGTAAACCTTTCTTTTAATGAAAAATATAAACCTAGCGCACTAAATTCATCTTGTAATGATGAGATTGATAATATTATTTTGAAAGCTATTGCAGATAATCAGTCTGAACGTTTTGCCAATATGAGCCAAATGTTAGAGGCCATAAAAATTGTTTTGTCTCCAAAGGAATTCGAGTTGTCTGATGAGGATATACAATTAAGGGATAAACTATCTATTGAAATTAAAACAAATCAAGGTGATACCAATACATACTTTTTTTGTGTTGAAAATGAAAACCTTGTAAAATTAGGTGATGGCACATACGGTGTCGTTTATCAAATTTGGAATAAAGCAAATAAATTCAAGGCTGTCAAATTACTGTATGAGCATCAATTGCCATATAAGGTAACAGAATGGAAGTTAAGTGAAATAATAATTGATGAATTTTTTAAAACTTTTATAACATTAGATTGTGAAGTGAATAGAGAACAAATTGCAAAAATGATGTCCCCAACTGCTGAATTAGGTGAGTTTTTAAAGAAATTATTAGATCAACAATTTTTGGATGAGAAAACAGAACGAAGCCTGGAAAAGGATGAGTTATTATTTTTATTATCTCATACTCAAAAAACATCCCAATCTGTTGCATTGAAAAGATTTCAATATGAGATGGAATCTTCTGCAATAATTCGTAAAACATTTAAAAATCAAAAAAAAGAAATGACTGGGGTTATTTCTATTGAAGGCGGAACTGATGTTTTCCATAATTCAGATGCATATAAGAATGTTAACTTTATTTCAATTATTCAAAAACAAAACCCTCAAATGCGACTTTCAAATTATGCCCTTGTTATGCCGTATTATAAATGGACATTGAAAGATCTTTTAGAAAATCGCTATATCCAAGTAGACAATGAATTAAAGGAAGATCAAAGTGGTAAAACTGGATATGATTTATTGAAAAAAATGAATTTTGAACAAAGAATTGCAACGATTATTCCATTTATAGAGCACATAGTAACTGGGATAAAAGCTTTACATATGGCTGATATGTTCCATCATGATATAAAACCAGCCAATATTTTTGTTACCACTAACACAGCGGATGAACTGATCTCAGTTGTAGGTGATTTGGGCTTTTTAAAGACAGATGATGAAATTATTGAGGCTCTTTCAAGTAAAACAATTTTTGGATGGCCTTTAGGGACGAAACATTATCGATCTCCTGAGCAAAAAGATAATATTGATATTCATGACATTAAGATAGTCAAAGCGGGTAATAGTGGAAGTGATGTTAAGTTGATTATTCAAGATCCCAAATTTAGAGATAGTATTATGGATGAAGGAGACCTGGTCTCATTTAGTAATGATAGTTCCTACACATTTTACAAGATTAAAGAAGTTGAGACTGATGCGAATCCACCATATTTATTAATTGAAGATCCACAAAAAAAGTTGAATAAAATAGCACAAAATATGAAAACACATATTGTTATGCATAAAAAACAATCTCATCGAACTGATTATTTTGGGATAGGTGCAATTATATTCGACATGCTCACATGTGGAAAGTCGCCTGAAAGATTTTATGATAACATTAGAATTTATGATATCAGAGATGATGATAATGCAGATGTTTTAAATATCAAAGAGAAATATCGTCAAATTTCAAAATATGAATTAGATCAACCCGGCATAGTAGACATGTTTAATTGCTTTAAACATGAAACAGATTCTCAATACGCTCCTGTTGAAATTGTTGAGATAATTCTTAAATGCATGCTTTACAATGCTAAAAATACATACTATCAAAGCGAGACTGACGAAGAAGCTTTGGATCAAATTTTAAATTCTCTTTTTTCATTATATGGTGGCTTAGATAAAAAATTTGACAGGTTTCAGAAAAACAATCCTCTCATTTCACGCACGACAGATGGTAATAACCAGCATGCTGAATCAAGTAATATGACATCAATTTTAAAAAATCTTATTAATCGACCCTTCACAACGTTACCGTCAAGACTGTCCAATGGTGTTTGGTACATAAAACATTTGTCAACGTTGATTCAGCAGCATACAGATTGTTACTTTTATGAATTATTACCGGAAATTATTTATTCTTCATCAAAAGATCTTATCATTTTATATCCGACATATAAAACAAAAGAGGACTATTTGGATGATTTAATAAATGACAATATTTTTACCCGCATTCGACAAAGTAATCAAAACTCTTTTATCCCGTTTGATATTGCAAACATTCGCAGAGAAATTTTCTTAAAGCCCAAAAATGATCACAAATATGAATATTATTTTGATAAAAAATATGGATGCGTTAAACATGGAGATTGGATTATTATTAATTCACAGCTATTTTCCATTGAGTGCCAGGAAGAAGAGAATCAACATGAAATAAAACTTTGCCCTCATTCTGACTCACAAGCTTTACCAATAGAATATCAATTATCAGATGAGGCTATATTTAATATAAAAAGCGAATTAGATGACGCTAATGAATCAATATTTAATACTAAATATAAGAATAATGAACTCGAAGCTTTGTTCAAAAAAAATAGTAAGGAGAACTTTGAAAATATACTTAGAAATTGTGCTCTGGATGAAAATATAAATCAACTCATTATAAAATATTCCGTACTTGAAATTAAAGGGATTTTTTATAAGCAATTAAATCCTTGTAACTATTATCTAAAGATGCTGGCTTCATACTTATACACTATTTTCTTTGTTAAAAATAATTATTTATCAGTTGATCAACCCATTAGGGAAATTTATGAAAATCAAAGCCTAATAGATGATATTTTTCCTTTGGTCACTGAAAATACAAAAAAAACAATCTTAGATAAAGCCCTACGTGATAAAAATAATGAAGACTATTTGAAGGATAATAATGACTATTTGATTGATCTGTACAAATGGGTTACCTACATTTATGTTAGACTGCATTTCTCTGAAGACCCTCATTCATATTACAATTGCGATGAAAATTTCAAAAATTACAATACAACAGATGAAAACGATGCTGACTTCAAAAAAGCCCGTTTAACATCAGTCATTGAAGATATTGATAAGCTCATTCGAATGATCGCTAATGTAATTAATAAAAAATTTAGTGAATTTGATCAAATAATGACCAATGAAGAGGCGATTCAAATAAATAAGAATTTCAAATTTAGCACGGATATGGAAAAACACATTGATTTTACAGGATTATTTAAGGATATCGTAGAGAATAATAATACAGAAATAATTGATGAACAACAAGATTTAGCAATTATACCTACTTCTCAACAACCACAAAGTAAAATGAAAAAAGTATCCAAAACAAAAAAATACTTAAAATCAATGAAAAAACAATTTAAATTATTTTCAAATCATTGAAAAAGCAACAATGTAAGAGATAGGCGAATAAGTTATTAATATGACATCTTGTAAGCAGATACAATTAATAATCATGAATGGACCAATGGAAGGCTTCACTTATACGGTAGAAGATCAAGTGACAATTCAAAAATCTGATGACAACAAAAGTTCAAAAACAATAAATATCCCCTTTGATAAATTTCTGGATAAAAATCATGTAAAAATTTACAAAAAAAAATATTGGTATATTCTTAATCAGGTACACTTCAAGCAGATATGCTTCACTCAAAACCCTGATAATATAGAAAAACATATTGAACTTGAGCCTGGTCAAGAACAGCTTATTTCTTGTAATCAGTATATTTTAATTGGTAATTCTTTAATTAAAATTTTAAAAAATGATTTAAATAAAAAAAACACTGCTACATATGATAATTTATATTACAAATGTAAGTCATTATATGAAATTTATGATAAATTTTTTTCAAAAAAATCTAACAATGCTACTCATACAACCCAATTAAGTAGATCGTTACATGAAATATTTGACAATATTTTTTCAGAATCATCCAGAGCTTATGACTTAGGCTATTGCAATGCATACTCTCTAATTGAAAATGTTTTGCAAAAATTTTTTAAGTCCAGGGTTCAAAATAATGATGACTTATTCTTAAAACATTTTTATAGTCTGACACCATTTGATGTATTAATACCATGGTTAAAAGAAACTCATTTTCAGTATAATTATACAATCAATCATTTTCAAGGTGATGAGTTTATTGTTTCTCCAAGCTTACTATCTATTCTGAATAATAGTGCTGCAATTCATCAAAAAGATAGATCAAACGTTATGGATATTTATGAACTATTACGTGGTGTAATTCTTGAAAAACATAACTTAGTCGGAGAGTTAATAGAAAAAACAAATTTCAAAGATCAAATTAATTTATACAAGAGCCATGAAAGTGTTCATTTTTGGAAAGAACACTTCATTGATATCGAAATGTATCTTTTAAATTGTATTGAAAAAAATAATAAAGAGTTATTTAAGAATCTTAATAAAAAAAAAATCAATAACATTATTAATATCAAAGAATTATTGAACCATATTGTGCAACTAAAGAGTTATACAATTGCAGCTATCCACGAGAGCTTTAATCACAATGAAACAAAAGATTCATTAATGAAAATTATTAATGAGTATTATGAAAAAACCAACTATGGAGGTTAAAAATGAAACAAGATAGTAAAAGCTTAGTGTTTTTTTTATCTTTTATACTTTTTTTTACATCAGGATGTGCATTAAATAACCTGACAAAAAAGCAGACAACGAGACAAGTGGTAATAAAAGTATATCCAGATAAAGGAATCAATGCAAAATTAAGTGTAGACTTTGTTCTAACAAAAAGCTCTGAAGCTTATAAAAATATTAATAGTAAACAGGATTGGTTTGGTTCATTAAAGCGTAATAATTTAAGACAAATGAGTTTGGTTGAAAATTCAATAGCTGATAAGAATGTTTTATTATTCAAAGATGGCGAAATTATCCACCGAACTTACACATCAGATGATGTGGTTGAGATTATTCAAATACTGGCTCCCATGCATTATACGCATTTATATGTTTTCACAGAATATTTTTATTGCACAAACAAAGAGAACTGTTTTAAAGCACCTGTTCCGTTGAATGAGAACACTGTTGACTATAATTTGCTTTTACAAAAAGATAACTTTTTTTTGTCGTCTAACCAAATTGTAGATAAAGATCCACAGGAAAAGACGCAACCAATATTATTCTATGGTATGTAAGTATATTATTAAGTTTACTAAATTTATGTATTATTTAATTCCAATGTCTATATTAATAACATAAGGGGCTTGTTATGATTACATTTAGAGAGTGCTTCAGAGAATTTTTATACAATTTTCAGCAAATAAAAAGTTCAACAGATTTACGAAATAATAATCATGATCCATACCTTGATGGTTTTAAGGCTTGCCTGCGTAATACCGGGCTTCAAGAAAACTATCGGGATTCAATTATCAAACTCTCTGAATGTTTTATTGATAATGAAATGATAATAATTAATAAACAATGGGAGCCTTACCATAACAATCATAAAAATACTTTTTTTGCTGTGTCACAACAACGAGGAATCCAAGAAGTTTCCGAATGTGTTTATTCATTTCTAAAAATGGGGTTTGCACATGATGATCCAAATCGAGAGAATGAAATTCAAAATCTAATTACTGCATGTGAGAGTGATATAAGCATCCAAAGAGACCTTTTGCAAGACTTAACCCCGGGTATAGAACTAAGTGACGAGCATTCAGTATTACTTTTACCACCAAATTTTGTCAAATTGATATTGATTGGAACAATTCTACTTATGATCACTTTTTACTTCTTAACAGGAATGTATATTGGGAATGAAATAACAGATAAAATTTCAATATTAAGCGAAAATATTTGTGAAAAAATTCAATGTCAATAAATGTAGTAAAGGGAATATATCATGTTTAAAGGTAAAATTTTTGAAACGAGCTTATTAATAAGTTTACTTTTAATTGTTTTTGTTTTGTCTATTGGATTAATTGCCAAATGGTTTCTTGGTACTTATACTATCCTCATTTATGGTGCTGTAACTATCATCATATTGTTTATACTTGTAATTGTAATAGTTGCTATTAACCTTTTGTATAACGCAATTTATGAGCAGTATTTTAGTTCAAATGTAGATAATCGCATTGATAATGAGATAAAAAATGCAGATAGAAAGTCCCGTGAAGATTTTAAAAGGTTTAAAAAAGCATTAAATGAAATAACTGATTCAGAGAGCCTATATTATTTACCCTGGTTTTTATTAATTGGAGCTCCAAGTTCAGGAAAATCAAAGCTTTTAAGAAGTGCTAACTTACTTACTAAATTTGAGCTTAGAAAAGAAGGTCAAAGAGGTAAGGACACACAAACAAAAGATTATAACATTATTATAACTGATAAAGCTGTTTTTATTGACATTGCAGGAGAATATGTCGATGCAGATTCTACAGAAATATCTCAAAAAAAATTAGATATTCTTTTATCAAATATTGTCAGTCACCGACCAAGATGCCCAATTAATGGTGTCATTTTTGTTCTTTCAGCTAAAGATTTAATGAAGGGTAATAGTATTACAAAAATCGAAGATGACACTGCTTTTATAGAGCAAGGAAATAAGTATTTAAACGTTCTCGAGGAAATGACTCGTACATTTAAAGTGAGTTTCCCTGTATTTTTGGTGGTCACTAAATTAGATTTATTAAAAGGCTTTTCCGAACTTTGTGCAAAAGAAAACAATTTAGGTCAACAAATGCAGGCTGCATCAGCTATAAATTCTAACCAAATTGTTGGGTACGACATTCTTGATAATAAAAACAAAGGTATCTTACCAGTTGATGATGAAAAGTTTAATATAGAATTTAATTCTAAATTCAGTAGAATTACAGAGGCTTTTTCCAAAGTGAGTTTAATTAAAAAATCACCAATACAAATTTATAAAGATATTTTAGTTTTTCCAGAGTATTTTAAAAGTATTAAAAATGCGCTTTCATTCTATATTAAATTACTGTTTACAAACAAAGAAAATCATTGGAAATTAAGGGGATGCTATTTCACGAGCAGCCTCCAAAATGAACAAACTGAATATTCTGAGGCATTGAGCGAAATAGATGAAAATCTGGCAAAAATTATTAAGGGGTCAACACCTTATTTCACAAAAAAATTAGTAAAAGAAAAGATTGTCGGCGATCATTTTCTTGTTACACCAATAAAAGAATATCATGGAAAACTTATATTTTACAACAGATTAACAACAGTAATTTCTATATTATTAATATCAGCTATGCTATGTTTATTTTATTTTTCTGGAGAAAAACTAATATCGCATATTACAGAAACGTTTAAAGACATTGCCATTATATCGAATGAATTGTCTTCAGACACAGTATTAAATCGTACCAAATTTAAAGAATATGAGCAAATAATCATTGACATTGAAGATTCAGTAGACCAAAAATATTGGTTTTCTTACTGGTTTATTACGCAAGCAGGAATAAAAAAGAACCTTGATCAAGTCCACGATGCATTTAGAATAAAAAAATTATATCGACCACTGATTCATAATTCACCTCCATTAAATCAATTGCCTTTAATGAATAAATCCCAAAAGAATCAATTTGTTGAAGATATGCACAACTATTTCGATATAATTTTCTTTAAAAAAACCTTAGACAATTGTGATGTAAATTGTGATCGTAATAGTAATATAATAAAAGTATTTACTGAACTGAATTATTACTGGAAGAATGAAACTGTTGAAAAACTTAAATCGTTAGAGAATATACTTTCAAATATGGGAAATTACTATAGGGGGGTATTATCAGATTTAGAGTCAAAAAAACTAAATATTGAACTTATTAAGAAATTCATGGAAGTAAAGATCTCAAAGCAACAATTGAAACTTCTTGAGCCTGCGTATCTATTAGAAATTAAAAAGGAATGTACAGCAGATTATAACCAATTGACTACTAATTTACCAGATGACATTTTGAAAACTGTAAATTATTCATGTGTTGATTTTATTAATAAATCATTAGAGATTGGTAAATTAATCAAAAAAAATTATGGTTATTTATTATATGAATCGGATATAAAGTGTATTTCACAGATTTTTACCTGGCTGTTAGAACAAAAGGCAAGTAGTAAAAAAATTATTTCACAACGATTAAAAAGTGCTAATAACAAAAAAGAGATGGTTCAGATTTGCAGTGAACTAGATAAATTGCCAGATAGTTTACCGAAAGACATATGCACACTTCCCATTAAACATGAATCATTTGAGGGAGAAAAGCTTAACAAAGGAATTAATAGTTATCTTATTTATCAAAGAAAAGATATTGCTAATGAAGCATTTTACAATGCGACGATTGAAACATGGAACAAATTTAACAACGTGTGGCGTGCCAAATTAACGAATAAATATCCATTCAAAACTTATGAAGGTACAGGTAAAGCAGATCTTCATAATAGGACTATAACAGGCAATACACATCAACATGAAAGGTTAATAGAGTTTTATTTTGATAGTGAAACCGGTTTTGTTTTGCTTAACAAAATAAATATGTTTAGCGAAGTTGCCAGGAGTTGTGGTGTTGAATATCACATTTCTACCTCCTTTAATCAATTCTTTAAGGATTGTACGCAATGGAAAGAATTTCTTTATATCAACAAGGATAATATTAGAAAGCACCAACTTTCAGTAAAATTGGATTATAGATGTGGTTTTGGAAAAGAAGGTAACTCATGTTATTCTGAAATTGAAATTGGCGGTCATATGAAACGCTATCAAGATGATACTCCTTTCAGTATTGAATGGTCAATTAATCAAGAGTCGAAATTTGATATCATTGGAATTGATGATCAAAACAAAAACATGAGATATTCGTTAACGTTTCTCCCCAAAAAAGCACTGGATGCATTTGCCTTTGTGTACAGATGGGGGAGATATTCAGAAAACGATGGACTCAGAGTTCCATTTTGGTTGCCTTTTGAAAAAGAAAGGTGTCGTGTTTGTATATTCTTTAAGTGGGATACTTTACCTTGTTTTCATAATTCTCAAATCAGGAGAGGTATTATTGAATGGCCTGTAAATCCTCCAGTAATTAAGGAGTAAACTATGCTGTCATTTTTTAGTAAATTAGGATTCAATATGAAGTTGCCAATAGAAGTATTTGGAAAATTACCAATGATAAATTATAAAGATTTTGTTACCATCAATACGTCAAGTGCTTCAAGTGCTTGGTCTGATTGGCTTTGGGAGCATCATTCAAGCTTTAGTCTTTTATATCAAAATATTACGCCATTTATGTTTAATGAAAAAAGAAAAACACCAACTATAATTGGCATTATTGAACCAAGTTCTGACAGGCCAAGTACTGATCACCCAAGAATTTTTCCTTTTAGTTTGTATTTGGTTTTTCCAAAAAAACTAAATAAACATAAAAAGATAGAGAACATATATCAAAATATCTGGTTATTTTTACTGACACTTAGAAATAAAGTAATGACCTTAAACGATTATAAAACCTGCTACTCTTTGATAATGAACCAGTCCTTTGATATGAAAACTCAATTGCAACACATTGATAATCAGAACAATATTGTAGAATATAATACAGTTTATTACCCAAATATTGAAACATGGCCACGCATAACGTTGTGTCATAACTATGTATGGGAATAATTTCAGGTAACCTTTTTATTAAAGGAGAAAAAATGTTATTTCAATTGTCTAATAAGTCAATGGAAACTTTAAACGATGTTCCTGACTCCATGGAGTGGAAAACATGCACTATTCTTTCACCCCAGCATCTTCAACAGTTATCTAAAAGATATGACAATTTAATTAAGTTCGCTTTGTCATTGCCATCTTCATATCAATGGGGACTCACACACTGTAATTTAGAAATAGTTCAGATTGAAGAGAAGGATAATTCAATCTCAAGACTTTTAGTTAATGAGTTAGAAGCGATAATGCCTAATGGTGAACCTGTTATTTATTACAAAACAGAAGATATTGAAACGTCTGATAAAAACCAGTTAAGTCTTGATCTTGATTTTGAGAATAATAACACTGTGAATGTATACCTGGGGGTATATAGACAAGGTTTTCGAAATCCAATAGAAAAGTTTTTCGATCAGTATTCCGAAAACTATAAAGACTATTATCGCGAAGCTGATGAAATTGATATTTCATTTATCAAACCAAAACTATTGTTAACACAACAAAAATTATCTGAAAGGGATTGTTGTTTTTTTCAAATTGCAAGAATAATAAAAAAAGAAGAGCATATTTCCTTTGATCCAATTTATTGCCCCCCATCTGTATTTATTGATAAAGAATCCATAATAGCAAATTTTTGTCATGATGTAACAGAAACAATTAGGAAGAAAATTCAGGAACATGAAAATACAGCAAACATGAACGCGGAAACGAAAATAACACTTCATCATTTATTTTCGTCATTACCTGTATTAGAGGTTATGTTAAATTCAACCAGGCTTGACCCATATAATATTTATCTTGCATTATCTTCAATTGCAGGAAATATCGGCATATTATCACCTCAAAGAAGGTTTCCTGTTTTAAAATTCTACAATCATAATGATATGTATACCTGTTTTGACGATATCGTTTCTTTTATTAAGATGACTGTAGAAAATTGTTTCTTTCAAAACTATGATATCTTTGAATTTGAAAAGACTCCAAATGATTTTAACTTAGATATTTCACCAAATATGTTTATCGACGATGAATATCTGTTGATTGGCGTTGACAATAAAACACCTCGTATTCAAGATTGGATGAAAGAGTGCAAAATAATGGATGAAGAATTCTTTAAATCAAAAAAGTTTAGAGGTGACAGTGGCGCGATAAGAAAAGAAATGACCCAAAAAGAAATACCTGATGATTTAGATCCGCCAAGATCAATATATTTATACAAAATTCTTGCTGAAAGGTTTGTTAATAAAAAAGGTAAATTGATAATATCGCCGCCACCTAAATTGAAAGAATTTTCACCACCAAAAATCAAGCTGTACAAAAAAAGAGTTTAAATGGAAGTACATCATGTCATCAATTGATGAAAAAATAAAGCAAGGTGATTTGTCCGAAGCATATACTGAAACTGTTGAGCATTTACGCAAAAATCCATCTGATATAACGATGCGAGATTTATTGTTTCAGATTCTTTTGTTTATGGGGCAATGGGAAAGAGCTGTTAAACAACTGGATATCATTGTAAAAGAAAAATTGTATGCTCAAACAAAAATAAATGCTTTTAAACAAATGATAAAAGCGGAAATAAATAGACATCAAATATTCAATGAAATATGCAATGAAACATGCAATATTGTTTTTTATGAGAATTATGTACCAAAGCACCATGAAACCTATCAACAGGCCATGATTCAGTTTAATAAAAAGCAATATGAAACAGTAGCGGCACAATTAATTGACATTTGTGATGCAAATCCGCTTCCATCTGCTATTGTCAATGGATTATCTGTGAATAAGTTCAAAAATACAGATACCATTCTAACCAGATGTTTTGAAGTATTTATTAATGCATCATATTATTGGTTTCCATTTGAACAAATAAAAGAAATGAAAATTTCAGAACCAAAAACATTACTGGACTTGCTATGGATTCCAACTCAGATTATTGCCATTGATGACCAGCAAATCAATGCGTTATTGCCAGTTCTTTATCCAAACACAGCATTTCATGAGAATGATCTGATAAAAATTGGGTATATGACAGATTGGTCAGAAGTGCATGATACAATTGTTATAGGTTCAGGACAGCAAGTATTTGAAAGCAATGACAAAGACTATTCATTGCTTGAAATACGTTCAATAACATTTAATGAATAAACATTATTGAGGTTTAGTATGTTAACAGATGAAGAAATAAATCAAATAAAACAACAATTGTCAGAAGCGATTCCTTCAAAAGAAAATTCTGAAATTGAAAACAAACTTGATGATATAGCCTTCACAATTCAAACAGAGTACAAAGCAATCGAAGAACGAAAAAAAATTGTAGAAATGGTTAAATCACTGATAAAGGAAAAGAAATCCATTTTAGATACAAGAATAATTATATATCTGACAGAGTCGCTTCTTCATAATTTTGGTTTTAAAGGTTTAAATCAAGGGTTATCTATTGCTAATCTCTTTGTGGATAATTGGGATAAAATATATCCAGGCAGTGATGAGAGCAAAAAAAGTTCATTTGAAAATATGAATAATTTTTCGGAAATTATTCAAGCCCAACCATTAACTGATCCTCAAAATACACGTGCATATAGTTATTTTCAATATCAACTATCAAGGCGTGTCGGTTATGAAAAAGATACACGGGATCAATATCAAAATATTATTGATGAAAAAAGAGCCGAACGAGAAGCCAATATAGCTAATAATTGGCCAACAGCTGAAGAATATGATGAAGCTGAAGAAAGATCTATATCAAAATTTTATATAGAAATGTCTGAAGATATAGAGAAGTGTTTATCTGAAATTGAAACACTTGATAAAAATCTTATGGCTATCAACAAATGCAGTACCATATTCAGCCAAGACAATTACTATAATAATATAACAGGTGAAAAAACAAAAGGCATGAAAGAGGCACTACTTGATTATCAATCCTTTGCTAAAGAAATATTAGAAAGCAGAGAGAATACAGATAATGATACAACCCCAGATTCAAAAATTGATAAAAACAATGATAAACAAGCTACAAAAGTACAAAAAAAAATAAAATCAATACATTCAGAGCCGATTCGTATCGATATTCCTGAAACAGGCAGTAATATAGAACTTTCTGATGTATCTGACCCAGAAAGAATTGAGGCCCAATTATGGGAGTCAATTTATAATGATGCTTTATCCCAAATGAAAAAAATTGGTGTGCAGCAAACTATTAAACAGTTGAACTTCAAAGTAAGTAAATCTTCATCAACCAGACACAAGTCATACTACAAATTTATTATCGCTAAGATATGCTTTAATGCCAACAAAATTGAGACTGCCAATAAGATTTTTGTTGAATTATACACTGAAATTAAAAAGAAAAATCTTATTGAATGGGATTCTCATTTTTGGATTTCTGAAGTATTCTATTTACGATGTAAATGCTTACTGACCGGAGAACCGACTAATGATGATATACAAACAGTAAGAAATCTATTCGACGAATTATGTAAAATAGATGTAACAAAATCTATTGTTTTGGAAGATGATATTAATAAAAAAGGTGTCTCCATTCGGACAGGGGAAACATCTTAATGATAAATATAATGATGCTATAAAATCAATTTTATAGCTAATAAATTAGTAATTATTATCTAATGAAACAAAAAAAAGGAGAGTTATATGTCTGAAAGTATACAACATAAACAAGCAAGAAGGCCGCCACGTGTTCATATTACGTTTGATGTTGATAAAGATGGTGCAATCGAAAAAAAAGAAATACCATTCAATGTAGGTGTGATGGCTGATCTATCAGGAGAAACGAAAAAGGAGTTATTGTTTAAGAGAGACTTTGAAGAAGTTGCCAAGCATAATTTTGATAAATTTTTAAAAAAAATAGACCCCACAATTAATATCAAAGTTAAAAATATGGTTAATATTAAATTTGATATTACAAATAATATCATAGATAGAATTGATAAAAACCTTAAAGAAGATGAATTTGATGGAAGTATAATATTTACTATTATTGACTACTATATAGATGAATATTCAATAGCTGAAGATGAATGGAAGTTATTTAATGAAGCGTCTAATAAGATGATTGATCAAGAAGAAACAAATAAAGATGTATTGAAAAAACAACTCCAGTCCTTAAACGATACAGTGATGTATTATTTACCCAAAAATGACATCATTGCAGTAATAAATGATTCTCAAAATAGTGATAGTGAAACAAAGAATAAAAACGTTTACAAGGACGCAATAAATTTAATTATTAACGAAAAAGTCTTTATAGATGATAAAAAAAATATTAAAGACTTTTTTACCTGTAAAAACGAAAAAGAGTTACAAAAAGAGATAGAGCAATGCTTTTCAGATAAAAAAATTAGCAGCTCAATTCTAGAAAAACTAATGGAAAAGAAGAGATATAAAATAGATCTATCAGAAGATGAAATGACGAATCTTGATCCTAAAATAAAAAGCCAGCTTCCGGTTAATTTTGTTTTAAAGGAAAAAGAAAGTATTGAAAAGTTTTATGATTATATCTTCAAACCTCATAGTTATACGCCAAATATAAAACAAGCGATAAAAACAGTCATTGATGAGTCCGCATATAGTGCCATAAAAGTTCCTCTTTCTTTTAACAAGATGGATGACTTCAGTCCAGAAAACCTCATTGAAAAAGTTGAGACACTAAAAGAATTACGTAAAACAAGAGATCAGCTTGCTTCGTTAAAAGGAAAAACAGATGGTAACTATGAATTCACTTCTGAACTTAATGATATAATTAAAAAAAGTAAAAACTTACAACGTTAAGGAGGTTTTAATATGCCGAATGCTAACAATGCGGAAACAAGAAATATATTGTTGGAGGTCATTAATCCACAAAAATTAAATGACATTATTTTTGAAAGTGGTCTTAAGGAATATCGAGAAGAAACAGAAAAACAGATGAATTTACTTCTCAACGAAACCTTGCAATTAACAGAAACTTTTGATCCTGATACGCAAGCAATATTGGAAAAACTTATTGACTCTATAGATGATAAAATTTCAAAACAATTAAATGAGATTCTTCACAACAAAGCTTTTCAAAAGCTTGAAGCAAGCTGGCGTGGTTTAAAATATTTGGTAGATAATACTGAAACCAGTTCCATGTTGAAAATTAAGGTACTGGATATCTCAAAAGATGAGTTAAAAGAAGATACAAAAGAAGATATTGAAACGACAAATGTGTATAAAAAAATAGTCAATCAACAATTTCAGCAGTTTGGTGGTGAGTCTTTTGGTGCACTTATAGGTGATTTTGAATTCACGAAAGATAATGAAGATTTTAAATTACTTACCAAAATATCACAAATGGCAGCAGCGACCCATACCCCTTATATTGGAACTGCGTCTCCACATTTATTTGGCAAAAAAACTTATGAAGAAGTCATCAATAAGGAAGATTTGAGCCAAACATTTGATGGTGAGGAATATGCAAAATGGAGATCTTTTAGAGCCTCAGAGGATTCAAGATATGTTTCACTGTGTTTGCCGCATATGCTATTGAGAGAACCGCATGTTATCCAAAAAAGCACATTAAATTTTGTTGAGGAGGTCGAAGGAACAACAGATCATAATTATTTATGGGGGAATGTTGCTTATGCGTTGGCTGCAAGAATTACAAATGCATTTGAAAAATACTTTTGGTGCGCTTCTATTCGAGGGGTCGAAGGTGGTGGTTTAGTTGAAGATTTGCCTATCCATTCATTTCCAACAGACGGTGGTAACCTTGTAAACAAATGTCCAACACAAGTTCAAATAAATGATTTAGTAGAAAAAAAATTAGCAGATTTAGGTTTTATTCCACTTGTCCATTGTAAAGGTGAAGATTTTGCCGCTTTTTTTAGTTTGCAAACAGCACGTTTACCCAAAAAATATGGGGGGAAAAATGCTGACGCAGCCAATGCAAGCGAAAAATTGTCCACACAACTCCCATATATAATGATAGAGTCCAGGTTTGCTCATTATCTAAAGCCGATGATGAGAAATAAATTGGGCCTATTTATGACAAAACAAGATCTGCAAAGATATCTAAATGAATGGATTTCAGACTATATTCTATTAGATGATGACGCAGGCCAGGAAACAAAAGCACGGTTCCCATTAAGTGATGCAGAAGTAATTGTAACTGAAGACGAATCAAAACCTGGAGTTTATGCGGTAACTATGAAAATAAAGCCTCACTTTCAATTAGATGAAGTAATGATATCATTGCGACTGGTTGGAAAAATGGGGCAAAAAAAATAAAAGTATAAACAGGATTAAGTTTCTGTATTAATCATTAATCAAAAAGGAGGTAATTATGTCATTTAATGCTTTCGTAAAAATTGATGGCATTCCAGGAGAAAGCCAAAATGAAAAGCATAAAGACTGGATTGAAGTCATTGAGTTTGAAACAGGTATAAAACAGCCAACATCAGCAGCAAAAGGTACTGCTGGAGGTGCAGCCGCTGGTAGAGCTAATTTTGATGATTTAAGAATTGTAAAAGCGATTGATAAATCTACTCCAAAAATATCTGTGGCTTGTGCCAATGGTACTGCGATTAAAGAAATTAAAATTGAATTATGCCGTGCAGGTGGTGAAGAATTAAAATATATGGAATATATTCTTACCAATTCAGTCATAAGCTCACATATTGTTTCTGGACCAAATAAGATTATCAATAAAAATGAAGAAGAAGAGACTCTACCAACTGAAATAGTGACCTTTAATTTTGGCAAAATTCAATGGTCATATACCCAGCAAAAACGTGATGATGGTTCTGGCGGTGGAAATGTTGCTGGTGGATGGGACTTAGAGAAGAACAAAAAACTATAGATATAGAATGTGATTCAAAAAAATTGACTGCTTTTCTGCTGTTTTTCACTTAAAGAAGGGCGGAATGATAATTTTCGTCCTTCTAATATCAACTTACAACGAAAGAATATTTTTTAAATGAAAAAAGT
>Ga0272440_1001781_pt1 | contig 17280 bp, 10 predicted proteins | sample SSMMMBAug17_FD_192440 | JGI IMG/M metagenome (GOLD analysis project Ga0272440, IMG submission 192440) | Marine sediment archaeal communities from Little Sippewissett salt marsh, Falmouth, MA, United States - SSM-MMB-Aug17 | ecosystem: Environmental > Aquatic > Marine > Wetlands > Sediment ... | reverse complement strand
ATTCATTAATAAAATGCTGGCCTGTTTAAACATTGAGCCTCAAGCGTTTGTGAGTAAGCGGTCATAAGTTTTCGGGTAGAAAAAAGTTCGTCCAACTGAAAATGTTCGACCGCCTGGGTTGAAACCCCGACCGCCTGGGGTTGAAACCCCAAGCGGTCGTGCTGGAACCGAAATTTTTCAATACCAGGCGGTCGAACATAGCCCGAAAGGTTATACTTTTATCTACCCGAAAGCTTATGATCGCTTACTTAGGAATGCTCGAAAAATAAATTCCTCATTTACTTATGTGCCAGCCCGATGTAGGGGCGAACCTTGTGTTCGCCCATCGTACATAGGAACGAAAGCGTTATTAGTTCGAGGGCGAACACAAGGTTCGCCCCTACATCGGGCTGGCACATAAGTAAATGGGGAACTTATTTTTCGAGTATTCCTTAACGAGGTTTTGCTCATAGGCTTTGCTTCGGTTTGACCTGCAATTTTGGTTACACTCTAATCATATTGCCATCTTTAGCAAGAAAAGCCACCTACTGTATCACGACTTTCATTCGATTCTTCCATAAACTGTTTTGTTTGAATGGATTGACTTGAATTTTCAGCCGATCCTCTGCAAACAATTGAATACATGCCGGATAGAGTTCCCATTCTAAAGCAAGACCTTTTTTTCGAATACTATCTTCAGTATCCTGAGGCTTAATTTCAAAACATCTCTGACCAATGATAGGACCGGAGTCTTCCCCATAATCAATAAAATGTACTGTACATCCTCCCACTTTGCAGCCATATTTAAAAGTATCGCCATAGCCATCAGTGCCGGGAAAAGCTGGCAAAAGGGCAGGATGAATATTCATGATTCGGGGGAGAGTTTTATCAGTATTAATTCGATCAATGAAGTATGGTGTCAGATTGCGCATAAAACCGGCTAAAACCAGTAAATCAAACTCATATTTTGCTATTTGATCCAATAGGGCTCGCTCTGCAAGTATACGACTGTCTAAAAGTTGCATTACCTTTTGTCGATCCTTTGAACTTTTTGAAAAAATGCGTTGTTTTTCAAAAATTTCAGTGGCATTGTAGTCATCAGGCAAAGGCTCTTTTTGGTCGCGCTTGATAATACGGGTATAATCAACGACAAATTTTGGAATGTTATGCCTATCTGCACGTTCCAACCCTTTGGCTTCAGGGTTGTCTGACCCGACAAACATCATTTTCCCATCTATTTTTTCATTTTCACAAGCATCAATGATTGCTTGAAGATTTGTGCCACTCCCTGATATCAGGGCACCAATTTTAATATTCTTTTTCACTGGTTTTCCCTTTTTGGTTTGACGAATTGGCAATGATGCCTTAATTTTTTTCATTCGAAGTTTTTTTCGTTCCGGCTATCCTGATGATTCAAAACATTCATTTGTAAAATGATACACATCAAAAAATTGAAATAAATGTCCCTGTTTGAAAAAAGCTCTGGAAATAAGTTCCTCATTATTCAATATTTGTTGATTCGTTTCTGAACCAGGATGTCACTGAAGAAGATGAATAAAATGAATTAAAAGTGTTTTTTCATTTGATGATCGTCCAATCTCGGTTTTTCCTGTCCTAATTTCTGCCTTCTTGAATTGAGATGGTTTTAAATCCAATAATGACGATTCAAGCAAAAAGGCATGTTTCATGCCAGGAAAAACTAAAAATGGATAATTATATTCATCTTTTTCAACGTTTCTGGTTCATAAACAAAATGAACAGTTTTGTAAGCATAAACTTGATGTTAAACAGTGATGCCTTTTAAAAAGGGGAATTTTTTTTCGAGCATTCCTCTATAATTTTGGGTTGCAATTTAGTTTACTTAACACTATACCATTGTATAATTTAAATTGTCTATATGTTTTTGTTAAACTAACGTATCGCAAAAAACAATTGTATATATTATGTCTATTATTATGGAAATCTCTGAAAACAAGCTCCTCATTCTATCGGCCTCGCATATACTTAATTTTCATTCTTGAACCGTCAACCAGAATAAATGGGGAAATATTTTTCAGAGTTTCCCTAAGTAATTGAGAGTTAGCAAAATGACTGGCAGATTTGCCAATGTGAAGGATAATAAAAGGAGACTTCAATCATGGAAACGAGTGAAAACGCAACCATCATGGTTGTTGATGACAATCCTACAAACCTTCGGGTTCTCATTGATTACCTTGAAGATTCTGGCTATGAAACAATGGTCGCTCCGAGTGGTGAGCGCGCCATCCAGCAACTGGAGCATGCTAAGCCTGAATTAATTCTTTTGGATATTATGATGCCGGGGTTGGATGGATTTGAAACGTGCAAACGATTAAAAGCGAATGCGGATGTAAAAGATATTCCAGTGATATTTATGACCGCACTGTCTGACACTGAAAAAAAACTCAAAGGTTTTAGAATGGGGGCAGTGGATTATATTACGAAACCATTTCAACAAGAAGAGGTGCTTGCAAGAATTAAAACCCATTTGCTCATTCAACGACAAAAGAAAGAATTGATCCTGCTGAATGACAAATTGTCTGATTCTAACCAAAAATTGACTGAAACCAATATTCAATTATCGAGAGTCAATAAGGAGTTAACAAACGCCATTGAAACGCGTGAAAAAATCTTTTCAGTTTTCACAGACGATTTGTTTGGTTCCATTGGTTCAATTTTTGGATTATCTGGCAAGATTGTTCGGACAGCCGAGAGCCTTTTAAATGATACCTTTGTTAAAACAGCTGTCAATATTCAACGATCGGCTTCTTACACGCAAAAAATAATTGAAAACCTGCTGGGTTGGATCAAGCTTCAAAGTGGCTCCATTGAACCATCGCCAGATATCATTCCATTGAATAAAATCGTCGAACGAAGTATTTTTCCCCTCAAACAACAAGCGAGTGACAAACACATTGTTATTCATAGCAATATTAATGAAAACGAGTTGGTTTTTGTGGATGAAAACATGGCAGATACCATTTTTCAACATATTATTGGTAACGCATTAAAATACTGTCTTTCTGGTGATTCCATATCTATTTCATCAAAAAATCTGGGAGACTACGAAGAAATTAAGATTGTTGATACTGGACTGGGTATTAGTGAAGAAAATCAACGAAAACTTTTTAAAATCAACAATACAGTCAAGGAAAATGGCACTGCTGGAGAAAAAGGGGCTGGCCTGGGTTTAATCATTTGCAAAGAGTTAATCAAAAAGCTCAATGGTAAAATTTGGATAACAAGCCAGATGGGTAAAGGAACAACAGTGTCATTGACTGTACCAAAGCATCGTCGATGTGGTATGCTTGGCGATATTACAAATGAGGATTTACCATGAAAGTCATGGTCATAGATGATGATATATTACTTTCTGATACTTTGAAGGATATTATTGTCGCCAGGGGAAATCAGGTAAAGACATTTACCAGTGCCGAGGCTGCAATAGAAATGTATCAAGAAACTTTTTTTTCTATGATCCTTATTGATATTGGTTTACCTGGCATGGACGGCCTTGAATGCTGTAGACAGATTCGAGCATTGCCAAAGGGTAAATATAGTGTTCTGTTAGTGACCACTGGAATGACCCAACCTGACAGCCTTCGAGAATCCCTTGATGCTGGCGCAGATGATTACATCAAAAAACCATATAATCTTGAACTGTTGAAAATTCGTCTGGAAATCGCCGAAAAGCATGGGCTTGATCGCTTGGAAAGAATGCTGGCTGATAAAGAACTTCAGCGTGCACGAAAAATGGCTGAATCTGCCAGTATGGCAAAAAACAATTTTTTGGCTAGCGTCAGTCATGAACTAAGAACTCCCTTGAATGGTATTTTGGGCTATACTCAAATCCTAAAACGCGATACGACCATGTTGCCCAAACAGTCTCATGCCATTGAAACGATCCATGAATGTGGTGAACACCTTTTGATGATGATCAATGATGTTTTGGATTTTTCCAGTATTGAATCTCAAAAATTTTTAGTGTTTCCAAAAATTTTCGATTTTTTTGGTTTATTAAACAGCATTGTCAGTATTTTTCGGATGAAATCCTTTCAAAAAGGCCTTCAATTCAAATATGAACCTGATATCGATTTGCCGAGATATGTAAATGCTGATGAGAAACGTCTGCGACAAATCTTGTTTAATTTACTATCCAATGCGGTGAAACATACACTGGAAGGCAGTATTTCCCTTCGTGTCCAAAAAAGCAATGGCAAAATTGCATTTGAAGTTGAGGATTCTGGTATAGGTGTTGCGGAAGACAAAATTGAGGAAATTTTTTTACCCTTTCATCAATTGCATGATGTACGTATTCAGCGCGAAGGAGCTGGTTTGGGTTTATCGATTACCCGAACAATTATTCGGATGATGGGCAGTGATATTTACGTTAAAAGTAGACAAGGAAAAGGAACAACGTTTTATTTTCAACTGGAATTACCGGAAGCACAGTCAGATTCAGAAATGCAGGATCAGGGCACTCAACCCTATATCACTGGTTATCAGGGTCCAGTCAAAAAAATTCTTGTTGTTGAAGATATTGATCAAAGCCGATTTTTTATACGCGATATTCTTGAACCTATTGGCTTTACAATTAAGGAGGCTGTCAATGGTATGGATGCCGTCAGAAAAGCTTATAGTTTTGTACCGGATTTGATTTTAATGGATCTGGTCATGCCTGTTATGCAAGGGATTGAAGCTACTCGCAAAATAAGATCCATCCCTACGTTAAAAAAAACCAAGATTATAGCAGTATCTGCAAATATTAGCCATGAAAGCCAGCAAGAATGTTTTAAAGCAGGATGTGATGACTACATTACCAAACCGGTTCAAGTGGACGAACTATTAGAGTTGATAAAGGAACATTTACATCTTTCATGGAGAAATGATAGTCAATCTGATACAGATCCGCTAAATAACATGAAAGTTGATCCTGCCCCAATTGTTTGTCCGCCGAAAGAAATTATTGAAACCATGAACAAGCTTATTTTAAGCGGTAAAACAACCCGCTTGAAAAAAATACTTGCACAAATTAAAGAAGATCACCCTGAATGCAAGACCTTTACCAAAAAAGCCAACCGCTTACTGGAACAGTTTCGCCTGGAAGATATCCAAAAATTATTCGACAAAATGGGTTAAATATGAAAAAAATATGCAATATGTACCAACGAATACCAATCAATAAAAATCACCTTTATTTGAACCTTCCTCAGAATGGGAACATAATATTATGAATATTCTGGGAATAGAAACCGCCTGTGATGACACATCCGCAGCAATTGTCAGAGATGGACATACAATTTTATCCAATGTCATTTGGGATCAACAGCGCGTTCATGAAAAATATCGTGGGGTTGTTCCAGAGCTTGCTGCCAGAAAGCATACAGAAGTCATCACTTATGTCATTGAGGCCGCGTTGGATGATGCCAACATTTCGTTTGCTGATATTGATGGTATTGGTGTCAATGCAATGAGAGGTTTGTTACGTTCAGTTGTTGTCGGCGTTGCAGCTGCGAAAGTGATTGCATATACGCAAAATATTCCTATTATTGGTTTACACCATATTGAAGGACACATTTATTCAATTATTTTAGATAATCCAGATATTAAATTCCCTTTTTTATGTCTGACTGTTTCTGGTGGGCATAATATGCTCATCCATGTTCATGGGCATGGTCAACACACCCTTTTGGGAATGACTTTGGATGATGCCGCAGGCGAAGCCTTTGATAAAGTTGCCAAATTTTTAAATATTGGTTTCCCCGGTGGACCTGTAATTGATAACCTCTCGAAAACAGGAAACCCCAAAGCTTATGATTTCCCTCGTCCAATGTTAAATAAAAATAATGATGATTTTAGTTTCAGTGGATTAAAAACTGCGGTTTTAACAAAAGTCAAAGCATTACAAAAAAAGGGGGATACCATTCCTATTCCAGACATAGTTGCCTCATTTCAACAAGCAGTTGTTGATGTACTGGTCAAAAAAACCATGCGTGCAGCGATTCGAGAAGGGATTTCAACCATTGCAGTTGCAGGAGGCGTTTCTGCAAATAGTCAACTGAGACAAACTTTTTCCAGAGTCACTGCTGAAAAAAATATAAAATTGTATTTCCCCCCCATGGCTTTATGCATGGATAATGCAGCAATGATTGCATCTCTCGCTTATTATAAATTTAAAAATGGTGAATCATCAAATCTTTCACTTGATGCCTGCTCCAATGCGCCTTTTGGAATGACAGGGGATTAAACTCATCAGCCGTATCTATTAAATTAAAGGAATTGAGTGTAACCCAAATTGTATGTCAAACCGAAACCAAGCCGATGAGCAAAACCAATGTAGGGGCGAACCTTGTTTTCAGAGCTTTCTTTAGCATGGTCCGACCCCTCTCAAAATTATTTGTGGACTGCAATTTGAATCAGTGTATTGAGGGTCATTTCAAGGGGCTTTGGAATGGAAGAATCAGAAATATAAGGATAAATCGCGTCTATCTTCTTATTTGAATGTTTTAGAATCAAGGCTTTACAAAGTATTTCAAAGGGTTCAAGTTCAGTAAGTAGGCCCTGGGCATCAGCATCACTTACAGATAATGCCATTTCTACAAATGATGCAAACACCGGGTTAAGTAGCATTTGCTCGAGTTTTATTTCCAAATCGTTTTTTTTGCCCTCATTGCAGTCACAGGTATTGAGTAAGCCATACAAAGAAATTTTTCTCTCTTTTAATCGAAAAAAAACAGATCGTGTGCCGGATATCCCATTTTGTTTGAAAATAGCTTGCCTGACAGCATCATAAACAGCCTTGGCGATCAATTCTCCAGCCTTTGTATGCCCACCTGTCTGATCAATCATTTCACCTGTTCTGCCCTGAACAACAATGATATTGTCGGTACCTGTTCCGGTGGCCGAATGTTTAAGCGGGTGGTATGCACTTCGGATATCCATATCCTGGAGTGCTGCTGTTTTTGACTCAGTGGCGGTGATGATGGCACGTGTCATTGCTTTTTTTGATAGCTTCCGACTACTCATAATAATTAAATTTATTGTACCCGCCTTGAAATACAACCCAATATCTTTTGACATTCTCATGGCATTACTTTGAACACCGGCTGTTGCCATCACATGTATCTCAAGATCCTGGTATTTTTTTGAAACCATCACAAGGTTTTCCATATCAGCGCCAGTAATCAAAATGGATGTCGATTTTTGTGGGCGATTGGTTAGCGTACATACTTTATTAATTAAGTCTTGGGCATTGTGATCCTGTGATACCATCCAGAAAGCGGGTTCAAAATAATGATTGCCAACAGTTAAAATACCATCTTTTGGGCCTTCAAGTGTGGATAAAACAAATTGGGGATGATGAAAATCAATTAACAGTGTTTTACAAAGCAGATCATTCACATGACTATAAGCAATAGCTGAATATTTGATATCTGACAGCGGAATTGTAAGAAGCTTTGTTTTAAATACTGTTTCAGGATATAATTTTGATTTTTGAAATAATTCAGGATACAGCGTCGCAGAAAGCCATTTGATAAAATAAGCAGAATGCATGGATGCTCTGCACGTTAACTCACAAGGAAAATTATGAATCTGGTAATTGGTTATTGCATCAACATCTTTCCAACCTGGCTGTTGCAAGACAGTTTTACCCAATTCTTGATTAAAACCACACCCATATAAAACCTGGGGATTGAACTTTTGCCATTCATCCAGAGAAACAGATGCTATATGCCCCTTATTCGTAAAATTTGGTGGGATGCCGCCTGCCAGTCGAATAAATTCATTTTGAAATGAATCAAACCCTGGTGTCATCACGCGCTCACGTCCCATGAGCCGCATAACTCTTTTTCTTTTATCTCGGGGAATATGAGTCACCTTGCTCGCAATAAAATCAAGCTGCTTTTGTATGCTTGAAATTGATTTTGTGGCCTTTTCAGAACAGTTGAAAATCTGACCTAATATTTTTATATGTGTCAGCGTTTTCTTGATTGATGCTGGAAAAAAGACAATTGACTGACATTCTTTTGACGCATAGTAATCAATGATGGACTGATGCAATTCAGAAACAAAAATATAATCGGGTTGAAGTTCATTAATAATTTTTAAAGAAGGTGAAAAAAAACCACCAACAATTGTTTTTAATGTGGCGTCACCTGGATAGGTATCAAAGTAGGTTACCCCGCAAACAGAATCACCCGCCCCTATTGAAAATATCATTTCTGTAATACCGGGAACCAAAGAAATAACGCGTTTTGGTTTTTGATTGACAGTAATCTGTTTGCCCTGATCATCACTGAAAGATATGGGGTAAGCGGTGACATTGCATTCGGTAATTATCAGCACGAAAACTGATATGATTATGAAATGTTGAATTCTTTTTAGCATTGTTATTTCTATTTTTCTATTAAGAAGATGAATAAAAAGTGTCTTTATTTCATCTTATTCATCTGCTTCAGTGTAATCATGGTTCAAAAACAAAATGAACACTTATAAACAACAAGCATATGCGTACCAAACTGTTCATTTTCATTTTTTGAACCATGATTACACTGAAGAAGATGAAAAATATGAATTAAATTTAAAAATGTTTATCTCACTTATTAAACAACAAGCATATGCGTACCAAACTGTTCATTTTCGTTTTTTGAACCATGATTACACTGAATAAGATGAAAAATATGAATTAAAAGTGTCTTTATTTCATCTTATTCAGTGTAATCATGGTTCAAAAACAAAATGAACAATTTTTTAAATGAGGAACTTAATTTTTGAGTTTTCCTTAATAAGGCAATTTATTACAAAAATAAATTTATCCTCCATAAACTATTCTTTCAGACATGTCAAGTAAAGCTACAAGTCCAGATTTTTTCTGACTCGTATTTGTATTTTCCAGATTATCTTGCTATAATTTCGTTCGATATTAAATACAAATAGTTTTTCCTGCTTCCGGTAAACACCAGCTACAAAATAATATTTTAAATGATTCCAATGATTCCAGTGAACATCATCAGGTCTTGTTCTTTCAATATTTGTTGATTCGTTTCTGAACCATGATGATACACTGAAGACGATAAATACATAGCTCAAAAGAATACTAAAAATAATATTGTAAATTTGTTCAAAATTTGTTAGGAAAGCTTTGAAAATAAGTTCCTCATTTTATTATTGTTCATACTCTTTTTGGAACCATGATTACACTGAAGAAAATGAATAAGATGAAATAAAAACACTTTTAATGCATCTTATTCATCTGCTTCAGTGTAATCATGGTTCAGAAACGAAGCAACAAATATTGAATAATGAGGAACTTATTATCAGAGCATTCCTTAATGCTTAATTTTTGAGTCAAGCATTTTGAAAAGGATTTTATTTTTCGAGCATTCCTTAGTTTACATCTAATCATTACGTTTGAGGTTTGAATGCTTTTCCACAGTCATAAAAAATATTTAAAAAAAACAATTAAGATTTCTATATTATATTCAACATTGGCCATCATTTTTTCTCTATTGTGGGGAATTTTTTTTCTCATCAAAGAACATTTAAGTGCACAAAGTATGATTCATTTACCTTTGCACTCCACTTTGGAAACAATTGGTGGGCTATCAGCTATCTGGATTGCTGTTGTATTGCTTCATCATAAAAATGAAGATTCGGATATTTGTTTTTTGGTGGGTAATGGTTTCATTTGCAAGGGAATTCTTGACATTTTTCATGCGGTATGTATGCCAGGAGAATCATTTATTTTTTTGAACAGTACATCAGATTTATCGGCTGCAGTATTATTTTCTTTGATATGGCTCCCCCGACAAACAATCACAAGGTATGCAGTTGACCAACGGTGGCTTACATTTGGTTTTATTATTATTGCTGTGTCAGTTGGTTTTCGGGCGGTTCTTTTTCCAGAAGGCGTTCCAAATATTATTCATTTATACAACAATCGATTTACATTGGTATCAATTACCATGAATAACCTGGCCGCAATATTATATTTAACAACCATACCACGATGGGTGACATTGTACCTACAAAGCGGTCATCATTATTTTTTGCTTTTTTTGGCAGTATGCTTTTTACTTGGAGTATCAGAAGTCTTTTTTCAATATTCTGATTTATGGAATGGAATCTGGTGGAGTTGGCATCTGATTCAACTTTCTGCCCATCTCGTTACATTGTTTTATTTATTTCAAAATTATTTATTGTTAAACAATGAAGTACACATAAAATTCCCACAAAAAGATAATGGCCAGAACTAGCGTTATGTCGACAATCTGAATATGCTTCTATCAACTATTTTGACACTGGAAGAAACAATGATCAAAAAATTGTCAAAAATCTCTGAACATCTCGTTTTTTGGATTGCAATGGATATTATCTATATTTCAATTATTTGGACCTTTTTTGATCTTCAATTATTGCCAGTGCATATTTTTTTTATTGCGCATGTTTTTGGAATTATTGTTGCAACTCTGGTTATGTTCACAGGTATTGGCGCAGGTGTACTTTGGTTGCCTCTGCTGACTTTTTCTGGAATACCGCCATCTGAAGCGATTTCACTCTCGATTTTTACTCAGATTGCAGGAAAAGGGAGTGGAAGTTTTAATTTTATTCGAGATGGGGTTGCAAATCTTCGTGTGATCAAACATTTTTTGCCTTATGCATTTTTGGGAATCACGATTGGTTATATGGCCGGTTATATGATGTCTCTAAAAAGTGAACGTATGCTTTTGTATGTGTTTGTTGGGGTTGCTTTTTATTTGTTGATACAAATGCTTCAATCGTTATTCAATGAAAAATCCAACTGTCGACTTCCATTGGATATCATTGCCATGAAAAAAAGTGGGCTGATTGTCATTGGATCTTCTTTTTTTACTGGCCTTTTATCCATTGGGAATTCCGATTGGCTTATTCCACATATGAAACAAAAATTGCGAATGTCAACATCGCAATCTGTTGCAACCGGTATTGTGGTAATGTTTTGTTCTGTTGTTTTCTATTTGATGCTAACCACTGCAGGTATCGTTTTGGGATTTGATAATTGGCCAGCGCATTCATCAATCTTGTTTTCGACGTGTAGCGGTGTTATGATGGGAGGACAAATTGGAACGCGCTTGACACGTTTTGAATGGCTCCGCCAAACACAGCAGCATGCTTTTATTATTTTATTGGCACTATCAATTATTCATTTGCTGTGGTAGATTGAGGTATTTTTGAGAACATAATGCCCTTCGGGCAATTTTTTTATGAGTATTCAAGCGCTGAAAATAAGCTCCTCATTATTCAATATTTGCTGATTCGTTTCTGAACCATGATTACACTGAAGAAGATGAATAAGATGAATTTAAAGTGTCTTTATTTCATCTTATTCATCTGCTTCAGTGTAATCATGGTTCAGAAACGAATCAACAAATTTTGAATAATGATATCTATCGATTTATTGTTTTTCCGATACTTTAAAATAAGGATCTGTGGGGGATCTTAAAAAAGTGTAATCCAAATTGCAGGTCAAAAAAAACCAATGTAGGGGCGAACCTTGTATTCGCCCTCCGAACATTAACCAGAAACGAACCTATGACCAAAACCCATACATTTCCAGACATAGGTTTGATTCTGGTTATTGTTTGTAGAGGCAAACCCAAAGTTCGCTCCTACATTGATTTTACTTATAGGCTTGGTTTCAGTTTGACCTGCAATTTTGGTTACACTCTAATGTTTTTTGATGAACATGTCAATGTTATCGTTTGAGGATAACAACAAAATTAAAAGAGTGGAACAAGATAGCACGTTTTCGTTCTATATTAATTACACTCAAACCAAAAGGAGGGTTTTTTGATGAATCTATTTTCAAAAAAAGTATGGACTATTTTTGGGGGAATATGTATTGCCATATTCCTTTTTACACCATCAGCTGCATTTGCGCTAAAATTTAAGCATATTGTTGCTTTTGGAGATAGTCTTTCGGACTACAACAACTTACATACTTATTTTCCAGAAGACATGCCTGTGGCTCGAACCAATGGAGCAACCTGGGTAATGTATCTTGCAGATGAACTTAATGCGTCCTTAGATAATAATGCATTTATTGGTGCAATGACTCGTGAACATTTATATAATGACATACAGTTATTGTCTGATTCCGGAGCCGTCCCACAGTTTGGATTGGTCTCGCAAGTTAACCGATATCTTTCTGAAAATAATGCATTTGAACCTTCAGAAACCCTTTTTACTGTTTGGATTGGAGCGAACAACTTAATTAAGTTTGGATATGGTGAACTGGGGCCGGATCCGGCAGTGATGATCGGAGATGCTATGGTTGATATTGGCTTTGCTTTATCAGCCCTTATAAGCAATGGTGCCATGCATATTGTTATCTTAACACTTCCTGATATAGGAAAATCCCCCTGGTATATTGATCCCAAAATGAATCGGACAGAGGAAGAAATTGCAGGGGCAACACTTTTGGCATCAACTTATAACTATTTTCTATTACAAACAGTTGGTCAGATGATGATGGCTTATCCTGAAGTGACTTTTTATCAGTTTGATTTATTTCAAATCATGGATGATATTGAAAAAAAGAATATTTTTCCAAATACAACAGGGTCGTATATGAAACTCAACGATGAAGGGTTTGCATTAACTGAAACAAATGGCCCGGCTGAAGACTACCTTTTTTATGATGCTGTTCATCCAACAACCAGGGCGCATGAGTATTTTGCAAAAGAGGTTGCCCAACACGTTCTGTTTTATGGGTATATCTCTCAACAAGAACTTGAAGAAGCTGTCCTGGCAGAACGTATGAAATGGGACATGAAAAATGATAATCGAATAGGGCTTGAAGAGGCGATCCACGCACTTAAGACATGCTCTGGGATGACTACAAATCATTAGTTTTTTTTATCGGACAGGTTGAAGGGAATCTTTCAACCTGTCTGAAATCATATGAGTGTAACCCAAATTGCAGGTCAAACCGAAAATAAGTTTCCCATTTTTAATGTTTGACTGTTCAATAATCAACATCAAACATATGCGTAGCCAACAGTTCATTCTTTTTTTGAACCATGATTACACTGAAGAAGATGAATAAGATGAAATAAAGACACTTTAAATTCATCTTATTCATCGTCTTCAGTGTAATCATGGTTCAAAAACGAATCAACAAATATTGAATAATGAGGAACTTATTTTCAGAGCTTTCCTTACTTATCAAAGCCAGAAAATGCTATTACAAAAACATCTTCCGCAAAAACAATTTCGTTTTTCAATTGATCGGGGTGGAACATTTACTGATATTTATGCTGAAACCCCTGATGGCAATTGTTTTAAAGTCATAAAGCTTCTGTCAGATGATCCAAAAAACTACTCAGATGCTCCCAGAGAAGGCATCCGCCGGATACTTGAAGCCTGCTCCAATACCCCTTTTCAAACAGAAAACATCGACACCCATCATATTGAGTGGATCCGCATGGGGACTACAGTTGCAACCAATGCGCTTTTGGAAAGAAAGGGCGCTAAAACCGCTTTGATTATTACAAAAGGATATCGAGATATTCTTCAAATTGGAAACCAGGACAGACCCAAACTCTTTGATCTCAAAATTGTAAAGCCAGAACCCCTTTATGAAGAAGTTATTGAAGTAAACGAACGTATTCGATTATTGCAACCCAATGATGTTTTTCCGGAAGATCAAATAGTACAGGGGATTACTGGGGATCGCTTTGTTGTTCTCAAACCGGTGAATATAAATTTTCTAAAGCAAAAATTTCAATGGTTACAGGAAAAGGGAATTCATAGTCTTGCCATTGTTTTTATGCATGCCTATTCCTGGCCGGTTCATGAAGAAACAGTTGCTCAACTTGCCAAAGATATGGGCTTTTCCCATGTATCCATGTCATCCCATGTCATGCCTGCTGTTAAACTTGTTCCCAGAGGAGATACGACTCTGGTTGATGCCTACCTTACTCCCATGATTAAAGAATATCTGAGTAGTTTTCGCCAGGGCTTTTCTGGTAAACTTAACAACAACAAACTGTTATTTATGCAATCCAATGGCGGATTGGTGCAGGCAGATGATTTTATCGGAAGCCGCGCCATACTTTCAGGGCCTGCTGGTGGTGTTGTGGGGTTGGCATCCACACCAATCAACCCAAAAGAACATCAGGCGGTTATTGGCTTTGATATGGGAGGAACCTCAACAGATGTTTCCAGGTTTGATGGCACTTATGAGGTCATTCATGAAACACAGACTGCTGGGGTGAGAATTCAAGCACCCCAACTCAATATTAAAACAGTGGCTGCTGGCGGTGGGTCTCGCCTTTTTTTTGAAAATGGCCTATTGATAGTCGGGCCCGAATCATCCGGTGCAAACCCTGGGCCTGTATGTTATCGAAAGAATGGTTATCTTTCTGTCACCGATGCCAATCTTATCCTTGGACGACTTCAGCCAGCATACTTCCCATCAATTTTTGGACCCGAACATGATCAGCCCCTGGATCTTCATGCCAGTAGAAAAGCAATGGAGAAACTCTTAGCTGAAATTAATGACCATAATATTCGCCATAATTTGAAACCTATGCGCCTTGAAGAAGCTGCACTCGGCTATATCAAAGTTGCCAATGAAGTCATGGTCAGACCCATTCGCGAACTGTCTGTCATGCGTGGTTTTGATATTCAAGCGCATATTTTATCCACATTTGGGGGTGCTGGTCCACAGCATGCATGTGCGATTGCGCGTATTTTAGGCATTTCAAAAATATTTATCCACCGGTTTTCCGGAATTTTATCAGCGTATGGCTTGGGGCTTGCTGATATCATCATTGAAAAACAAATGCCTGCATCTGAAACATATTCTCCGGATAATAGAGAAAATATATTATCCAGAAAAAGTAAACTATCTCGTTTATCAGAGGACGATCTGCTGGAAAAAGGATTTGATCAACAACAGATTGCTCATCAGCTTTACCTAAACCTTCGATATGATGGCACCAACACAGCTTTTATGATCCCTGAACCTCAGGATTTTGATTTTATTGCTGCTTTTAAAAAGATCCATTATCGAGAGTTTGGTTTTGACCTGACAAACCGAGATATTATGGTCGATGATATTCGTGTGGTCAGCACGGCGAAAACATCGGGTGTGAAACGCGTTCCTATCCCCCAATCAAGTCAAAAAGCACAGCCAGTCAATCAAATGGATTGTTATTTTGAGGAAGGATGGCAGACCACATCGGTATATCAATTAGACCAATTATACGCAGGGCAAATTCTCGAAGGTCCGGCATTGATCATACAGGATACGTCAACTATCCTGGTAGAACCTGCGTGTCATGCGAGAATAACTGTGTTTGGTGATGTTGAAATTCATCTTGGAGAACAAAATGCTGTTCATATGAATGGTGCGATTCATCCTGTTCAATTAACCATTTTTAGTCATTTATTTATGTCCATTGCAGAGCAAATGGGCCGTACATTAGAAAAAACATCTGTTTCAACAAACATCAAAGAACGAAGAGACTTTTCCTGCGCCCTTTTTGATGCAAATGGTGAACTGGTTGCCAATGCTCCGCATCTTCCCATCCATTTGGGTGCCATGAGTGAAGCTGTCAAAGCGCAAATTCGTATTCACCAGGGAAGCATTGAAATGGGTGATGTTTTGTTATCCAATCATCCAAAAGCAGGTGGAAGTCATCTGCCAGATATCACTGTGATTACTCCTGTTTTCTACAAAGATAACATTATTTTTTGGACAGCTTCAAGGGGACATCATGCCGATATCGGTGGGATATCTCCAGGATCAATGCCGCCAAACTCTAAAAGCTTAGAGGAAGAAGGCATTTGTATTGAATCTTTTAAGCTGGTAAAAAAGGGCATTTTTCAAGAAAAGGACATTTTGGCGCAACTATTAGCACCGGAAAAAATAGCAAAAGCAGAGCGAAAAAAAATGATCAGCAGTTGTAGAAATCCATCGGATAATATATCTGATTTAAAAGCACAAATTGCAGCCAATCAAAAAGGAATCGACCTTGTTCTTGAGATGATTCAAACATACAGCCTTGAAACTGTTTTGGCTTACATGGGACATGTTCGCCAAAATGCCCAACAAGCGGTTCGTCGTCGTTTAATCCAACTCGCTGAAAAAAAAGGTTTAAAAGCACAGGACAAGGTTCAAGCCATTGATTATATGGATGATGGTAGTTTGATAAAACTGACCCTCAGCATTGATCATCAAACTGGCAGTGCAATATTTGACTTTTCAGGAACAGGGAAGGCAGTAAAAGGAAATTTAAATGCTCCCATTGCGGTGACCAAATCGGCAATTTTATATAGTCTCAGGTGTTTAATAGAGAAAGATCTCCCGCTGAATGATGGATGTTTGATTCCAATACAGATACACATTCCGCCAGGATCAATCCTGGACCCCCCAGAAAATGCAGCAGTCGTGGGGGGAAATGTTTTAACCTCTCAACGCATTGTGGATGTTATCTTGAAAGCGTTTGGCATTGCTGCAGCCTCTCAAGGATGCATGAATAATTTTACATTTGGAAATGATCATTTTGGCTACTACGAAACAATTGGTGGAGGCGCTGGCGCTGGACCCGGATGGCATGGACAATCCGGCGTTCATACCCATATGACAAACACCCGAATAACAGATCCGGAAATACTGGAACGTCAATACCCGGTGATGTTAAGATCATTTTCTATCAGAAGTGGATCAGGCGGAAAAGGCCAGTTTATGGGCGGAGATGGTTTGATTCGCGAAATTGAGTTTTTATGTCCACTATCTATTGCCATACTTTCTGATCGTCGTGTTTATCCACCCTATGGACTGAATGGCGGTGAAAATGGGATGCTGGGTAAAAATGAGTTTATTGATATAAATGGAAAAACAATCCATCTCGGTGGGAAAAATGAAAGAAGGGCCAATGCCGGAGATCGTATCAGAATCCTTACGCCTGGCGGAGGTGGATTTGGTGTTTTCAGGCGCGAATAATGGGTTTAATCCGAATTTTTTTTATCCGCTGATGGTGTCATCACAACAAACTGTTCATTTTCGTTTTTTTGAACCATGATTCCACTAAAGGCTTTAGCCCATAGCTGTCAGGCTAAGTTTGACCGCCTGAAATTGTTCTCCCGCCTGGGGTTGAAACCCCAGGATATTTTCTGTCGTCCCTAGCGGGACTTGAAGTGTCTTATTAACAGATTAAATTCTTCGATTGAACTAAGGTGGTCTATTAAATAAAACACTTCAAGTCCCTTTAGGGACGACAGATAATAGCCTGG
>Ga0272440_1001780_pt1 | contig 17283 bp, 1 predicted proteins | sample SSMMMBAug17_FD_192440 | JGI IMG/M metagenome (GOLD analysis project Ga0272440, IMG submission 192440) | Marine sediment archaeal communities from Little Sippewissett salt marsh, Falmouth, MA, United States - SSM-MMB-Aug17 | ecosystem: Environmental > Aquatic > Marine > Wetlands > Sediment ... | reverse complement strand
GTTACGAATTTACCCGAGCCCCTGATTTAACTGATTTTGAAATCACCGCATCAGCAGATGGATATATTGATCAAACCCTCACTGATCAGGCGGCAACAGAAGATATTGATTTCAGCATGGAAGAAGGTGGCAGTATTTCAGGAGAGATCACAGAGGCGTCATCTGGCGCATATATTGAAGGTGCTATTGTTGAAATCTATTCCAATGCCAACCAGAACACATCAAACTATGGCGGCATTGCTGTTACTGATGAAAATGGATATTACTCGGTAGATCAACTTAAAATCACTGACGAAGCGGGCGACACCATTGCAGATTATGTGGTAACTGCCTATTCTGTGGGTTACCCCCAACAAGTTCAGTCGGGAAATATGGCGGGCGATTCGGTTAATCTTTATTTGTATGCAGACAGCAGTGATATTATCACTCTCTCCATTACTGATTCAAGTGGGCTGATTACCGATAATCCAAATATTATTTTATGGATTTATGATGACAGCGAATTTTTTGGACGCCAATCTGTTTCATCATTGACTGACTTTACCATCTCTGGCCTATCCAGTGATTCACAATATCAATTCCTTTTAACCGCTTATGATGATACAACCGAAATCTTATCTCAATGGGCATCATCAGATGGCACAGGTGTTTCCAGCCAGGACCAGGCCGGTACTTTTTCTGTGGGCAGTTCCCTAAATTTTGATTTTCAAACACAATTAAAAAGATCTGTAAGACTTATTCCTGATAAAGGCCCGGGGCCAGTCAGAAATTTGCGTTCAACAACACATGATTATCGGCTTATCTACAGGCGTTTGAGAACTTCAGGCAATTCAGATACCAGCACAGTTTCCAACAATCCCAACATTACAGTTACATGGGATGAACCTGAAGAAGGTGAAGACGATTTAAGCGGCTATTATGCAGATTTCAACACAGAGGATGATTATGAACATACAACAGTAAACACTGTAGATACGCCGCTGGTTCGCACTCGAAAAATCACCAGTGCTGACCTTGCCGGCGATGATGTCTATTACTACTTTCATGTGGCATCAGTTGATGTTGAAGGCCGCGTGGGGTCAACCACCAGTATTGCCTTTCGCATTGATACTGTGGCTCCCACAAATGTCAATGTCATTGCCCCTGATACAACGACCGATAGAAATATTGCACTGATTCTTGGCGCCACCGGCGCATCAAATGTGTATGTCAGTAATGTCAATTATGCTGAATCCGGCTCCTGGGATAACCTGTCCACAGAAAAGGAATGGAAACTGACACGCGGTGATGGTATCAAAACAATTTATGTCCGATTTCGTGATGCGGCTGGAAATAGCTCAGATACAATGACTGTTACCACTTATGAAGAAATCATCGCCAATTCTGGCCCCATGATTTCTGACCGCACATTTTCAATCACTGAAAGCCTGACAGACAACCTTTTTATCGGCCAGATTGAAGCCTCGGATGCTGACAATGATCCCCTCACATTTACATTTGATGAAAGCACATCTGCTGAGGGTTTTGAATTAATCAATGACAGTGGACTTTTGTTTATTGGCGATGCGGATATTTTTCCATCAATCCCGCAAACCTATAATTTGACTGTCACTGTTCAGGATGCGGAAGAAGTTGCTACCGCCACTGTGCGTGTCAATGTTTCAGTGGGCAATTATCCACCGGAAATCTCGAATCAAGAATTTACGATTGATGAACATCTTTCCAATCAATCAACTATTGGTATTTTAGATGCATTGGATCAGGATGGTGACACCCTTGAATATTTCATTATGGATGGCAATGCCTTATCCATATTTTCTTTAACATCGGACACTGGCGTACTTTCAGTGCTGTCTGAAGACTTACTGGATTATGAAACCCAGGCCACTCACGTATTGACAGTGGGTGTCAGTGACGCTCAGATTACATCCACTGCTCAAATTACGATTTATTTGAATAATATTAACGATCACGCACCATCAATCCAATCAGAAACATTTCAAATACAGGAAAACCCACAACAAAATGCACGCATTGGCATGCTCAGCGTATCTGATGCCGATGGACAAACGCCCATTTGCAATATCCAGTCAGGTAATGATTTGATGGCCTTTACGATTTCAAACTGTCAATTGTTGGTGAATGATCCATCTGTTTTTGACTATGAAACACTGCCCAATCAATTTAATCTGGAAATTCAGGTTTCTGATGGCAGTCTTTCAAATACTGCTGGCCTTACAGTTAATACAATGAATATCAATGATTTGACCCCGGAAATATTTCCACAAACTGCCACAGTGATGGAGAATGCGCCTGAAAATTTTGAGGTGTATACACTGATCGCCACAGACCCAGACAATTTAAGTGCCTTGTCTTTTCAATTTGTTGACCCGCCATTAGGGTTCCCATTTCAATTGGATGCACAAACAGGGATTGTTCATGTTTCTGATCATATTGATTATGAACTTCAGAAAAACTACACCTTTATTGTGGCTGTGTTTGACAATCAATATACTTCAACAGCAAATTTAACCATTCATATCCTAAATGAAAATGACAATGCGCCTGTGATCCAGGATCATTATTTTAACATATTTGAAAATATTTCCAATGACAGTATTATTGGAAATATTACAGCGTTAGATGCTGATGCTGATACGCTGTCATACAGTTTAAATGACACGAATAACACCTTTCAAATAAACGCGAACGCATCTTTAGAAGTGATCAATAATCAATTAATTGAAACCTATGAGCAAGGCGGCGTGTTGATGCTTACTGTGTCTGTATCTGATGGCCTTTTTATAAGTCAATCCAATATTTACCTTTCTATTACGCCTGTGAATGATCATATTCCAGTGATAAATGATTTCCAATGCAATGTTAAGGAAAATGAACCAATGGGTACTGTTGTGATGACAATATCTGGAACAGATGCTGATTTTGATTCATTAACCTATACGATCATGGATGGTGTAGCGCAGTTTTCCATTGATCCCACTTCTGGCGACATCATTATAGCAAGCCCTCTAGATTTTGAAACCCAGGCAGATTACACCCTTACAGTACAGGCATGGGATGGCCAGTTTTCAGATACAGGAATGGTCCTCATTCACGTTGAAAATATCAACGATAACGTGCCAACTGCAAATGACCTTATATGCAGTATTGCTGAAAACAGTCCTTCGGGAACATTGGTATGTCAGATACAGGCCAGCGATTTGGATAATAATTCACTTGGTTTTCAATTAACAACACATACAGATATATTTGATGTGTCATTGAATTCAGGAATGATTGTTGTGAAGAAGGATTCATTATTGGATTATGAACAAATTCAAGCCTATACCATTCAGACAGCCATCACTGATGGTGCCTATACGATTGTTCAACAAAGCCTGATATACCTTCTCAATGAAAATGATAATTCACCAGAAATGATTCCTCAACATATTCAAACTGATGAAGATCAGTCCTTGACAACCTGTCTCCAATTATCTGATCCTGATTTTGATCCCCTTACATTGACTATTTATACTCAAGGGCAACTGGGAAATGCTGTTTTGATAGATCAATATTGCCTGATATATACGCCTTTAAACAATCAATATGGCAATGATGTTATTATGTTGCGTGCATATGATGGCATTCACGAAACCCTTTCTGAAGCATTAAAGATAACCATAAGTTCTGTGGATGACCCTCCAGAATTTGGCGCATTAACAGATATTACGACTGCTGAGGATATGTTATCCAGTCCTGTTGAAATTCCTATTATTGATGTGGACACCCCAATGACATCCATTGGCATAGAGATTGTGTCAAATAATAGTGATCTGATTCCCAATTCATCAGAGTACATTCGGCTGACACAAGTGGAAACCGGATATCTACTTCAAATAAAGCCAAAAGAAAATGCCTCTGGAAGTACGCAATTAAACATTCATGTCTGGGATGAAACCTCGCAAATTACCGGTACAATAAACTGTTTTGTACAAAGTGAGAATGATCCGCCTCAAATATCCACGCCAGATAATATTGTCATTGATGAAGACACAAGCAGCTCGCCTGTAACAATCCATATTTCAGATAATGAAACCGCATTTGAAGCCCTTTCACTTACAGTAAGTTCTGATCATCCAGAATTGATTCCAAATCATATCAATAATCTAAATCTATTTTCTACAGATGACAGGTGGGAATTGATTATTACACCTGAGGCCCAAAAATTCGGTATGGCCACTATTACACTTGCTGTCAATGATGGTTTTCAAACCAGTGCTACCCATTTTATGGTAACTGTCAATGCAGTTAATGACAGCCCTCAAATTGCATTGATTCCAAATCAAGCGATTAACGAAGATCAAATGTTAGAGCCCCTTGCACTGGATATTTTTGATAATGAAACAGCAGCTTCAAACCTGTCTGTGCATGTGTTTTCAGATAACATCCAATTGATTCCAATAGAAGGAATGCAGTTATATTGGAACGATAGTAACTGGGCGTTAACAGTTTTGCCAGAAACAAATGCCTCAGGCATCGCTCAATTAACACTCACAGTGTCAGATGGTGCATACACTGTAAGGACAGATTTTCAGTTGATCGTGTTATCTGTCAATGACCCGCCAACCATTCAGGAAATACAGACGCAGTATATTGAAGAAAATGGCACTTCCGGGCCAATACAATTGATCGTTAATGATCCAGAAAGCACATTCAATGAATTGGAAATTCATCTGATATCCAGTCATCCAGATTTACTTCCCATTGATAATGAACATGCAAGTATTATATCACAAGCTCTGTTTTTAACGCCTGTCATGTATGGATCAGGTGAAACCATGATAACGATTACTGTCAGCGATGGATTACTTCAATCTCAAACCGCATTTTTGCTTGAGGTTTCATCAGTCAATCAGCCGCCAGAAATCAGTTCGGTTCAGGATTATTCCTTTGATGAAGACACCGCCATGTCACCCATCAGTTTTACTGTTCTGGATATTGAAACACCGGTTGAATCATTAATCGTGAGGGTTCAGGCAAGTAATACAACTTTATTTCCTCAAGATGCCATTACCTTGGATTATCATGATAATCAGTTTTGGCTGATGTTTTCACCGCAACTCAATTACAATGGCGCATCACAGATGACCATTTATGTGGATGATGGTATTGATGAATCCCTTGAAACATTTACAGTCAATGTCATTCCTGTAGAAGATCCCCCTGAGCTAATTCCGCCAATTGACTTGCAATTACAGGAAGATACCGCTGCACAACGCATGAAATTTTTAGTCAGCGATCCAGAAACATCGCACGACAATTTAAATATCACTGCCATATCAGATAATCTGGATTTAATTCCACAGGATGCCATACAGATTACCGGTACTACTGATGAGCGATGGTTAAAGATTTCACCTTTACCCGAACATTTTGGGATGGCACATATTCTATTAACTGTGACAGATGAAGCCAATTATACTGCATCCTATCAACAAACGATAACAGTGCTTCGTGGCAATACCCTGTCATTTAATGGAGAAAACGATTATATTGAGATACCAGATCATGAAAGCCTTCATATAGAAAGCACCATGACCGCAGAAGTATGGATTAGTACCTGCACAACAACTTCGCAAAAACGACAACTTGTTAATAAAATAGATGAAAATGGACATGGGTTTTCACTGGCTTTGACTGGTAATAATGTCATACAATTGATGGCTGGAAGTGAAAATCAATCGATAACAGTGTTTTCAAATTCATCCATTCCAGTAAATACGTGGACTCATGTTGCAGTCAGTATTGATTCACAGACAGTAGTTATGTATATCAATGGCCAGGAAGATATCACAATACCCCATGATATTGACTTTGATTTAAACCAGTCACAACCCCTTATTTTTGGCGGTCTGTCATATAATCCCACGTCAAACAGTTATTGCGGTCAAATGGATGATGTACGTCTGTGGCAGGTGGTTCGAACCCAATCACAAATTGATGATTATATGAATATGCGTCTTCAGGGAAATGAAACCGGTCTGTTGGGATACTGGCATTTTAAGGACAATGAAGCCAATGATCACAGTGAATCTGGGCAAAATCATGGGATTATTCATAAGGATGCGCCCATGATTTCTAGGATTCCTGATCAGGTTACCAATGAAGATACGCCCCTGGAATCAATTGAATTTACAGTATCTGATCTGCAAAGCAATGCATCAGATTTGAATGTGACAGTCGTGTCATCTGATGAAAATTTACTTCCCCAATCAAATTTACTACTGACAGGTACAGACAAAAAAAGATACCTGCAAATGATTCCATCACCCAATGAATCAGGCACATGTACAGTAACTCTTTCTGTTTATGATGGCGAAACTGTCACACGAAGATCATTTAAATTAAGTGTACTGTCTATAAATGATGCGCCAATATTGACAATGGCATCACACATGGAGATTCCTGAAGACAGTACAGGTCACTCAGTTCCCTTCCAAATTACAGATATTGATAATGATCATAGTGAACTGTTTTTTGATATTCAAGTAAATAATGAAACACTGTTGCCTTTAAACAATATAAAATTAAATTCAGATAATTACATCGAAATTACGCCCACATCAAATATGTCTGGCAGTCTTGTTCTGACATTGACTGTTTCTGATGGCACATTGTCCGACTCTAAACAACTGAGCGTTCAAGTATTATCTGTCAACGATTTTCCTGAAATGTCTTTAATAAGCAGTTATACGCAAATGGAAGATTCCTCATCAATCGAATTGCCTTTTGAGATTTATGACCTGGAAACACCTGTCAATCTATTGCAACTTTCAATGGATTGTGAATCTGGAGATTGTGGCCCATATACCCAAATACAAATAACCGGGCAGGGAAATAATCGAATTTTTGAAGCAACGCCCCTGAGGAACCAATTTGGCAGTGCATTGATTACGATTGTTTTGGCTGATGAAGACGATGCGAGCATATCTCAATCATTCACATTGACTGTGCTTCCAGTGAATGATGTCCCGGAAATGACTTCAATAGATGATATCTTCATTAATGAAGACACCATTGCCTATGAAATTAATGTCCAGGTGATGGATATTGAAAGTCCTTCCAATGCATTACAATTAACTCTGATTTCAGATAACACCACATTACTTCCTGATGAAAATATCGAAATCAACGGCATGAACGCTGAAAGAAAAGTAATCCTGACACCTGCATCAAACACATCTGGAACCTCACAACTAAAATTGATAGTTCGTGATACTGATGGCAGCACAAGTACACAAACCTTAACGCTGAAAGTACTTCCTGTAAACGATCCCCCTGAAATATTTTGTATGGAATCTTTGGTTTTAAATGAAGATGCTGTTTCAGAATCAGTGAAATTGACCATTCAGGATATTGATACTTCCTTTGAAAATTTATCTCTTGAAGTCAAATCAAGTAATTCAGCTTTGATTGACAGCAGTGATATTGAGATTTTCATTGAAAAAGAACATTCACGAATTGAATTAACGCCCATTCATGATCAATTCGGTGAGAGCATGATTCAGGTCGTTGTGTCTGACAATCTTGGCTTAACATCATTTTGCAACCTGATGTTGACTGTGCTTTCAGTAAATGATGCGCCAGAAATTCAGGATATCAATGATATCATTTTAAACGAGGATGCAAGTCCAGCTACAATCACCATCACAATCACTGATATTGAAACACCGCTGGATCAGATTCAAATTGATTTTTCCTCGTCAGATCATGCAGTTATATCGAGCAGTGATGTGCAATTCGTCTATGAAAACGATCACTATGTTATGCAAATACATCCGCAATCGAATATTAATGGCGCTACTCAAATCTGTATCAGCGTAAAAGATGCGGGATCATTAACATCAGGAACATGTTTTTCATTGAATATACTTCCTGAAAATGATCCACCAGTTTTATCTGAATTTGAAAACATGATCGTCAATGAAGACAGTTCTATTTCCCCTGTTCATTTTACTGTATCAGATATTGAAACGACAGCAGATCAATTGATTGTTGAGGTCAAACCATCCAGAACAGATATCCTAAAAAGTTATTCCATTGAAGGAATAACTGAACAGCGCAATCTCATTGTTGAACTTAATGAGAATACATGGGGAAGTACATGGTTTGCAATTACAGTAACAGACGCAAATGGTGCTGCTATGTCGCAATCCTTTTTACTGGATATTCTGCCCATCAATGATTCCCCAACAATTGAAAATATTGAAAATATTACTGTTGATGAAGATCAATTCATCTCACCCATTGTGTTGCATGTAGCAGATATTGAATCATCTGTAGACGAATTGGCGACACATCTTGTGGTTCACTCTCAAATTCTTTCAAGTGATGATATATCCATTGAATATATTGAAAATATCAATGCACACCAGTTATACATTACGCCAAAACCGAATACTTCGGGTGAATCTAAAATCACCATTGAAATATCCGATGCACAGGGTTTAACAGATGCCACGTCTTTTATCCTTTATCAGAATCCTGTCAATGATCCGCCGACCTTATTGCCTATTGATGATCAGACCTTTGATGAAGACTGCCCGCAATTTTCTGTTTCAATCCTGACATATGATCTTGAAACATCAACAGAAATGATTCAGCTTGATATAAAAGGACAAAACCAAACCCTATTGTCCATTGAAGCACTTGAATATGTTGAAGGTACGTATTTATTGAAACTGGCGTGTCTGCCCGATGCCTTTGGAGAAGAAAAGTTTCAGGTGATTGCATCAGATGCCCAGGGCTTGACTGCCATGCAGTCATTTTCCATTGAGATATTGCCAGTCAATGATTCGCCTACGATCCAAAAAATAAATGATAAGGTCAGTCTTGAGGATGAAATACTGGAATTATCAGATATTTTGGTCAATGATGTTGATGATGACCTCAATCGACTTGATATCCAGATAAGTGAAAAGAATCAAATGCTTATGGGCGCTAATTATGTATCTTTGACTTATGTTTCACTGATTCCAGAACATGATGCGAATGGTCGCACACAGGTAACGATAACTGTCAAAGATCCCCAGGGCCTGACAGCTTCAACTTCATTTAACTGGGAGGTTATTCCGGTATGGGATACACCCATTATATCATCAATAGAAGATATTACCATGAATGAAGATGCATTGGATTACCAGATATCATTTAACTACGTGCATGTAGAATATCCCGCAAATATGCTGAATGTACGTCTGTTGAGCAGTAATGCAAACCTTATCAATCCAGAAAAGCAAAATATTGTACAAAACGATCTTTTTATCAGCCCGGAACCGGATCAATGGGGACTTGTCCAGCTATGTATTGAGGTCAGTGATCCCAATCCATTAACTGCTATTTCTTGTTTTGATATAATCATTGTTGCGCAAAATGATCCGCCTGTCATTCAATCGCTGGATTCCTTTTCAATAAATGAAGACACAGCGCAAACAATTTACTTTACAATAGACGATATTGATTCAACCATACAGGCATCAATGATTCGCTTTCAAACAGATTCAAATATTCAGATATCAACGCCATTATTTTTAGACAATTCATTTGCTGCGCACCTGACCCCCAATGAAAATTATTTTGGATCATCATACCTGACCATAGATGTCAATGATAACGATGGTGGAACCGACCAAAAAATAATTGCAATACAGGTACTTCCAGTAAATGATGTGCCAGTTGCAATGGATGACCAATGGAGTGCTTTCGAAGATCTAACAATGATCAAATCGTTGAATGCCTCAGATGTGGATAACGAAAATCTGGATTATTTCATTGATACGCAAGCACAATATGGTCAAATAGAATTATTGAATGATCATTCTGTGCAATACACGCCTGTTGCAGATTTTTATGGCCTGGATCGTTTTTCGTTTTATGTGTTTGATGGCCAGGTCATATCAACATCTGCATGGATTGACATCACAGTACAAAATAGACCTGACATGCCGGTTGCAAATGCGGGAAGTCATTTGACATCAAACGAATTACAAACAGTCATTCTGGATGCCAGTTTATCCAGTGATCCTGACAATGATATTGTTTCATATTCATGGGCGCTGATTGAAGGCCCTTCTGTGGATTTGAATGACAGTAATCAGGCTGTTGTAAATATTGATCTGCCAGATATAACAAATGATCAGGATTTAATCTTTCAATTGACTGTCACTGATCAAACTGGAAGAAAAAGCACTGACTCAATTACTGTGCATGTCATTGATATTTCAACCCCCACCCCGGGATTTTCAGGTACTCCAGTTGAAGGCACTGTTCCCCTTGAAGTCCAATTTACTGACAGCAGTATCGGAAAAGTAAATACCTGGGAATGGGAGTTTGGCGATGGGTACATCAGCCATGACCAACATCCATTGCATATTTATAAAAAGTCTGGCGAGTATTCGGTTACCCTGACCATTGAAAACCCATATGGCCGGCGAACGAGAGAACAGACAGATTATATTTATGCCAGTCCGGCTGATATCAAGGCTGATTTTTCATCAGATTTAACACGTGGTGTTGCGCCGCTGACAGTTCAATTCAACGATTTATCTGAGGGAGAAATCGAACAAATGATATGGGATTTTGGAGATAAAACACAAAGCAGTGATTTTTCACCTGAACATACATTTGAGAAACCTGGAAGTTATACAGTGACCCAAACAATTTATGGTGATGAATCATCCGATAAAATTCAAAAAATCGCTTACATTCAAGTAGATTATCGAACGATAACAGGAACAATATATACGAACGACGCACCCAAACAAGCACTTCAAGGATATACTGTCTATGCCTATGGTCCGAACGTTACCATGCATGGTCAGAGTGATGCACAAGGCCAGTATACAATTATTGGATTGCCTGCAATCAGTCAAATCAAACTGGGCGTGTTTCCATCAACACATAATGCGCAATATTTATCACAATTCTACCATCAAAAAGAAAATTTAAGTGATGCAGATAATCTGTCAACAGAAAGCCATGATTTAAACGAAATTAACTTTTACCTTGATCCAGTGCCTTCAATTAAAATGACCGGTAAGGTACATGATGGAGAACAGGGCAAACAATCGCTTCTCGTATCTGCCTGTTCTGAATTCATTGACTGGTGTGTGAAAACAACAACAGATATTAATGGCAACTATGTATTAAATGGATTTAAACCCGCCTCAGATTATCTGTTATCTGTATGGTGGGAAAACCAACAAACTCTGGTTTACTATGCATTACCTGAAAGCCAGATGATTGGACAGGACATACCTTTAAGCTCTCAATTTGACAAATCACTGGCGCGAAGCATCGCTATTTCAGAAACAGACCTCTATCACATGGATATTGTTCTTTCCACAGAACAAACTACAATTACAGGTAAAATTACCACTGTCGAAGGAAAAGGAATGAGATCTATCTGGGTGAATGCATTCAGCGAAGTTTTAAACACTGGCAAAGGCACATTCAGCGACAGCCAGGGCAATTATACCATTATTGGCTTGCAATCTATATCAGAAAATCAAGAGGGGTATACTGTCAGCATACAGGCATATGGGGGATATGTATATCCTGAACAGGTATCTGTGCCATCAAACCACATTGATTTTCAAATACCTGCCACAACCTGGATTTCTGGAAAGATAACATCTGACACAGGTGAAATCATCAACAACGCCTGTGTGAACGCCTGGTCATTATCTGATGATTCAAAGATGATTTATACATCATACACAAATGAATATGGCTGGTATACACTTGTGAATCTGCCATATGTGCAGGACTTGATTCTTCAGGCAACAGCAGTAAGTTTCCCTGAACAGTATTATCAGGATGACAACAATCCTCAAAATGCCCTGCAAATAGATCTTACAAATGGCCCTGTGAAGAATATCCATTTTATAATGCCATCTGGCGGAAGTATCAGCGGACAAATCTTTTTGCATAGCAACACACAAGCAGCCTCTGAAGGCATCTGGATCAATATCTGGTCCCCATCAGAAGGAACGAGTGTTGCAGTAGAAACTCAAGATGATGGCACATTTCAAGTCAATGGTCTTGATCAATCGGTGAGCGACTATTATCTGTTCATTGACAATAATAACGATTTGCCCGCATACTACTGTGACAACAATGCGTTTCATTTATGTATTCAAAAAACTGATGCGACAGGCATTATGGCCAACAGCGGCCACTATACAATGGTGCTTCAGGCAGGTTACTATCTTTGCGGCAATATCACTGGTAATTTTGATGAAACAGCCAGATTACAAATCACAGCAATGGGAGAAAATGATGGTCTTCATAAAACTGTAGAGATTGATATGGATAGCACACCCAACTTTTGTATACAACCCCTGACACAGGATTATTATCGTATTGAAATTTATCAGGATCGTCAATTAATGAACAGTCAGAATGTACTGCTGGGTGCTGATAAAGATGATCTTGCCATTCATATTGAACAGATCAATGATTCGATTATTAGCGGATACATTCAAGGATTACCTGAAAACCAGTGGGCACAGGTTCGCGTCTGGTCTGAAAGTCTGGATTTTGAAAAAATCGTTCGTATTCTGGGTACAGGTAATACCTTGTCTTATTCAGTTAATCAACTCCCTCCTGCCAATGACTATATTGCAATACTATCTGTATCTGACATGATTGATACATACTATAACCAGGCATATTCATTTTCTGCGGCAGATCGAATTGATATATCCTCAAGCGATCAATCGAATATTGACTTTATCATTGAAAGCAATACTGCCAGCATATGGGGAAGCATTTTTTATCAAAGTGAAACGCCTTTTACAGGAAGCACTGATATCACTGTCTGGTCAAAATCAACAGGATTGTACGATCAAAAACGTCTTCAAGCTGTGAGCAGCAATCAAATTGATTACTCAATCACTGGTCTAAACAAGGCATCTGATTATATTGTCAAAGTCGATGCCCAAGGTTTTGGCTGCCAGTATTTTAAAAATGCAAATAAAGCGGCTTTAGCAACTCCTGTTGATCTTCAAAATGAAAGCAGCACAACAGAAGTAAATTTTTATTTAGAGGAAGGGATTCAGATCACAGGAACGATTACGACAAATCTGTCATCACAGGATGTATTTGCAGAAATAGAAAATCAAGATACTGGAATGATCAAAAGTGTATCGGTAGAAAACAATTATTCGTACACATTAACCGGGTTGCTTGTAGACACACTCTATATTTTGTGGCTCCGACATACGAGTGGACAAAAATGGTATTACACGCTTGATGGTCTGGCATATCATATTCAAGGAGCTGATAAGTTGAACCTTTCTCCATCAAAAAGCTATGATTTTCAAATGGAAGATTTTCAGGATATTACAGGATCAGTACAATCTGAGACCGGCAATCCCATCGCAGGAATGTGGATTCAGGCCGCTGATCTTTCCGGGCGTATAACCAATGGCGCATTTACCGATGCAAATGGCCATTTTGAAATCGCAAAATTACCAATCACTGAATATATATTGAAAGCATGCCCTACAAGTAATTCTTTTTATCAGGAAGCCAAACAATCGAATATTGTTCCTGGAAATGAACCGATTCGGTTTATTCTTCAAGAACAAACAGGCGCAACCTTATCGGGTTTCGTAAAAAATATGCAGCAAATGCCTGAAGTTAACGCAAGAGTTGAAATGTCAAAAGAGAACACCGAACCTGTCCACACAGTTACAGATACGAGTGGTGAATTTATAATGAATGGTTTAATCTCAAATGAAATCTATACGATTCGTGTGTATCCATCAACCGAAAGCCATTCAGCATTTTGGCAAGGCAAGGTTGAAATCAATAGTCAAGAATTAAATATTTCAGTATCAGAAGGGATTCATATGAATGCCAGAATTGTTGAAAACAATACAGATACAGGTATATATCCCGCGAGTATCAGTATTGAATCCGAAAGCACAGGTTTTCATGCTGTTGTAAACTCTGATGAGAAAGGTTGGTTTACATGTGATAATATGCCATCAGCATCTGACTACTTGATTCGTATTATTGCTAATAATTATCAACAAGTTGAGCTAAGCAGTCAAACAGTTATGCACACCAGAATTTTTGAAATGAGCCCATCAGGCACAGTGACTGGCTATGTCAGGGATCGTCAAACAGGAACTGGTATAAAACAGGCAGTAGTTAAAATACGATCTGTATCACGCGGCATTGAAACATCCACGCAAACAAATCAGAATGGGTATTATCAACTCACTGGTTTCATTCAATTCAATGAACAAGGCGAATTATTATCTGATTATGAAATAACAGTCATTGGAAATAACTATCCATTGTATACCATTGGAAATATTCAGAGTGGACAGGTAAGAAATATTGAGATGTCCCGATCTGATGAAGCCCTAAAAATATTTGTCAACAATAATGAATCCAGTCAATGGATTATAGATATTTTTGAGGAACAGGGTGACTTTATCCAAAGTCAAATTACTCAAAGTAATAAATGGTTCTCCTGCAAAAGCCTGGACATGGGTAAAAATTATGAATTGCGGATTTCAAATTCTGAAAATGAGGGGTATTGGATCGGAGATCAGGGGGTATTACTGACTGATAGAAATCAAAGTGTTGTTTTTTCAATTCCTTCACAGATTGAAATCAATGCGACAGACGTTCAAAAGAGAAAACGAACAGGAAAAAGTACTTCGATTCCAACGCCGCAAATACGAAGTACCAGCCACTCGATATATACGACTGAAATGCCTCATATCACTAATCATCCTGTCATTGCCATGACATGGGAAATGGCATCATCAGAATCCATTGTTGGATATTATGTGGTCTTTAATACCCAATTGGACTTTCAATGGGAAAAGTCAAATACAGCAGGAATTTATCCTGTTTCAGTGAATCGCTTGCAAAGTAAAACGATTACAGGCGAAAAAATAAAAATGTATTGTCACATCGCTGCTGTAGACAGCCTGGGCAATCTCAGCAGCACAGCACATGCCGGCCCATATGTGATTGATACAGTTCCCCCTCAAAATGCATATATAAAAGGGCCGGTTGCAACAAGCAATCGCAATATATCCCTTCAAATATTTGCACAGGATGCCATTGAAACATATATCAGCACATCAGGCTACGACATGGGCGGCACATGGAAACCCTACGCGCAAACACAAACATATTTACTACCTGATCAAACAGGGAAACATATTGTCTACGCAAAATTTCGAGATTCTGCCAATAATATCACCCGCGCAAGCACGACTTTAAGCCTGAGCAGCCCCCGAAACCATATTCCTGCCGCCATTTCAGAAACCTGGCAAACAATCGAAGATTCACAATTCGCCGCAACACTTTCAGGCGCTGATGAGGACAACGACAGTCTTGAATTCAGCATTTTAACTCAGGCGCGGCATGGTCTTATTACATTATCAAACACGTATTCCGGGTCATTTACTTACAGACCTGATAACAATTTCACAGGCATTGACACATTTACATTCCAGGTAAGTGATGGAATGTCACAATCACTGCCATCACAATGTACGCTGACAATAGAAAACAGAAATGATGCCCCAGAAATATCTGCACAAACTTTTGATGTACAGGCCAATACAGTCCTTTCTGAACAATTAATTGCAACAGACATCGACAATGACCAGTTGACCTTTGAAATCATTGCCACGCCTTTCAAAGGTACAGTATATTTAACAAATGCTCAAAAAGGCGCATTTCAATACATTCCTGAAAAAGATGCTTCTGGAACAGACAGCTTTTTCTTTTCAGTGAGCGATCAAGAAACATCAGCATCGCCAGAACGTGTCAGATTGAATATTGTCTCCCAAGAAACCTATGACAATTGGTATACTGGTGTATATCCAGAAGGCTATCTTATTGATATTGATGGCAACCCATTGCCTGATATTAAAATCAATTATTTTAATGAATCAGACACAACATACACCCAATCGACTGATGAAAATGGATATTTTGTTTTTGCCACTGAGAAACGTCCAAAACATAAATACCCATTGCAGGCAATATCAAATGAATATGGCAGTATCTGGATGCCCTGGCCCCAGGATAATCCTCCTGAAACATTTACCATGCTGTCTCTTGCTGGTGCAGTGTTGTTGACAGGTCGTGTTCATGGATTGGATGATCAGATTTCTGCATTGATACAAAGTGAGGTTGCGACAGTTCGTTCTGAAAATGGGATGTATACACTTGCAGTGTTGCAGCGTGATTTGCCTGTTGATTTGTTGGTTTCTGCGGATGGTTATCAATCTATTGAATTGGAAAATGTGGTGCAGCGTACTGATATTGTAATTGAAAAACATGCTGAGACAGTTTCTGGGAATGAGGATGATGGAGGCGGTTGTTTCATTGGAATCATGATAGAATATTGATATCCCCAATTCAAATTTTAATCGTTTGATCATAGTTGCAAAAAGTTGCTTATTTTCAGAAAGTATAGAAAATTTTACTATCCTCCAGAAGCTCTGTGGCTTTCAATAGGTAGGGTAAAATTATTCCGATAAAAAAGATAAAAAGACAGCAGAAGGGTTAGAATAGACTCATTATTGAAAAATTGATTTTTAAAATCCTAATAAAATCAGTCACATAAAAAATTACGCATAACCTTGATAAATCTACAACTATTTTATTTTATTATGTAAATATATTATTTAAAGTTTTGGAATCACACGAATTGCACCCTAATGAATTGCTTATATAAGTTTGGTTTTCTGAAGTTGTTTCTGACGCGCTCTCTGCTATTTTATACCAAGCATTACCATTACTGATTATTGTTATGTAAGAATTTTCCTCTATGAGTTTGGGGTTGCTTTCACCATCCACTATTCCTGATATTGTCACAATATTACTTGAGGAATCTATTTTTTTGATTGTATATCTTATTCCCAATGTATTTGAAGGATCAGGTAATGCCAGTGTCGTATTTCCTGATACAAGTATTGCACCATTATGACTTGAATTTAACGTGGTTGATAAAACTATATTTGAAAATCCTGTCACCATTATTGTTCCTGAAACATCGTTAATTGTTATGTTTCTCTCTTGGCTTGCTAATGTTTTTATAGTTGTACTTGATATTTTAATTTGATCTGAACTGCTGACTAAACAATATTTGTTGCGAAAAGACTTTTTTTTACAGATTTTTGACACTTGCGAATGACTCATTTGCCAATGAGTAAAAATGATCTAAAGGCGAATAAC
>Ga0272440_1001779_pt1 | contig 17286 bp, 17 predicted proteins | sample SSMMMBAug17_FD_192440 | JGI IMG/M metagenome (GOLD analysis project Ga0272440, IMG submission 192440) | Marine sediment archaeal communities from Little Sippewissett salt marsh, Falmouth, MA, United States - SSM-MMB-Aug17 | ecosystem: Environmental > Aquatic > Marine > Wetlands > Sediment ... | reverse complement strand
TATCTATAGATTGACTGTTAAAAGGAAAAAGGTCTTCATATTTGACTCTTGGAAATATATCTAAAAATCCACCATCTGTTGCATTAAAAATTTGAATACCTCTTTTTTGGGCATATTTTTTTAGTTGAAGGTATTGGAATTTTTGTACCATATAGCAAGATTGATAAATTTCATAAGTGTATAAATCTTGAGATTTAGGACGCTTCATTTTCTTATAAACATAATCCTTTTTAGCTACTTTCTCAAAAAATTTTTCTTTAGTCCAGGTCCAAAATGTTTTATCACAACCTATTAAATATATAGGATTACATCCAATATATAAAGCTAACATAAGTGCAACCAGAATAACATTTTGAGAATAAGCTGGAATACTTTTAGTAAAATTTATATCTTCTTCAATAGATTTATGAACATCATACATAAAATAATGTAAATTATAGAAACAGCCATTTGGTATTTTTCCAATATCGAGAATAGGAAAAAACAAATTAATATATACTTGCTTTTGTTCAATACCTCTTAAAAAGGGAAGAAGTATATCTTTATTTAGTTTAGCGATAGAGGGGTCAGCACAAACACAATAAAAAGGTTTAATTATTTCATAAAAACTATTTCTATAAAAAAAATTTACAATAATTGAAATTTCATTTTTAATTAAAGTAATATCTTGATTAAGTAAAGATGGACCATTACCTAAAATAAAACAACGTTTTCCTGAATGAAGCTGTTTGAGATATATATTCTTTTTTAAAATATTAGATGGTTCCATGGAATTATTCATATTATTCTACCTCTTTAACATTTACTCAAAATATTATCAAAGTATTCAGATGCCTTACTTTGAAAATCTTTTTTATAAGACTTTGATAATATATCAAAACATGAAAGTAATATTTCAACTTTCGATTTAAGATCATTATCTTCGGATATTTTGTATTGTTTAATGAATTTGAGTAAAGTGAGATCATCATTTGCAAGTAAATTATAAGTTGTTTTACTATTTAATCCAATCATAAAACCTTTTATAATATTGCTTGATATTTCAATTGCTTTTATTATAGCATCTTTATTTTGGTTATTTTTTTTTAAAAAAAATAACTTTTCATGCATTTGGTTTATTTCATCAAGTTTTGATGTAAACATTTCTCTTATGTCTAAAAATTTGACATTTGGATGTATAATAGGTATACTTTTAATATCAAGCTTTGAATAGTTATCCATAGTGAAAGTTGTCTTAAAAAGGACCTCATCTACTCCAAGTTCAATTGCTTTTTTTTGCAAATCAACCAAATCTTCAATTGAATCATTATATGAGAATAGTATATACTGCCATATAATTTTTGGTGTTTTCTTTCCCAATTTATTTTTGTATTCTGAAATATTATTAGTTAGCTCAAATATTTTATATAATTTTCCATGAACGCGATATTTTTCGTATATTTCCTGGCGATTACCATCAATTGCAATTTTAATTTTATCAAGTCCTGATTCAACAATATGATTCGAATATTTAATATTTCCATTTGTATTTACTAAAAAATTCGTTTTCAAAACTTTTTTCGCATATTCAACCATATCCCATATATGTTGATGTAAACAAGGTTCACCTCTCCCACTAAAATACATCTTATCAACTTTGTATCCATTACTATTAGTATCATTTATTATTTTCTTGAATAAATGTATAGGTAAGTAATAAGGCGGTTTTCTAAATGATCGTCTTTCTTTTTGGGGAATACAAAATTTACAGCCTAAGTTGCATTGAGAGGTTGATTCAATATGCATCCATTCAATTTCATGATTCAATTTTTCTATTTCTGATTTATTTAGTTTCAAATAAACACATTTTAAACAAACAGAGGGAAAAGGTAAGATATTATTTACCATAGAATTTCTTATATATTGATGTTTTGTATTAAAATAATAATCCTTAATAAAACAAAAATTTTGTTCTTCAAGTGGTAATTGAGCAAGTGTTATTGTTTCACCAGGACCGCAATAACAAGCCATTTCTCCATTACAGCGTATATAAACGCCTCGCATCATTTGACAATACATATGGGTTTACTTTCTTTAACTGGTCAATTAAAAAATTTCTTAGATAATTAAGATAAAAACATTTTTTTATGATGTATTTTAATCATATTCCTCGGATAACCTTCTAAATTCATCTGGTATGAAAACAGATAGTTGAGCAATACTTTTTTATGATTGCGGTAATAACTAAGTATATTATCAGACATTTTATCAAAATATTTTTTATAACGTTCATATATTGGGAGAAACCATTTTGTTAGATATTTTTGTGTTAAAGATGGCGATTGAATTACAATAATCGACTAAAGATTCATTCAGTAGCTCATGATACCGTTTTAATTTATTAGTTGGTCTGAATTCAATTGAACTCATTCTCCTCCTTATCAATTTAATATAAAATACATTGTTATCTTGAAGCATCTTTATGGTTATAATTGATTATACTAACTTTTCTTCCCTCCAAAATCAGAGAATCTAGCTGATATTGTCCTCCATCTGAGCAACGTCTGCATGATTCAAAGTCAAGCCGCTGCCGATTTCTCATTTTATTTCTAAAATCATTCATTTTTGGAGAGGTCCATATATCTTTTATCGTATGAGTATTGACGTTACCTATAATATTTTTTAAAAAATAATCACCATGGCATGGAACAACTTCACCATTATAAGTAATAAATAATCTCTGAAATGGTGACTGGCATATATAATTAGGATCATGTAATATATTTTCTGGATGAACTAGTGGTTTTTCAGCTATACAAGAAATTCTATCTACCCAGGGCTTCCAGAATGTAAAATATTCTGGATTATTTTTCACAAGAGATGATATTGTCTGAATTCTAATAAGTGGTTTTTTTACTTTTCTTTTTTTTTTTAAAAAATATATTCTTTTTATTATATCAACTATTTCTTTAAATTTAATTGGTTTTCTTATTCTTTCATAATCATCATACAAGCCATCAATGGAAAATGATACCCAATCTAAACCCGCATCCATCAATTTTTCTGCTGTATCATTTTTAAATAAACCACCGTTTGTCAAAAATGCAACATCTTTTATGCCTTTTTTTTTAGCATATTTAATCATATGAATCAATTTTGGATTCATAAAAGGTTCACCACGCCAGCTTAGCTTTATTGAAAAGATATTATGTTCAGCGCATTCATCAACAATTTTTTTAAATAAAGAAAAATCCATGATTCCTGTTAATTTTTCAGATTGCATAATTTCTCTTGTACACATTGGGCACTTTAGCTGACAGCTTAACGAAGTCTCAATATCAATTGTTTGTGGAAAACTTGGAATAATATTTAATCGTGGAAACCAATACCATTTCAATCGATCCCATAAAAGATACGGGAAATGTCCTCTCGCTATAAAGTATTTTAAATTGCCAAGTTTACTATTTAATACATGATAGTTTACATTGATCGGTATTTTTTTTATTTCCATTTTTTTTCCTAATTGTTAACTATAAGTCTTTATCACATTTGCTTAAAAGAGACCTCAACTGTTTAAAATCAATAATCAAAAATACTTTTGATAAAATTTATTTCACGAAGAACAAGTTCTATTCCAATATCGCCTTGTGGAATAACACCTTCAATGGTTACTATTTTTGGGTTGATCTTTTTTACAATATCAAAATATTTTGGACAAATATTTTTTTTCAAATGAACGAAACTATGTGCTGTTTTAAACTCTTTATCAGCGATAATATCAGAATATAAATTATCCGGCCATGAAAAATGCAACTGTTCGATAAACAAATTCAACCTTTTTATATATGTTTTAAGATAAGGTTCACCTTTTAAAATCATTTCCATCGCATGAGCTATATCAAAAGTCACATACCACTCAGGATACAATTTTATTGCTTTCAGCATATCTTGAAATCGGTTACCAAAATTTACAGTATTTCCTAAATTTTCCCAAAATAAAGGGATGTTTGTCTTATTCAAAGACAGAATAAAATCAAATTTTTGAAAAAAATCTAAATGAAAACCAATATGCTTTATTTGTTGATTTTTAAATAGATTGTTAGCATGTTGCATTACAATTCCAATGTCAGTCAATGAGATAGATGAAGACCTATTTGCAACATGAATTGTATTATAACTATATTGATTAAGAGCATTTAATATTTTATCACTTGAAAAAATTTTTGTAACATCTATAGTTTGATCTAAGAAAAATCCAATCTCTATTCCGTCTACTATATCAGGAAATATTTTTGATATAAAAATAATTTTATCATTATAGTTTTTTAAGAGAGGATCAATTAACCCTTGTAAAGAAAGACTTATTTTCTTTTTTTTTATATTAATAGGCATATTTGTCAAAAAAATTATGTGAGCAAGCCATTCTAAAACTCAATATTATGTGTGGTGTTATGTAATGAGCTTTTGAATTAAACATTTACTGTTTAAATACACATAATGTTCCGTTTTTTTTTAATGGCCGGCGCACTCATTATAAAAAAGATTTAAAAAATAACTCTATAGAATCATACTCATAATCAACATCTTGTTGATTATGAGGGATATTTTTATATTCTCCTATTTTTATCCGAATTGTTTTCATTCCCATTTTTTTTGGTGTTTTAAAGTCGGTATAGGGATTATCTCCAATATAAGAAACTTTATCAGGAGTTACGTTTAATTTTCTACATATTTTCTGAAATCCTATTGGATGAGGTTTATAATAACTACGACCAAAAGTCCCTGTATATATAATTAAGTCAAAAAAATATTCCAATTCCAACACCGATAGTTTTCGTTGTTGAACATAAGACTGACCATCTGATAATAATGCTAAGTATGCTTTTTTCTTTAAGAATAAAAAACCTTCAATTACATAATTATATGGTTTAATTTTGGGAACATGATTTCGATAAACATCAACTAATTTTTTTTCCAATTTTAAAGAATATTGATCATATTTTTTTAGTGTATCTGAAAAAATATGATCACATCTACTTGTAAGCAACTTCCATTTATTAAATGTTTCAAAATAAAAATCTTTTGCAGATATTGCTGTATTTTTCTCTACTTCTTGAGCAACATCACGATATGCACCCTCTACAAAATTCTGATGGTCGTATAATGTATTATCCAAATCAAATGCATAGACTCTAATCATTATTTTACACATAAATTTTCTTCTGAAATAACTATTTCAGAAAAATATCGCATCATTATTAATCCATAATTTACATTCATTGAATGTACTTGTTCTTTTTTAATTATTTTATAAATAGTCTTAAACCAGTTGCATGTAGCATGCATTGATAATGACATTCCACCAGCTAAACGAGAGTTAATTTCAATGAAGTAAATACCAAAACTGTTTTTAAAACATTGAATATTTATTGGTCCCAAAAATTTCATAAAGGATAAAATTTGTTTTACTTGAGATTCAATTTCAATATCTTTAACAACTTGTCCTACTGTCGATATTCCAGAAGTAATTTGAACACGTTTTCTTGGAACAATACATAAAGCATTACCTTCTATATCACAAAATACATCAACGGAGTATTCTTGTCCTTCAATAAATTGTTGTGAAATATATCCTTCCATATTAACACTTTCCCCTAATGGAATGTGTCTTATTCCTGCCCCGCCTCTTCCAAAACGTGGCTTTAGAAAACAAAATTCATGTTTTAATGAAGTTGCAGGTGTTTTTATCTTATTTTTTCTAAAAAATTCAAAAGTTTTCCATTTATCATTGCATATATCAATTGTTGATATGGGAGAAAGAAAAACAAATATCCCTAATTTTTTTAATAATGCCATACGGTTTGCCCATAAAGGTAGACCTTCATGAACAATTGGCAGGACGATATCAATGTTTTCTTTTTTTAAAATATCTAAAATATAATCAAAACAATCTTTTTGAGAATATGGTGGGACTAAATATCCTTTGTTAAAAAGATATAGACCACACGAGTATGGTGTTATATCTATACCAATTATTTTATCTGCAACAATTTCTAAAAAAGGTTTCAAAGTTCCCCATATAGGCGAACCAACACCATCTATTAACACATTCATAACCTAAGACTCATTTCTTTAATAATTCGAAAAGCACCATTACCATCTACAATTTGTTTTCCACATCTATGCATAAGATATAGCTTTTCTTTATTATTCAATAACATATTAAAAAAAATATCAATACCAGTTATTATTTCCTTTTTGGTTGATCCTATATCAATACAAGCTCCTTTTTTATGAAAAAATCTTGCAGTAATCCTTTGCCTTTCTCTGGTTGATAAAGCCGCAGAAGGTATTCCTATTGCTGCCAGATCAAAAAGGGTATTACCTGATGTAGAAATGGCAGCATCTGCATCAAAAAGTATTTGAGCAACATCCATAGGTTGATAATGATATTTAACCATATCATTTTTAATTTTATCATTGTATGATGTAGTATTTGGTGTTGATGCACCAACTATTACTTCAATCTCAAACTCAGAAATTAAATTTGTAATTGTTTCTAAAATTAAATTTGTAAAATTTCTATGATCATTACCACCGCAAAAAATTACAACTTTTTTCTTTTTAGATCGAAATGTCTTTTGGATATTAATTAATGAAAGAAAAGATTTTCCTACTATATAATATTTAGGACCTAAGAGATATTTTTCACTATAATTATACCAATTATAATCTTGTGATGGGCATGTGTTGATAATGAGGTCACAGGCAACCGATATTTTATCAAATTGATCAGAAAAAACAAAAATAGGTATCTTAAAAAAGGATAACTCATTGATAAGATTTGCTAAATCAGATGGAAGATATAAGCTTTCAAAATTCAAATCACTATCAGATTTATCAGGAACAAGCAGATCTATTATAATAGCACGAAATAATTCTTTATGTATTATTTTTTTTAATAAATTAACATCTTCTCTCCACGGATCATTACTGTGCGAAATTATATAGTAAGAAAACTTTTTTTTTATAATTAAATTTTTAACAAATAAATTTATACTACTATTCAACATAACAAAATATGGGGTTCCTCCATATTTTGTTATATATTCCGCTAAATAAATGCATCTAAAAATATGCCCTAAACCTATATATTGGTTGCCATCAACTCTAATAGCAATTTTAGCGTCTTTTAAACAAATATTCATTTAACAGCCTATTTTTTTAAGATTAGTTAAACAAGGCTAAATAAAAATGGAGAATCCTTCTTTATAGATTTTTTCAAATTTCGGCCGATTAAAAAAGATAAATATTCAGGATCTAAACCATATTCACTGCATTTACATGCAATATCATCTCTTTTTAATTGAGTACCTTGCTTAATATCTTCTGCAGCGACTAATCTTCTTCTATGAAGTCTTCTCATTTCCATTTCTGAAGAAACGGGTTTTTTTACTGAACTTCCAAGTGCTTTTTCTACATTTCTAATTTCTTTAACCATTTGACTGTATTCATCTGAAATCAAGGAAAGACATTGGTCAGGGCCTGGTAATTGTTTATCAATTGTAAAATGTCGTTCAATAAGGCAAGCACCTAAAGAAACAGCTGCAATACTAACTCCTATACCAAGTGAATGATCAGAATATCCTACCGGAATATCAAAACAACGTTTCAAAGTTTTAATTGCATTAAGATGAATATCTTCGTATTTAGGTGGATAATTAGATGTACAGTGAAGTAAAATAACATTATTAATCCCCTTTTTTTCTAATAATAGTAAAGCTTTTTCAATTTCGCCTAAATAAGACATACCTGTAGATAAAAATATCGGACGATTTGCTTCTGCAATAGCTTCAATTAAATCCAAATACACAATATCAAGAGAAGCTATTTTATAAACAGGTATTTTTAATTCCTTTAGTAATTTCACCATGTTATGGTCTTCAGGGGTTGAAAAAAAGGTTAAATTTTTTTCTTCAGCATACTTTTTTATTATAACATGATCGGTCAAGTTTAATTCAACGGCCTCTGTTGACTCAAAAGCTGTTTTTTGTTCGTCAGAAGTATCTTTGATATGCGAAACTTTTGGTAATTCTTTAATTAATAATTCAGAAGCTCTAAAAGATTGAAATTTAACTGCATCGGCTCCTGATTCACCTGCTTTATCAATCATAGATTTTGCGAGTTCGATGTCAGCGTTATGATTTCGGCCAATTTCCGCTACAAAATAAACTGGACATCCTAACCCTATCATTTTATTTTCAATTGCAAATTTTTTGTTAAAAATCATTGTTTTTCCTAACTATTTAGAATGTTAATTTTCCTTTTTCAGTCATTTTAATGGTTTCACGAATAAAAGCAAGATATTTTTTATAGTCTTTTTTATAATAAGAAAAATTTCCTATCTCATATTCTTTTAAAATAAAACATAATTTTTTGACAAAATCTTTTAGCAACAAAATATAACCATATTGAATTTCATTTCTTATTGGTGAAACCTGATCATAATATCTAATGAAATCAAAAAAAGATGTTTGAAATCCCCCGGTAAATCTAAAAGCAGCAAAAGTAATGTCCGAAATTAAAGAATTATAAGAAAAACAGTCAAAATCTATTATATAAATATCGTTTGAACTAGTTGATATTATATTTCCTATATGAAGATCATTGTGTACTAATTGATAATGAATAGAATCAATTATATTTTTTGTTATTATAGATATAAGAAAGGATAAGTTATATTTATTTAAAAGGAAAATTCTTTTTTCAGGGGATACGTACAATGGTGACTTTAATGTTTTATGGTCAATCATAGCCATTAATCTATGCATTTTAGCTATTTTTTGTGCAACTTTTTTTAACTCATTATTAGTACTGATTTTATTAACCTCGATATATTTTAACATGCTATAATAATTGTTATCAAAGGATAATATAAATCTGTCATTTTTTGTTTTAATCATAGGCGTTGTTATTTTATTCGTTTGAAATTTATCAAAAAGTTGTTCTAAGGTATTAACAGCATGCGGCTTTAGCATAGTATGTTTTTTTAACAAAAAACTTTCACCTTTATATCCTATCAATAAAACTTTATTATTTTTTCCATAATGAAAAAAATCAACCAACTTTTCATTAGTAAAACCATATTCATTTATAATGCTATTTATTAATATACTATTAATTGGTTTCATTATTATTTAATTCAGATAGTCTCCATTTCGTCAAAAATTTTTCTTTTGCTTGAGGATAAGTAATATTTCTGTCATTTATGAGTTTGTTTAAGATATAAGGAAAATTTGTTTCAAGTTTTGGTAATTTTAAAGCAGGCTCAAATATTTTATAAAGCCTTTTGTTATTACAAAGTATCGATTTAATAAAAGATAAATCCTTTGGATTATAAAAAATTGCTTCAAAAACACGCATGAATTTTTCATAAAATTCTTTTTTTTCAGCTTTCATAAGCCATGGTTGTACAACAGGATTTACATTCAAATTAAAAAGGCTAACTGTGCTTAATAATCGTAAATCATAAGGTATTTTATATCCCATATGATCTTTAACCCATTTTTCCAAATCTGATTTAGGATATGGTACACAAAACATTGCGGTAAACCTAATAAATGGGTTTATTTGACGTAAAAGAACTGCAAGTTCGATATTCATTCTCAAATCATCGTCTGTTTCTTCTGGTATTCCAACAATAAAGTTATGAATTGTATTAATATCATTATATGCAAGAAGTCTATCAGCTTTAATAATTTCCTGTGTAGAAATTTTTTTGTTCAAAATTTTTTGTAGCCTTGAGCTAACAGTTTCTATAGAGTATGAAATTTGTTGTACAATAGGTCCAATTGCTTCTATAATTTCCGGTGTTATTGTCCTAACATGGCTAATACATTGTTCTATATATATTTTACGTTTTTTAAACTCATTAATCAAAGGTATGATTCTTTTTTTATTCATTAAAGTACAATCATCTAAAAAATTAAAAACATTCATTTCATATTTTAAAAGAGCATCGACATCTCTTAAAACACGTTCGTTATCAATGGGTGACCATTTATAATTATTATTAATATTGTATTTAGAACGATTATAACAAAATGAGCATTTAAATGGACAGCCTCTGCTAATTAATACTGAAGCAATATATGGTTTTTGTTTAAAATTTAAGTCCTTTTCAATTAAAGACCAGTCTGCTGGAAAATATTTTACAAAAGCTGCTTGAGGTGTCAAGTGAACTACATTTTTTTTCAAAAATGCAACTCCTGGAATTTCATACACAGGTTTTTCTGATAACAGTGCATTACATAGTGCCAACATTGATTCCTCCCCCTGATCAACTATAACAAAATCAGCAAAAGATTGTTGTAGTGTCTCTTCAGGTAGAATTGTAGGAAATATACCTCCCCATACAATATTAACCTCAGGGTACTTACTTTTAATATAGAAAGAAAGTTGCATTGCTTGTAATAAAGGAGGACCTGTTTTGACAGTAAAACCAACGCATAATACTTTTTTGCTGGATAAAATTTTATCTATTGGTAAAAATAGGTTAGAATGAATATTTCCGTCAATAATATCAACATAATATCCATTTTTTTTTAAATAACCTCCAATTTGCAAAAGCCCAAAAGGAGGATATGATCGTGGTATTAAACGTCTTTGTTGATATTTATCAACAAGATATTTGTCAAATGTAAAAACAGGATTTATTAATAGAATATTCTTTGACATGAAAAATCCTTAATCATAGAGTTTAATTATTTCAGTATTTGAATGTGCTTTTTTCAATAGAAATGTATAAATTTCTTCCTGCAAACGATAAGGTACCACTAAAACTTTATCTACTAAATCTAATTTTTCAGGAGGATTAACACTAAAAGGAACACCGCTAAAATATTTATTCCATTTCAAAGAATCCGAATCATAAATAAATATTTTTCTATTACGTAAGTCAGGTATCCATGAAAAAATATTTGGCATCGAACAATTAATACCGTACAAACCAATGCTGCCATTTTGTATTTCGGTAATTGAGTTAATTTTATTTAACTTTAAATCAACTCGTTTTGAATAAGAATCCGTTAACAATTTTATTTCATTGCGTTTTTGTTTATTTAATGAATAATTGCCATTAAACTGATCACCTTTTTCTGCAAGAACATATAAACCTTTCTTTCGGTTAGAAATAATTTTTAATATATTAAAACCATTATTATTTAAAGTGGTTGTAAGAGAATCTGGTGTAAAATAATTAAAATGTTGTAAAATTAACATCCCAATATTCCCATCACTAAGAGAATAATATTCATTTGGAACCGAGATTAAGACACGACCTTTAGGAGCTAACAATTCGTAAATAATTGAAAGAAAATTTTTGATATCATCTATATGTTCTAAAACATATAAACAAACAATTAACTCAAAATTTTTTTTGTCAATTATATCATGGGATAAAAAACCACGATGCACTTCAACTATATATCCATCTCTACCAACATAAGGGTCTATATTACCAGGTTCAATACCAGTAACATAGCTTGACCCCATTTCTCTAAAAATATATAATAAATACCCTGATTGACAACCAATTTCCAACACACTTTTAGGAATCCATTTTCCTGCCAATTCCCTGTAATAACAAAAAAAATCTTCTGTCATTTTTTTTGAATAATTTGAATTCTGACCATGGGTTGTTCCGGGTTTTGAAAAAGGAGAATTGTAGAAAATATTAACCATATTTATTAAAATCTCATTAACTTCAAGTCCAATAAATCCACAATTTTGACATGAATAAATAGATGCTTTCATTTTTTTGGGATTAAGTTTTTCTTTTAAATAGTCATTTTCAAATCCATACCAAAAAAATGTATCTTCTTTAATAAAAAAAATTTCAATATTATCAGATCCACATACTCTACATTTATAAAAATTATTCATATTAATAATTCTCCCTTAAAATTATCACATTTTAATATTTATAAAAATCAGATAATCTGTCATAGGCATAAATAATTTCTTCAATTCCACAATCATCAGGTTTATGGATTAAATCAAATAACTGTATTAATCGAATATAATCCTTTTCTAAATCTAAAGTAACTCTAACGTCAGATCTATTTATACCTTCAGTTATAAAAGATGAAATAGTGTAGGAAAGATGAAAATCTAAATAATATGTATTAATATGCTCTTTATGACGAGGAGTTATTGCTCTTTTAGAAATATTCAACAATTCATTACTTCTAAAAATATCAGCACCGGAGCCATAAGGTATTTTAGCTGCATAGCAATAGTCTAAATTGTTTGTATAAAAATATGAGGTTATATTGTCTATCGTTTTAATATCAGTCAAAGGATTGTCTCCAGTTATTCTGACGACAGCATCAGAAGGAAATTTTTCAATTACTCTGACATATCGACTGAGAACATTATTTTTATTGCCTCTCACAACAGGAATATTGTATTTATCCCCAAGCTTACAAAGTGAATCATCTTCTTTATGAACAGTTGTTGCAAGAATTATATTATTAAGTGATTTGCATTTTTTTAATCGAATGAATATCCATTCTATAATTGTTTTACCTTTTAATTTTTTAAGTGCTTTACCTGGCAGCCTTGTTGAAGACATTCTAGCTTGAATTATTCCATTAGTAATCATTTTATTAACTCATTTTGATTTTTTACAAATTTGGCAAAAATTTCAGCTATTTTAAAATCATTATCGTCATTTATGTCCCAGGCTGAAATATGATCTAATAAAATTCCTTTTGATGTTGGTCCATAAAAATGTCTATTTTTTAAAAATGAATCTATGTTTCCCACATATAATCCCCCTGCAGGATGAAAAGTTTTTTTTATATCCTGAGTGCGAGTTATTCTCGTCAAATAGCCTTCTTGTATGGGTTTAAGCCCGCTATCTATTGATAATGCGAACTCAGGTGGTGTATCATATTGTTTTATTCCTATAACAAACTTCGTATCTTGCTTTTCTAACATATCCATAGACGTTTGAATATGATTTACATTTCTAAATGGACTTGTTGGCTGAAGTAAGCAAAAATTTTTAAAGCCATATTCTTTTTTGCAGTATTTTTCCATTATATACATTAAAACCTCTGTTGACTTTACGTTTGCCCCACAGAGAGAATCAGGACGTCTGTCAAGTAAAATACCTTCGTATTTTGATGATATTTGAAGGATATCCTCATCATCTGTTGACATACATATTTGTTTAAAACAGTCTGCATATATAGCTGATTCAAGTGTCCATTGAAAAAGAGGCTTTCCTAACAATTTTTTTTTGTTTTTACAGGGAAGTCTTGTAGAACCTTTTCTTGCGACTATAACACAAAAATTTAAATTTTTATTTATTTTATATCGTCCCATTGAATGTAGGTTCCTTTTTTCTTGAATTTTGATAATGATTTTCCAACAATATTATCCCAAAATTCAACACCTATACCAAGCCGTGGTTTACCAAATGTAATATTATCTAAATTGATTTCATCGCCTTCAAAAATATCCTTATTTGCGATTAAGGCGACTCTATTTGGATTTTCTGGTCTTAAACCCAGCTCCATCTGTCGATGTTTTTCGCCAAGTGAATCATAGAAAATATTCATTTTAGAAATAACTTCTTTTAAATCATCACGGCTTATTGCCCAAATATGCTCACATTCTTCAATAAAACGATTCTCTGAAATTGGTTTTTCAACTGTATTTGCACCTGCAATTATTGAAGCGTAAAGCATTTCATATCCATCAAAATGATCTGCAAAACCAATTGGAATTTCAAGAATTTTTTTCAAATGATTTATTGCTCTTAAATTATGCTTTGTTGCAGGAGATGGATGACCATCTGGAGAATGATTGACAATAATTTGCTCGCATCCAGCATCTCTTGCGACTTTTACTGCCATTTCTATTTCGTATTGATAAGCACCGCCTGTATCAATAAAAATAACTAAACCAGACCTGGCAGCATAAGTGATAAGTGGATAGAATACTATATCTGGAGAAGCAATTTTTACTGCTACAGCACCAATATCCACTAAAAAATCAACTCTTTTTTGATCATGTGCAGTTGCCATGAAGGGGACGCTAAGTTCATCGCAAAATTTTTTTATCTCATGATGTTCATCTAATGTGAACTGATATTTTCTCATATGTTCAATTAAAGGTACTTCAAAATTTTCAGTTCTTGTTTTAAATACTTTTATTGCTGATCTATGAAAAACTTCTGTTTCATAAAAAAGTTCTGTTTTTATACAATCTGCTCCTGCATTTACAGCAGCCTCTGCATTTTCTTTTGCTATTTTCATGCTTCCTCTGTGGCAAGTTCCAAGTTCGGCGACAAAATAAGGTCGATGACCATCTCCTATAAACTTATCCCATATTTTTATTGGTTCCATTAATTATTTAAAACTCCAATTCTTGCTTTTTTAACACCTGTGTAATACCGGTTCTTAAATCGATAAATTTATTAACACAAAAAAGTTCTCGTAAATATCGATTATCTGCTATACTTATTTTAATAAATGATTTATTATCATTATTCTTTACAGGTAATTTCTTGCCAATAATTTCAAATATAAGCTCAACAACATCTTTAACACTATTTCCAATACCTGTTCCTACATTCACTATTCTTAATCCCTTTAATTTTGTCAGCAAGGCTTCTGTTATAATTTGTGCTACATCTTCTATATATATATAGTCTCTTACAGAATTAATGTTAAACAGTTCTACTGATCCAGTTTGTATCTTTTCTATTATATCAGAAATTAAAAAACCTCTTGGCTGATTTGGACCATAGATGTTAAATATCCGAAAAATTATACCCTCAAGCCCAAAATTCTGGTTCCAGAATGATAACGCATGTTCACATTGCCATTTTGAAAAGGAATATGAATTATAGTATATTATAGAACAATTTTCCGGAGTTGGTATAATTTGAGGATTTCCATAACAGCATGAACTCGTAAAAAAAAAGTGTCGTTTCTCTTTTTGAGCAAAATGCATTGCATTGAGTGTTCCTATATAATTTACATCTATCATTTTTTTTTGTTCATCATATGAATTTGTTACTCTGTTAATTCCAGCAAGATGCAATACAGTATCACAATGTTTGTATTTATTAAATGCACTTTTTTCTAAAACATCATCATCAAAAGGAGTCCATTGTATTCCTTTTTTTTTTAGTATTTTTATAACGGCATTACCTATAAATCCTTTCCAACCAGTTATTAATATATTCATAATTTTGTATCCTATTCAAATTTTATGGCAAAAAAAATATTCAATATAATTAAAATATTAAAAATACAAATTGTTTTAGTAAGATTGCTATCTTTTTGAATTATGAATCTCAAAAAATTAACCTATTGAATTTATTACAACGATAAAAATTTGACATATAGGTAGAAATATGAGTATCAATCCAAACAAAATTGATAATTTATTGGTTTCCATAAAATTTGAATAGGATACATAATTTTTTTTATCGGTTATTTAGTTTTACCTGTACTTACTTAAGCTAAATATCTAATAATCTCAAATTTTTCAGCGAATCTAACTCCGATTTTCTGACCATCATTTGCATTTTGTTTTAAAATAAACTCCAACCATCTATATCTAACCCTTTCAAGTTCAGACTTATGAGCCTTAATAACTTCTTTTTTTTTCTCTATTTGATTTGAAATATCAATATAATAAGTACCTTTAAATGACTCTTCTGTATCATAATAATTGCTTCTATACATAAAAAATCGTGGGACATGCCTTCCTGCCATCATCACAGATTTTGCTGTATTTTGATGGTCTCTATGAAGATCATATATCCAATGACTAAATATTGTATCTATTTTTAATTTTTCAATATAAAATATAATTTTTTTGGTGAGAAATTCATCGAATGGAACCATAAAAGTTTTATAATTTAAACAAATTAGATCATCGGCTCCGATGATTTTTACTGCCTTTTCACCTTCATTATAAGCAGCCTCCGCACTTCTTATTAGTTCACCATTTGGATTTTGATATGCAGAATCAGTAACGACCATAATTATTACTTTAATTCCTTCTTCAACATATTTTATCAAAGATCCACTACATCCAAGTTCCAAATCATCATAATGAGCTCCAATAGCTAATATATTTTTCATATTTCAACCTTATATCTTTATAGCATAAATAATATATCTTTATAGCATAAATAATATATTACTATATTGGTAAAAAAATATCTTTCATTATTTCAAATTTTTCCTGTGCTTGAACATAATCTTCTTGACGTCCAATATCCATCCAAAAATCATTACAGTGATATCCCTGAACCTTCTCACCATTTTCAAGCAAACGTAAGACTAAATTAGGAAAATCGAGATATTTGTTTGGTTCAATATATTTTAACACAGCTGGTTCATATATATAAATTCCCATACTTACTGGATATATCTTTTCAGGTTTTTCAATATATCCTGTTAATTCATCATTTTCATCAACTTCAAGAACACCCAAATCTATTTTTATCTGCTTTTTATACATTGCAATAGTCAAAATTCCTTTTTTTTTGTTATGATAATCGATTAATTTTGAATAATCTAAAGACGTTAAAATATCACCATTCATGACTAGAAACGTTTCATCTAATCCTGAAACCATTCTCAGTGATCCTGCAGTACCAGTAGGTTCCTTTTCTCTAACATAGTTAATTTTAATTTTTTTAAATTCGTTTTTAATATTACTAAAGTAAGCCTGTATCAATTCAGCCAAATATCCCACTGTTAATGTAATTTCATGAAAACCATAATGTATAAGTTGTTTAACAATAATATCAAGAATTGGACGATTTCCAAGTGGAACTAATGGTTTTGGAAATATTGTAGTATAAGGTCTAAGCCTTGTTCCTTTACCACCTGCCAGTATTACTGCTTTCATTATATTATATTATCCTTTAAATTAGGTTATCGTCTTTGTATATAGTATTCTTTAATTTTTTTGTGAAGAACTATAAAGTCAAATAAAAAAAATTACAATAAACATATGAATATTCTTAAAATATTAAAAAATATAGACTACATCTTAGATACTACGAGCTTTGCGACGAATAGACGTCGCTTTTAAATCTGTCAAAGGCTTTGAAATTATATATTATAGAGTTTGTTTTTATATTGTTTTGTAAAATTGGAATTAACAAACCAATTGATTGTTTCATGTAAACCTTTTGTAAATCCTTCTCGTTGACCATAATTCGGTTCCCATCCTAACAATTGCTTTGCTTTTTTATTATCTGCCCATAAT
>Ga0272440_1001778_pt1 | contig 17292 bp, 26 predicted proteins | sample SSMMMBAug17_FD_192440 | JGI IMG/M metagenome (GOLD analysis project Ga0272440, IMG submission 192440) | Marine sediment archaeal communities from Little Sippewissett salt marsh, Falmouth, MA, United States - SSM-MMB-Aug17 | ecosystem: Environmental > Aquatic > Marine > Wetlands > Sediment ... | reverse complement strand
ATGATCCTCAAAGTGAAAGACAAGGAACCTCGTATTGACGAGATTACTTCTTTCCTTGTTGGACACGATGAGAGACACTGGTTCTCCGCCGGTGTGCCTGGGTCTCCTACTACTGTAGAACAGGCAAAAAACAGCCTTATGCCGCAACAGGCAGAGAGGGCTGTATCCAAACGCGAAAAGAAGAAAAACAAGCACAAACGCCACAATAAGGTATATAAGCGCCAAGGCGAATGGTTCTTCATTCCCGCTAAAAAGCTGAAGGTTGACAACAAGATGGTCTTGAAACCTAAAGGCGGAGAACCAATCGTTAGACAAGGTGGTGGAAAACCTCACATGGTACAAGAGATGTATCGTGTAGGCGGAAAGTCTGCATGGATTCGTGGAGATCAAACTGTATCTGATGCAGAATTTGAAAGGATTAAAAAGGATAATCCAATCCGCGCAAAAATGTATCGCCGTGGTCTTGTTGACGCTAAAGTGTATGTTCGTGGCTGGGTTCGTCATCCTGATCATGCAACGATCAACCTCAAAGGTTGGCACGAAGTAGTTCCCAACACCGAGACTACTATGTCCGCTGGACGTTCTGTGAGAATGTCCTTTATTGATTAGAGAACTAAATATCTGAAAGGCGCATGATGTAATTGGTAGCATGAGAGACTCCAAATCTTTTCGTCTGGGTTCAAGTCCTAGTGCGCCTGCCATCATATTTAGTTGTAAAGTTATATCCATATACAGATTTAGCATATTTGAGATATGGATCTATCAAAGATCCATATAAGATTTTCAATGTAGTTGGAAAATATTTGAATTTTGCTAAATCTGTATCTGTGATATATCCTTTGATCTCTATAAAAATATTTCCTTCGATAAAATCAGGAAAGTATTGATGTGTAGAATCGTTATATGTATATGAAAATCCTTTATCATTTCGTTTAAATGGTATATCATGATCAAGATTATACATCACATAAGCTAATTCATAAGATGAATCACACCAATATCCTTTATACCAACCAGACTTTCCTCTTCCTCCTCCGGGCCTATATCCTCCTGGTGGTTTAGATGAAAATTTATATCCAGATGCTCTATCTTTGAATGCACAATTTGTAGAGCAAAATATTCTACGGTTTATTATATGTTTAGGTCCTGAAAATATTCCTAGACAAACTGGACATATTTTAAATTCAGTCTTTGTTCGATCTACTTTTGAATTATTTATACGATAGAGATCTGAATTTTTAATAGATTTTGATATTTTAGATTTTGTTTCTCTAGAATGAGTTCGTGTATTTGCACAATTTCTGGAGCAAAATCTTCCACTCCCAAAAGAGCCATTATGTTCTTTTTTACATTTTTCACATATCATAAGTCACCTTTAGTATTTATTCTAAAACAATACTAAAGGTGAAGAGTTCAATTAAGATGCCGTGATACCTAAGTGGTCAAAAGGGGCAGTCTGCAAAACTGTTATCCGTCGGTTCAAATCCGACTCACGGCTCCAAGTTTACCCTATAGTGTAACGGTAGCACAACAGGTTTTGGCCCTGTTAGTCTTAGGTTCGAATCCTAGTAGGGTAGCCATTTTACCAAGGAGTTATTTATGGATGAACTGAAAAGAGAAGTGATTAGTTCACTTGAAAGATCGCTAGAGTTAAGTCCTGAAAGTGAAGCATATGCTATCTTCTTTCGTGGAAAACAAGTCAAATTAAGATCCGGAAAACCTGTCTGGACCAAAGCTTCATATGCAAAATCTGCGTTGACGAATCATACCGATTCTATCTATTATATGATGAGAAATCATTTTGTAGATATGAATTATACAGAACTCAAACAAGCAATCCGTAGAACAGTTAATCAATTGATTGACGAAGGAATTATTGAAATTCGGCAAGTAGGAAATGGGAACTAATTTCTACTGGATTGCCGAAGAAGAAGGGCACATCGGAAAAAGGTCTGGTGCTGGTTTGTGGTGTTATGATTGTGATGTAACACTATTTAAGGGAGATATTTCAAGATTGCATTATGGAGATGGAGAGTGGTACACTAATTGTCCTGTTTGTGGAAAAACGATAGGAACAACAACGTGTAGCTTTACATGGGCTAAAGACCCACATGATGTATATGTGAGATGTTGCCTGAAAGCACAAGAATTCCTAGTATCTAATGAATATGGTATGCCGTATACAGGAGTAGAATTTCTTAAAGAATTGCAGGACTGCAAAATTAAGTATGAAGATTTAATTGGAAGAGAATTCTGTTAAGGAGGTGATGATTTAGGCAGAATCGTCTCGAACTAAGGAACTAAGTAACTAACCTAAAAGGAAAACTCAATGGAGTTAAAATTTCATTTATTCGGTGCGGAAAACGTCATTATGATGATGCCGTATTTCGCTGTGGCATTCTTTATGTTGTGGATTTCAAAAGTCGTTTTTCAAAAAACGACGGCTTATGATATCGACGATGAATTGACAGAGCAGGACAATCCAGCAATGGGAATTTTGTTTGGATGTTATCTTATAGGGATAGCAATTGCTCTCATGTCCATCACACAACATTACAGCGTTAAAACTGTTGGAGATATCAAAGAAGGTATTGCGGGCATTGTGATATACGGAGCAATGTCTATCATCCTTATTCGTATATCTATCGTAATTCTAGACAAACTCATTTTGAATCAATTTAAGGTTCATGTTGAGATTACTAGAGATAAAAATATTGGAGTTGCATTTGTAACTGGAGCAGGATGTATTGCTTCTGGTCTTATGATCGCAGGTGTGATGAGTGGAGAATCTATCAATTTTCTTAGAGGAATGGTTGATGCTGTCGTCTTTTGGGGCGTAGGTCAATTGATTCTCGTCGTTGGAAGTGAATTATTCCAGATTATAACTCCGTATGATGATCAAAAACTTCTCGAAGGATCTAATACAACGGGAGAAATTCAAAATATCCCTGTCGGAATTATGTGGGCAGGATTTTTGATTGCTCAAGGTTGGATTGTTAAATGTGCCTTGACAGGTACATCAAGCGATTTGTTTAATGAATCCATTTTGACAATTGTGTCATCTGCATGTGGATTAATATTATTTGCTGTGGTTCGTTTGATCGCAGACAAATTTTTACTTCCTCGTTCAAAAATGAGTAAAGAAATTTGTGAAGATTACAATCCTGCTGCCGGTATCATTGCAGGAATTAGCTTCATTGTAATTGCTTTGTTGATGACTAAAGCAATTACTCCAACTATTAATGTTTTATAAGGAGGAATTATGAAACGTTTCACAATACCATTTGTTGCACTCCTGGTACTACTGATCGCACTCCCAGAAAATGTATTCGCAAGACGCAGCGGAGGAAGTTTTGGTAGGAGTCGAAGTAGTTCCAGTTGGGGAAGTCGCTCATCAAGTAGTTCATCCAGTCGTTCAAGCTGGAGCAGATCAAGTTCAAAAAATAGCTACTCAAAGCCTAAGACATTTTCAAAGGCTCCAAGTAAAACGAATCTTGTTGCACAAAGAAAAGCAGTAGCTGCAAAACGTTCAGCTCATACCCAAAAGCAATTGAAGCCTGCGGATAAGAAGTTGTACAGTGCTGCTAAGAAACAAGGGACATCATATAAGTCAAAAGCGGAAGCACAGAAGGCGTTCAAGTCGAAGTATGCATCACAGTATACCTCAAAGTATGCAACGAAGCCTACGACTCGCCCTACGCATATTCCGCAGACATATGCTACTGGCGGTAGAACATATAATGTCACATATAACTCAACGTATGGCGGATATGGATATATGGGCCCATCCGGAAGTTGGGTAATGTACAATGCGATGGCTGATGCTGTAATGTATGATTCTCTTATGAGAAGGCATAACTACTACTATACGCCTTCCTATGTGACTCCATACAGGGAACCAGTTGTTGTCCACAATGCCGGAGGTGGAGGTGTCGTGTTCACTATCTTCATCATAGGTATTTGTGTGATTATATTCCTAATTGTAATGGGCGCTGTTTGCAGTAGCCGCTATTAGGAGAGTTTCAGGTGCCAGTATATCTCGATATGACAGAGAAAGGTGCCTGGGAAAATATCAGGAAGGGCAACATGGTTGTCCTTTCTGACTCCCAAGCATTAGATGAGGCCATGGAAAAGAAAGATTCCCTTGAAGGAATTACATACATGGTCACAGAAAGAAAAACATTCAGAGAACAGAGCGATCTCTGTCGAGTTCATTTCCTCACACTCAAAGGAGAAAGTGCAGTCGACGATGAAGAACTCACGCTTGCAATTAAAGTTGTCGATGAGGACTTTACTGCAACAGTGTTCTTTCCGGCTCCCGATTTTCCTGAGGATATGACCAGACTGGCTCTTCTTGAAGATGGTCTTGATTTCTTGTGGGACCTTGAGGTGGATGAAGATGTATTAGCGACCGAGCTTGAGTTTGCTGATGGCATTGAAGCACCACTGGAGGATTCGAATGGGAATCAAAAGAACGTAGAATTCAAAAAGAAGGGAATTCCATTGTTTGGAGAAATCAATGATCCAGGTCCAACATTCTGTACGTTTGTTGAATATCTGGCAGAAGATTTCGAAAATCCGGAATTGCTGATAACAGAAATTGGAGACGATGAGGAAGAAGGTGGAGTTATTACAGCTCTCATCGGCGCCCAAATCGGAGCATCTGATATTCAGGTATATTAATGTCTGGATTTCCAAACGAAAGAAGAAGGATGCAAGGGGAGTCCGTTGTAAATCACAATAAGCGTGCTCAAGTGGAACGTAGTGATAGACAACGGTACCCCAATCATGGGCAGAAACCGCCACAAGCTCATGAAGTTCAAGAGTGGCTCAAACTCAAACGATAAGGATCAAACCAATGATCGTAGGAAAAGTTGACACCATTCCCGAGATGATCGAAGTCTTGCAGGACAACGGTTATGTTGCATCGGGCACCCAGGACACGATTGTCATGGCCGTCAAAACTCGCATCGCAACGTACATGGCTGAAGCACATCTCAGTCAGGACTTGCACTTGCTGTTCACCTGCAAACTCGGTGTCTTCGGCACATTCGTCAAGAATGAAAATGAAGAAGCAAACTTGATGCTGGCTCTTCTCAAACTGAACAGCCTCATCAATCCGTTTGCTATCACTGTGATCGAAGAAATGAATGTTGAACGTGCCTCTGCGGACGAATCCGACATTGCTCACTTCGATATTGTGATGACCGATAAGGTCCCAGCGAAGGACATGGATCCTTCCGAATTGATTTCAGCAGTCGAATCGCTGATTTCTGGAATCAATATCTTCGAAACAGAAATCCTTCCGCTGTTCTTTGATGTGGCGGAAATAGAATCTGACATCGATGATGATGGCGATGACGATGATTTCGACATCGATGATATGGAATGTGAAGTGTACACTCCGATGGAAGCAGTTGAAGATGCTGCTCTTCTTGGACTGATTGCTTCAGAGATGATCGTGGAAGCTGAACCTGAATACGAGGAGCACTCCCACGAAGGCGAAGAGCCTGTTTTCGAGACAACGATCCCCATCAAAGAGGAAGTTACTCCCGAGCCAGCTCCTGTGGTGGAAGAAGAGCGGAAGACCTATGAGTCACCAAGCTCAAGCGAATCGTACAGCGATTCCAGTTCCTCCTACGACTCCGGTGGTTCGGATTTCGGCGGAAGCGACGATTAAATACAGTTGAAGTCGCCCCGTCCGTATTTGTTAATAACATTCACCCTACACCAAAGGAGTTCTATAAATGGAACTGTTGAAAGCAATCGGAGGCTGGTTCAAACGCAAGGATCGTGAAGCTGCAAAGGCACTCGCAGATCCTGTTTCCGACAGTGAAATTGCAATTGAGGAGGCCCAGAAGCAGATCGGGGTCATCACTCAAGCAATCGCAAAATACATGGCAGAACGTCGTAAGATCGAAGCTGCCATCCCTGGATACAAAGAGAACATCAAGAAGTGCAATGCGGCAGCTGAAAAAGCTGTTGACGCTGGAAAAGATGATCTCGCTGAAAAGGCACTTGAGACCGTTGAGCAGAATGAGAATCTGCTGGCCGATGCTGAGAAACGCATGAAAATCATGGATACCGACATCGCCAAGATGCGCAACAAACTGGAGAAGCACAAGAAGCTTGTCCGGGATGCTGGAATCAATCAGAAGAAACTGGTTGCCCAACACGAGATGAATCAAGCTCGTGGGAAGCTTCAGAAAGCATCTGCCGCATTCGACAAGAAGTCGGATTCCTTCGGCGCCCTCAGTCAGCTTGAGGATATGGTTCAAACTCAGGAAGCTGAGATGGATGCCATGGACGAACTGACTACAGATGCATCCGAAGAATTGGATGACTTCATGGCTGATAGCAGTACGTCTGATAGACTGGCTGCCCTCAAGGCCAAGAAAGCGAAAAAGAAGTCCAAGGCGAAAGCCTAGTACACATCGAAGGACCCTCTCAGTTTTAACTCAACTCGATTCCCTGAGAGGGTCCTTCTTACGTATGGAGGATCTATGAGACTTCTTCTTATAATGGCAATTTTTCCGCTTATTGTTTTCGGGCAAGATGAGGGAAACCGAAAGATAAATAACATTCACCCTACACCAAAGGAGTTCTATAAATGGAACTGTTGAAAGCAATCGGAGGCTGGTTCAAACGCAAGGATCGTGAAGCTGCAAAGGCACTCGCAGATCCTGTTTCCGACAGTGAAATTGCAATTGAGGAGGCCCAGAAGCAGATCGGGGTCATCACTCAAGCAATCGCAAAATACATGGCAGAACGTCGTAAGATCGAAGCTGCCATCCCTGGATACAAAGAGAACATCAAGAAGTGCAATGCGGCAGCTGAAAAAGCTGTTGACGCTGGAAAAGATGATCTCGCTGAAAAGGCACTTGAGACCGTTGAGCAGAATGAGAATCTGCTGGCCGATGCTGAGAAACGCATGAAAATCATGGATACCGACATCGCCAAGATGCGCAACAAACTGGAGAAGCACAAGAAGCTTGTCCGGGATGCTGGAATCAATCAGAAGAAACTGGTTGCCCAACACGAGATGAATCAAGCTCGTGGGAAGCTTCAGAAAGCATCTGCCGCATTCGACAAGAAGTCGGATTCCTTCGGCGCCCTCAGTCAGCTTGAGGATATGGTTCAAACTCAGGAAGCTGAGATGGATGCCATGGACGAACTGACTACAGATGCATCCGAAGAATTGGATGACTTCATGGCTGATAGCAGTACGTCTGATAGACTGGCTGCCCTCAAGGCCAAGAAAGCGAAAAAGAAGTCCAAGGCGAAAGCCTAGTACACATCGAAGGACCCTCTCAGTTTTAACTCAACTCGATTCCCTGAGAGGGTCCTTCTTACGTATGGAGGATCTATGAGACTTCTTCTTATAATGGCAATTTTTCCGCTTATTGTTTTCGGGCAAGATGAGGGAAACCGAAAGATAAAAATATCATTTTCAAAGTTCAAGCCATGCATATTTGAACAAGCAGATGATAAGATGGGAGGTTTTGAATATGAGCTTCTACAAGAGATTGCATTGATAAATCATTGGGATCTTGAGTTTGTGGAAGTTTCTTCATTCATTGATAACTTTGATAATATAGATGATGGAACATGTGACCTTGTAGCGGCTGGGATATCAGTTACAGCGGAAAGGTCGAAAAAATATGATTTCTCAACACCACATCTGGAATCCGGACTAAGGGTCTTGATAAAGCATGAAGACAACATATGGAAGGAGAGTTGGTATTACTTGGTTTATGTAATCACACTTCCAGCCGTCTATTGTTTTATTTTGTTTGTCATATTGTTCGGCCATGTCATCTGGTGGACTGAGCAAGGAAATGATTCCTTCAACGATAAATATTTTCCAGGCATCTTTGAGGGAATGTATTTCACCTTGGTCACAGTCACTACGGTAGGATATGGAGACTACGCACCTAAGCTGTGGAAGGGTAGAACCGCAGTATCAATTCTGATATTGTTTGGCATCATATTCTTTGGGTGGTTTCTTTCTCAGGTTACAGCCATACCTGATTATGAGCCAAATATTCCTTCTGGTGAAAGACTTGCGGCATTCCAGGTGGCTACAAAATCAAAAACGACAAGCCATCAATATCTAAAGGATATGGGAGTCGGATCAATCAAAGCTACAAATACCATTGAAGAGGCTTATGCTAGTCTCATCCTTGGGAATTCAAATGCTGTTGTTTTTGATGGTCCTGCTGTTCAATATTTCAAGAAGTATGAAGGAAATTCGACTGTCATGTATGGCCCTCTGTTCAAAAAGGAATCTTATGGTTTTTTGATGAAACAGGGTAGTCCTCTAAAGGAAGATCTTGATTATGCCCTTCTGACTCTCATTGAGAACGGAAGATATGATCAACTAAAAAAGAAATGGTTTGGAGAAATGTGATGCCTGTAGTATCTATGACTCTGAAAGATGGAAAAGTAATAGAATACGAGACTGATTTCGTATTTGAAGATAAATATCTGGTAAAGTTTTCCTGTACCAGAGATGGATTTGTGGAAGGTCCTTGGATGTGGATCCATCCCGATGATATTGATGATTACAAAAATAACTCTCAAGATCCAGTTCCAAGATTGGGAGTTGCAGCTAACAAGTGCTTGAATGGTATAGAATGGGGTTTCGTATTCCCATACATTTTCTCTGGAACTGAAAGGCCAATATGCAATATGGATAAATTGATCGACTTGGAAGAAGATCCCGTGGTGAGTTCAATGTTGATCAAAAGCATGGAGGAGAAAGAATAATCTGTGGATATATCAAAACATATTAAGCCTCTGGGCGATCCAGAAGAAGATGGTCCAGTTCATGTGGATGACTTTGTAGACAACTGTTACGAATACAGGGACGAAAAGTACACCTATGCAAGATGGTTTTTCCTTCTTCATAGACTTCCAGCCGCAATGCAGAGCAGCTTTAAAGAGTATATCTCTAAGTACAAGCTGTTCTGCACATACAAAGAAAAGACATACAGAGTCACTGGAGCAAGTCGTCTTGGAGATGTTTGGCTTACTGCCGATTTTAATCAAGATACAGGATATCAGCACCGAGTGAATCTTGATGACTGCTCAAATTGGAGAGACGAACCGTAAGAAACCAATCTCAAAGTTAAAGAACAAAGGATAAATTGATGGCCCTATCATCTAGCTCGGTCAGGATACCAGGTTTTCATCCTGGGTACGGCGGGTTCAAATCCCCCTAGGGTCACCATTTATCTTTTTGGGGTCATAGCTCAGTTGGCTAGAGCTCCTGCTTTGCAAGCAGGTTGTCGTGGGTTCGAGTCCCACTGGCTCCACCAAGAAATGAGTTCTTAAATAAAAAGAACATACAATTGAATCGGCGTGTGGCGCAGTCTGGCTAGCGCATCTGCTTTGGGAGCAGAGGGTCCGAGGTTCAAATCCTCGTACGCCGACCAAAAAAGTGGTGTCTATAAACAAGAAGGCAATTGCAAGACTGTAACTGGGTAAACCAACAGAATACCCGGCCAACGGCACAGAAATCAAAGCCGTGAGCAAGCCGAACCACCAAGGTATTAAGGAGTTAGTTTGATTGATCCTGACGATAAGGTATCCGTACAGGCCGCCCATGAAAAGATACGTGCGTATTTAAAGAAACAATATCAATATAATTATCACAGGTATACACCGGAAGTTGAATCATATATCTGGAAGAGAATAACTAAGACAACAAACGGTTGGTGGATACCAGGTAGTGAACAACCATGTAGATGGCATTTTTCATATTTGAAAATTGTAGTAAGAATCAAGCCCAACGATGCTCTGATAATGAGACTTCAAAATGAAGACATTGGATATACAGATGTCATATGTGAGAGGACATTTGATATAATTAAGGAATTCTATCCAGAGGTCCCTGTAAAATTCTTAGTCTCTAAATCTAATGATGCCAAGAATGAATTCACGTATGAGATTCATAGTCTATATCACTGCGAGAAAATTGAATGAAAACATTAATAGGTGCAATCCTAATTTTATTAGGTATTATCTACATATTGGGTGCAATTTTCCATAGAATGTTATGGTTTCTGGCGCGGTCGTTTTGCCACGGAGTGATGTTGTTTGTGGTAATTGTTGGAATCTACTGTCTCATTTCAGGAATGAGAAAAGGAAATTGAATGCGCAGAGAAGATGCTTTTAAAACTGTTGCATGTACCTTAGCAATTGTATTTTGTATATACTTGGGATTATTGGTGTTCCGAGAGTGCAAAAAAGATACTGCTCGCCGAAGAAAACAACTGGAAACATCTGCTACTGTGGTTGATAATGCTGGAGACACGTGCCAGATGGAAGTAGTTAAAATTGATGGATACATATATTATAAAGGTAGTGTCCGGAGACTAGCTCCCACACCTGAAACAATCAAACAGTGTATCCGTGAGGTTTTAGATGAACGAAAAGGATCACAAGGACAAAATCATTGAGGTATTAGCACGATGGCTGTTTCAATCGAGACAAGAAGCTAATCCTGTGCCTCATTGTTATCGTACAAAGCCTAGCGAATTGATTGCAGAGGCAGAAAAGGAGGTTTTGAATGGACAGAGAAGAAGAAAGGGATAAAAGAATATCTGACTTCCTTGATTGGGATGAGGACAAAGAACTAACTGAAGATGCAATGAAGGTCATTGTTAGGTTAGCAGAAAAAGATCCTATGAATTGCACAGTAATGCTGACCAAGATTCATACAATCGTAAGTCATGCATTGACAGCAGTTAAGAAAGAAGCAAACGCCAACTGGAATGCTACAGAAAGAGCAATTCAGATGCTGGATATGCCAAAGAACTGTACATGTGAAGACTGGGTCATTCAGACTACACCTATTGTGATGACGTTGTTTCCTGGGGCTAGGGCAAATGTTCATTGGGCATCTCAGTTGACTAAAGAGTTTTTTGAAAAGTGGATTACAGCTTTGAAGAAATGCCCTGCTTTCTTTATAGAAAGTGATTGGGCGAGACGAGAAGGTTACACCAAATACTTTAATGAGGCTTTGAAGCTAGACTCAGAGAAGAACGACAAAAGTGAGCAACCACTCTAATTCATCAAGAACAAATTAAAAAGGATTAATTATGATTACAATCACATCCTGTGGAGGTATCCCGATGCGGTAACCTAACTAACATAGGAGGGTACTGCAAATGGGTAAGACTCGTAGAAACTACCCAAGAGGTTACTTCCGTTATCCTCGCGGAAGAAGAAAGGCAATCATTAACGGTGCACGTCCAGGAGCTATTCCTCCTGACGCTTGGGATGATATCCCTGCAAGTCATGAAGCACATATGGCTTTTACCGTTGCTGAAAGAATGAAAAAGAAAAAGGGCTGGAAAAAAGAGGTGATTGTTCACAAAATCTGTAAAAAGTTTAAAATGACTTACAGAAGAGCCGAGGACATCGTATCATGGTTATTTTGAGCAATGCCTGCAATAGACACTGAGTTACTTTATTATTCAGAGGACCCGTTTAAGTTCACTAAGCGGGTCCGTTTTAAATTCGATAACGAAGATCTCATAGAGATCAGAAATGGAAATAGAAGTTGGATTTACGCAAAGATACATAGTCTCTTAGAAGACGACTTTCTATCGGAGTGTAAAAATCTGCATGTGAAACCCGATCTAGAATTCTTCGAAGCACAATTTGAAGATATCAAGAAGGAAGTCAACTATGTGTTGTGTAAGTCCATCAATGGATGAACACAATGTTATTTTTCACATCCGACACACATTTCGATCACGATAATATTCGAAAGTATTGTAATCGACCTTTCGACAATGTGAAAGAAATGAATGAAACAATGATCGCTAACTGGAATTCAGTTGTTGGTCCTAAAGACACAGTCTATCATTTAGGTGATTTTGCCTTTTCAAAAGATTACAATCGAATCATAGACTTGTGGAATATCCTTAATGGCCGGAAGACTCTTGTACTTGGCAATCACGACAGACTTTTGAAGAAGTTTGTTAGTCAAGGAAAAGGACCATTCGGGGAAGTAAGACGTCTTATTGAAATGAAATGGGATCATAAAAAGATTATACTGTGTCATTATTCAATGAGAGTTTGGAATAGTAGTCATCACGGAAGCTGGCATCTATATGGGCATAGCCATGGAACTCTAGATGAGGATCCTAGGTCAAGATCATTTGATGTCGGAGTTGATTGTTGGAACTTTACACCAGTATCATATGGCCAAATCTGCGAGAAGATGCAAGGCATTGAGGAATATATTGCAGAGAATGGTGGATACAATGTTGATCATCACAAGGAGAAACCCAATGTATAAATGTCAGAAATGCGGCGCAACGACAAAACCTAGACAAAAAAGATTGGTTATTAGAACTTATCGAGAAAAGACTTATCCGTGTAGATATGGGGAACGCGAAGGATCAGGGAGAGAGATTAAAAAAGAAGAAGCAGTGTGCCCTGCATGTTACAACAACTATACAGCACAGAATGATGTTGTCATTTAAAGAACTAATTTTTTAAATATAAGAACAAAGTTGAAATGGGTGTGTAGCTCAGAGGAAGAGCACCTGCCTTTTAAGCAGGGAGTCGGGATTTCGAAATTCCCCACACCCACCAATTTTTAAAAATAAGGCGGCAATTATATTAGAGCTAAACGATTGTTAGTTGAGATGGGCCAGTAGACCAATGGCAGAGTCACAGGTCTCAAACACCTGGTGTTATCGGTTCGAATCCGATCTGGCCTACCATTTTAAGGAGTTATATGTACCTAACAAAAGAACTAATCTATCAGAAAAATTTTGAGAAAATAATTGGTTCGTCAATCAATATTGACGGCACATTGTTCGATATCGAATATGAATGGAAAGTTGGATATGATATAAGATACGGTAGATCATATGGATGGGAAAGTCAAACAGCGTATGATGTAACTATTAAGTTTACAACATCTACACAATTGTTAATGCAGTTGATGGGCGAATCAGGAATTTTCAAACAGAATTTATACGATATATATAAGGAGTTTCGTGCCTTCATATTAAAAGAAATACAAACAAAATTGAAATATCCATATTCCATGCATTTTAAGCCCGGAAATGGAAAAGATGAAATAATTTCATTTAAGTTATATGGAGCCAGTAAAAAATATAGGCATATGTATCCTAGCTACTTGCAAACATGCAGTTCTACTGAAGATACATCTACTACAACTACGCCATTTGGATATGGCACATGGAGTTCTACTTAATGCACGACAAACTAAACATCCCGCCTACCCTGATCGTGGGATATCAAAAGAGAAGTGATACCTATTCTGGAAAGCTAGCTTATGTAGTCTACAAGGACCACAAAGGAAAATTTAGAAAAAGAAAGAGCTGGGAAGGATGGGTGGACAAAAAGGTTGGTGTCGATGAATTCAAGAATGAGCCAACGTCGGGATTCGTCCTGAACAGAGACGCTGGCGGCAAAAGACATTCTTGGAGTTCATGGAATACACGAGTTGAAAAGGTCAGAGTATATGACCCAAGAGATTTCGAGATTGAGATCGATATTCCCAACCTCTTGTTCATTCTACAAGAGTGTAGTTCTCTAAAAGGAAAAGGTCTTGAAGGAGAATTCGTCTACGCTTGGAGTGGATCAAACATCATCCTTCTTCCTGCCGAATGTCCTGAGTACGTTGAGAGTATGAAGTTCTCAGAGGCAAAAACGAAGAAGGTCACAGCAAAACAGATGACTCCTGGTTGCATGTACAAGAACAAGGACATGCAAAACGTCATCTATCTCGGCCGTTATGAGTGGTTTGACAGCATCTCAATCAAAAGTCAACAATGGACAACAACTAGAAACGGTCAGAAAATGCACATCTTCGTGACAGAAGATGGGAAAAACTATTGGACCCAAAAAGGATTTACCAATCTGGCTGAAAAGCTGACTGATGAACCTGTCGATGGATTTTCAGATATGCTTGAGAAGTTTCTCAATAGTGAGCATCATGCTATCATCAAGGAAGTGAAAGTTCTCAAGGACAAGAGAAAGTTTTCTTGGAATAAACATCGAATCTACAACAACAAGAAGAGAGGGAGTGCTGTAGTTCAAATTGGCGAGAAGGTCTTCGAGATCAGCCTTCTCTCTCCTGCACAAGTTCAAGATGAACGACCACGATCATCTTATTGGAGCAGGGATGCTGTGTGTTGGACAACCAGTAACGATGAAAAGTCTATTTCTTACAACATAGACTCAGAAATCGTCATCCCAAAACAAGGTCTTCCATATTACAAATATATGAGTCGTTCTTCACATAATAATAAAGAATACTACAAACATATTACAATGGAAGAACTGAAGGATATGACTGTTAAAGTCGTGGTAAATTTTGAAAACGGAAAACATCTAAACATCACCAACCGCAGATAACAAGGAGCCAAGATGGCGAACAAAAACGACGCAAAAGTAAAAGAGCTTCTCGCTCTTGTCGAGAAACAGGAAGCAGAAATCAAGGGTACGAAACGCCGAACTCTCGTAACAAACGGTGTCTTTCCTGACAGTCAATCAGGAAAAGGTATGAAGTTTAATCTGAATACCGTTACTGACCCAGTTATCCTGGTTAATGCTTTGGCAGAGATTATGGGCATCAAGGCTAACTTCGATGCAGCCGCAAAAGAACTTGAGGTCAATGCTGAGTTCAAATGGGGTAACTACACAATCGAAGAATGGACCGAGGACTTCAAGGATAAGATCGTTGACCTTCAGATCAAAGCCAAGAAGAAGCTTCTCGCTAAGACCAAAAAGCAACTCAAGGATCTCAGATCCGAAGACGCGAAAACAGAAGACGCTCTGTCAGATATTAAGGATGTTTTAGGTCTCTAATAGGAATAAATGTGTTCTGTGGAAAGATAGGTTGGATATGAGATTGCTAATAATATTCTTTCTTAATGGAGGAATAGCCTTGTGGTGCTTGTATGATGCATTCAATCATATGTCTTCACAGGAGTACGGTATTATGGTCGCCAACTATTTACTAGGCATTATAAATGTATGGATAGTTTGGCGGCATTACAAAATTTTTCTATGTGAATGTAGAGAATTGAAAAGAATAAACAAAGAACAAAAAAATAGAAGAGACTTCATAGACAAGTATATGAAGTGATACCGAAGAGGTTAAGAAGGACTCTCCTGCTGAAACCAAAACTAAAAGTAAGGTTGAAGAAAAGAAGTCCGAATAAACTTGCTTAGGCAATTATGTTGCTCCCTTATGAAAAGTAAGGGAGTTAAGCCCAGATGGCGGAATTGGCAGACGCAACGGACTTAGCTAAAATTGAGCCTTATATCAGAAATGATATAAGTGGACGCCGCTAATTCGGGGAAACCTTAACAGATAATGCTGATGGCAATCCCGAGCTAGGAGAAATCCGAGTGTAGAGACTTTACACGGCGCACCTAAGTTTTAATAAGGTGAAGAGAAAGTCCAGACCACAAACAGAAATGGTAACGAAAGTTATAGTGGTATGAAAATCCGTTTCTCGCAAGAGAGTAAGGGTTCGAGCCCCTTTCTGGGCACCAAAAAATGTCCCATCCCAAAGTGCAGATCTCGGTATGCATTTAGCCCGAGATCGATCTATATGAAGATGATCAGGATTGATCAATTATGTTCGCCTATCGGTCGTTTATCGTGTGATAGAGACATCATAATTGTCAAGGTTCAATTCCTTGCATCTTCACCAATCGTCCCTAACCAAGAAGCTGGCACCGGTATGCATTTAGGTCGGTGCCTTATTTTCCAAAGGAGTTTTAAGAATGTTTGATTGGCTAAAGAAATTGTTTCATACTTGTAAACCTATTACAAGATGGGAAGAGCAAGAAGTTGAAGTTTTTCCACCTGGTCTCCCATCTGAGAAAAGAATCCTGAGGGTTGAAATTACAGAATGCTTAGTATGCGGAAAACCCACGAATCTTCAGCCAAGAGGATTTGTGGATGATTAATTGGAAAGAGGCTATATTGTTGATGAATGTATTGTCTATAGTAATCACATTAGGCATTCTTTTAATCAGAAGTGATTCATCTCTAGAGTATAAACAATGGCGGATGAAAAGGGAACGTAGTATTCCTAAGATTGCCACAAATGTAAAAGATATCGGGAATGGATGGACTCAATACGAATTGCATGGTAAAAAGTACATGCAGACAAGTGACTTTTATGGAGGTCATACAGTTGTGGAGCTAAAATAAAGGAGTTATTTTTATGTTATTTAAGGCATCAGATATTAAGTTGATGGCGCATAACGGTCCCATGTTATCTGATCCATTGGAAGCCGTTAAACAAAACGGAGATATGCTGCGATATGCCCACAATCAAACAGAAGAAATTTGTTTAGAGGCAGTTAAACAAAATGGACTTGCCCTTCAATATGTCCGAAATCAAACAGAAGAAATCTGTTTAGAAGCAGTTAGACGAAACGGATATGCACTCCAATATGCCCACAATCAAACAGAAGAAATTTGTTTAGAGGCAGTTAAACAAAATGGACTTGCCCTTCAATATGTCCGAAATCAAACAGAAGAAATCTGTTTAGAAGCAGTTAGACGAGATCCATTTGCACTCCAATATGTCCACAATCAAACAGAAGAAATTTGTTTAGAGGCAGTTAAACAAAATGGACTTGCCCTTCAATATGTCCGAAATCAAACAGAAGAAATCTGTTTAGAAGCAGTTAGACGAAACGGATATGCACTCAAATATGCCCACAATCAAACAGAAGAAATCTGTTTAGAAGCAGTTAAACAAAACGGATATGCACGATATTATATAGATATGTCAATATTTTAAATGAATTTATTAATTTTTAAGGAGTTATTTTTATGTTATTTAAGGCATCAGATATTAAGTTGATGGCGCATAAAAGTCCCATGTTATCTGATCCATTGGAAGCCGTTAAACGAAATGGACTTGTCCTTCAATATGCCCGAAATCAGACCGCAGAAATCTGTTTAGAGGCAGTTAAACAAAATCCATTTTCCCTTCAATATGCCCGAAATCAAACAGAAGAAATCTGTTTAGAGGCAGTTAAACGAAATGGACTTGTCCTTCAATATGCCCGAAATCAGACCGCAGAAATCTGTTTAGAGGCAGTTAAACGAGATCCACTTGCCCTTCAATATGTCCGAAATCAACCAGAAGAAATTTGTTTAGAAGCGGTTAAACGAGATCCACTTGTCCTTCAATATGCCCGAAATCAGACCGCAGAAATCTGTTTAGAGGCAGTTAAACAAAATCCATTTTCCCTTCAATATGTCCGAAA